>Ga0335396_10001444_pt1 | contig 30463 bp, 29 predicted proteins | sample FRY02_FD_205743 | JGI IMG/M metagenome (GOLD analysis project Ga0335396, IMG submission 205743) | Freshwater microbial communities from Lake Fryxell liftoff mats and glacier meltwater in Antarctica - FRY-02 (spades assembly) (version 2) | ecosystem: Environmental > Aquatic > Freshwater > Ice >... | reverse complement strand
AGTGTAAGACAATGTTGGAGTATTCATTTAGATTACTTATGGCAAAGAGAAATGGTGAGTTATCTATCTTAAGTTAGCAATGCCTAATTATAATAGCTCTTATATTGGATAGAAGAGCATTAATTGTTTCATCTTTAATCTATTCTCTTTGGGCTCTTTACATGCTAGTAAATGACATTAACACAAACCTTAGGCTAGCATTGACATTTCTATTTATGGGTATTTCTATTTTATTATTATCAGTTTTTTGGCATCAGCTTCGTAATTATATAATGACTTTGATAAAGTCTATCTAAAATTCCACCTTCTCGAGCGTTATACTAGAATCCTCCAATTTGCTAATTTTTTCTATTTTTAACTTAGCTTCTTGAAGTTTTTTTTCACAATAATTTTTTAAACGCACACCTCTTTCAAAACTATTAACTGCTAATTCTAGATTCTCTTGGCCAGAATCCATTTTCTTTACAATTTCCTCAAGTTCACTCAAGGCTTCTTCAAAGCTTAGATTTTCAATTTCATTAGATGTTGTTTTTTTCATTATTTTTTACCTTAAAATAATATTTATTAGAATTGCGAGCAAAGGTCAGCAGAGCGACCGTAAAGCAAGCGTGGAGTCTCGCACTTACCTACTTGTGATGACGATATTCGTCATATTAATAATATTATATAGTAATTTCTCTACATAATCTTATAAAAACTTCACCACGATGTTCAAAATTTTTAAATTGATCAAGTGATGCAGCTGCAGGGGCGAGTAGAATATTTTTAAACGCAGGTTTATCACCAATAGCATCTTTAAATGCTATTGCAAAGGCTTCTTCTAGATCTGCGCATATTGTGAACTCCATTTTACCATTCATTGCCTTAGCGAAGATTTCTTTATCTCTACCGAAAAAATATGCTTTCTTTATTTTGTTAGAATATTTACTTAAACTCTCTACGTTATCATCTTTAACTATCCCCCCAGCTAGCCAGTAAATATTGTCAAGAGCATCTAGAGATCTAGAAGCAGAGTCAGTATTTGTTGCTTTACTATCATTATAAAAACTTATCCCTCCAATAGAGCATACGTATTCCATCCTATGTGGTAACCCTTTAAAGCTATTAATTCCTGTAATGATTTTTTCAGGTTTTACTCCAAGAATACGGCAAATAGCATAGCAAGATGCTATATTTTCCTTGTTATGCGTTCCTTGTAGTCTTTTGTTATTTTGCAGTTCAAGTATCTTGGATTCAAAAATATTATCATAAACTATATTATCTAAAACTGATACTCCATGTGGTTGAGGTTCAAGAGCAGATATCGGGATTATTTTAATCATAGATTTTGTTAAACTATTTGCGATATTCTTGGTAATTTCATTATCAACACCAATAATACAAAATCCATTTTCATCAAGCATCGAGAGGATTTTTTTCTTGGAATCAATGTAAGCTTCCATAGTTTGGTATCTATCTAGGTGATCAGGAGTAATATTTAATAGAACAGCAATTTTTGCTTTAAAGCTCTTAATTAAATCTAGTTGGAATGAAGAAAGTTCTAAAACATAGCCAGGCTTATTTGTGTTAAGGCTCAAGACTGCATCACCTATATTGCCTCCGCTTGGATAATCCAAATCCGCTTCTTTTAATATATGTGCGGCAAGTGCGGTACTTGTGCTTTTACCGTTTGTGCCTGTTACAGCAATAAAGTTGCTGCCACTCGCTTCTTCAAATAGTAAATCTATGTCAGATGTAATGTCAATTCCATATGAATTTGCAATTTTTATAATTTGATGTAGAGGATGAATTCCAGGGCTGACTAAAATTCTATCTTGCTCATTCCATTGTGGGTCAGATAAATTTACAATATTAGCATCTTCGAATTTGGTTTGAAATATCTCGCGAGTAGCTGATACATCATCCCAGCAAATTACAGAGGCAACACCACTGAGTGCTTGGTATGATGATGTACCAGTTTTACCTAGTCCGAGTATTCCAATTTTTTTATTTTTCTGAGATAATAGCATGATAGTTGTTGTTGTTAATTAGTCATTTATAATGCTACTATAATGTCATCACACGAAGGCGCCGGTAACATTATAGAAACATTATCACAATATCATCTCAAGCATTGCCATGCAACATTAGCTTATCTAGCTCTAGTAAGTGTATCAGTTTGTTGTTTCAATTTATCAACAAAACTTTCTTGAGTTGGATATTTTTCTTTCAGTATCTCTGTCGCTACTTTTGCATAATCTTTTACAAGATTAGCGGGCCCCATAGCATCTATTTCCTCATTATGTTTTTGTAAAAAATCTTTTGCCACAGGTTTGCCATTTTTTTCTAGGATATCTGCATATTTTACGTATTCGTCTTTAACTTTTTGCTTAGAACTCTCCATCATTTGGGTTGATATTTGAGGCCCGCTGCTAACTTCCATTGTCTTACTTGTTGCATCTACAAGATTTGTTTCTTGCTCTTTTTCAGATCCTGAAAAAATTGATTTCACCCAATTTTTTACTGCATTCCAAGCATCCTTTATTGTATTCCAAAAAGAAGATTTAGATGATTTCAATTCCTCGCCTATAGAATCCATTGCTTTTGAAGCTATAGCCATAGATTTATTAAATTCATTTCCATTTTGCGGATTAAATTCATCAACAGCTTCCCTTAGTTTTTTAGTTTTTTTGCTAAATTCTTTAGAAGCAGAATCGCTCTTATCGCCTAAACCATCGGCAATAGAACCGTGCTCATGAAGAAATTTGCTAAGACTATCTTTCATTCTATTTAAAGCATCTGTTGAACGATCGTTTGTTTGTTGTGTTTCTAGAATTTCAACATTTTCTGGTAGGATTTCTTTTATAGCATCTTTGAATTTATCAAGTGGTGTTGCGGTCATTATTTTACCTTTTTGTTTTGATTATTTTTATAAATATTCTTATTTACTAAATATTTTATGTTTATCTTCCATGACCTTGATTACGGTTTTTCTGCTTTTCATTAAGGTCTTGTCGCTTAGTCTGCATATCTTTAGATGCTGTTGCTATTACCTTAGATACATTTGTAACATGTCCTTGTAAAGCAGTTGTTCTATCTTTAACTTCTAAAGATTTGTTAGTTTTTTCTACAGTATCTTTAGTGATTTGAGAAAGTTGATCTATCTTATTCATAGGCATCTGATCTATCGCTTTAAATTTAGTTTCTAGCTCTTTAACCTCCTTATCATTCATCTCTTTACCGCTTAATTTATGCGTCAGCACTGCCAGCTTCATAGTATCAGCTTTTAAATAATTTCTAGCATCATCCAATTTTTGCTGTTCTTTAGAAGGTGCTTGATGATGATGTGTAGGAGAAGGTTTTGTTTGTGTAGTTTGTTTATGAGATTCAGCGCCGTGCTTATGTACGGGAGGAGAGCCTTTAAAAAGGTTTTTTAATTTAGAGAAAAAACCAGGTTTTTTATTAGGAGTTTTATCTTTGGCACTGAGATGTACATCTACAGCTTTTCCTACATCTTTTTGTGTTTTTTCTTTATAATGATTGATTAGATCATCAGTTTTATCTAACTTAATTTTTGTATGACCATTCGTTGATTCATTCTTTTTGCTGGAATTCAATTCTTTTTCCATTGCAGCTAATTCTTTATCAAGATTATCATCTTTATTATGGGATGAAGGATTTTTCCATTCTTTAAACTCTTCTCCATGCTCTTTATCAAATTCCTTATTCAAAGCATTTGCTTTATCTAATGCTTCTTGTAAATTATTCGGCCCTTTGTCATTTTTAGACATAGCTTCACCAAATTATTGATTGTTTAAAAGGTGATTGTAAATTAATATGGAGTAGAGATCAATCAAAATCACACTAGTTTTCCATAAAAAATTCAAAGCTGTAGAAAGATTTAATTTTTAGAATATTTAAATATGGTTCAATTTCTTACTATACCTCATATATCAGATTATACAGAGATTTTACAAATGATCGAAGGTCGTGTTATGCAAATAATAAATAAGTCACAGCCAGAGATTGTCTATTTATTGGAACATGACGATGTATACACAGCTGGGACAAATGCAAAAGTTAATGAATTGCTAAATGCTGGTGATATTCCTGTAATTTATACTGATAGAGGAGGTAAATTTACATATCATGGTAGAGGCCAAAGAGTGATTTATCCAATACTTGATTTATCCAATCAAAAAGGGGGTAGGGATATAAAGAACTACATAAAAATGCTGGAAGAATGGATAATCAATGTACTAAATTCTATTGGGATTAAAGCTTATATTCTTGACGGACATATAGGTATTTGGGTAAGATATAAGGGAATTGATGCAAAGATTGCTGCGATTGGTTTGCGAGTCAAGAAATGGGTTGCTTATCATGGTATTGCTTTAAATATTTCAACGAATCTTAATATGTTTTCTGGTATTATTCCTTGTGGATTAGCTAATTTTCCAGTAACTTCTTTATCACAACTTGGTATTAACTTGCAAATTGATGAACTTGACCAAATTATACAATTAGAATTTCAAAAGGTTTTTTAAATGATACGTTCTATAGCATTAGTTATCTTAACAACATTACTGTTATGGGGTGGTGGTTATTTATATTATATTTATTATACAAAATCATATTTAATAGACAAGAGTACGATTACCAATGCTATAGTAGTGTTAACAGGTGGAAGACAAAGAATTAACACGGGAATCAACTTACTAAAAGCTGGTTATGCACCGATACTATTTATATCTGGAGTAGCATCCCCAAATCAGTTAAGAAATTTCTTGTCAGAAAATCATATCAAGCAAGATCAAGTAATATATGGTTTAGATGCTTCTACAACTAAAGAGAATGCTGTAGAAGTTTCCGAGTTTGTCTCTAATCATGGTCTTTCCTCCTTAAGGCTAGTCACTTCTTCTTATCATATGCCAAGAGCATTATTAGAAATACAAAAGCTTATACCTTCAAATAGTGGAATACTTGTGGTGCCACACCCAGTATTTCCAGAATATGAAAACTACCCGCTATTGTTTAAGGAGTATAATAAGTACCTTATAGTAATTACATTGAAATTTTTTAAATAAAAATATTAGGCATCTTAGTAATCCATAACTTCAGGTCTGGGCACTCCACCCTGAATAAATTATTAACGCGAGTTTAGGATAAGAAACAGGCAAAACACTTGATAATAAGCCATAAATGTAGTGTTTGAGCCGATAAAATAGAGTATGTTTTTATTGAATATTTTTCCTCTAAACCCTCATACCAATTTGTCAAAATTATGTATTAAAACCCGCTATAAGTCCTGCAAAATAACGGATACATACTTTTGCTTATCCTAAACCTGCGTTAAGAAGGCATTATCAATAGCATGAGAAATCTTTATCTGAAGATTCAAGAAAGCCTCTTTTTTGCCGCCTAACTTAACAGCTTTATCATATAAAGTAATAGCTTCCTTAAAAGATTCAATTGCTTCTTCATATTTTTGTTGGTCAAGATGAATCTTTCCTAGGCGAAGGCGAAAAGCTCCCACCAGATTGCAACAATGCGCTTGATCATGACGATATTCCTTGTTTTCTGAATCTAACTTAACAGCTTTATCATATAAAGTAATAGCTTCCTTAAAAGATTCAATTGCTTCTTCATATTTTTGTTGGTCAAGACGAATCATTCCTAGGCTAAAGTGAAGAGCCCCCATCTGCTCGATACAACGCGCTTGATCATGACGATATTCCTTGTTTTCTGAATCTAACTTAATAGCCTGATCAAAAGCTGAGATAGCTTGATTATAAAATATTAGTGCTTCGTCATGTTCTTTGTTGTTACTGTGAATCTTTGCCATTACGCATAAAGAATGCCCTTTAGTATTTAAATACATAGAGTTTTTTGGGGCTAACGTAATAGCATAATTATGTGAAGTTATTGCTTTCTCAAAATGTTCATTTCTTTTATCATGATCTTTAGACAAGTCACAAAGCACTGCCAGCGTGGTCCCAAACAGGTGCTTTGTTATGATAAAACATAGCTTTTTCTGGGTCTAACTTAATAGCAAGATCACTTGTATAAATAGATTTATATAAACATGCTTTTGCTTTGTCATATTCTTTGCTTTTATTGTGAGTCCCTGACTCTTTGTATAAGGAATACGCTTTACTGTTAAGCGCAGCTGCTTTTGCTTGGTCAGACTCACAATTTTCTACTTGAGGCATAACAATAGCATTTTTATCATATGTAGTAATAGGGTGATTTATGTTTCCAAGGATAATAATATCAGATATGGGTTTAGGGTTTTGAGGAGTGTAGTCTTTTGTATCCGGTGTAAAATAGTCTCTATACGTGTTTCTATTACATATATTTCTATTGCTTGCGCCTTCTATTCCTTTCATAATAATCTCTATAATTTATATTTGTTAAAATAAATATTTTCCTAAAATTATAATAACAAAATTTAGCAAACACCCACCATATCGTACTAACCTATTTTTTTATTTTAACAATAATTTTTGTTAAATCATGCAATATATATGTTTAAGTTTATTGTAATATAAATTTAATAAACGCTAGATTTAGCTTCTAATAGTTCAAACTTTTTTATTTGTTTTAAATTTCAGTTATTAAGAAATGAACAAAGCCGATTTAATGCGCCAAAGCTGATAAAAGATTCCAATATTTTTCAAGACAAAAGTAAAAATTGATTTTATAAACAATCATACCGTGATATAATTACCAACTTTAGATTAGAAACCATTATTACAACAGTGATTGGAGACTATTACGAATTTATGAAAGAAGGTAACCCTAGAAATTTATGTGGAAGTCCTGTTATCATAGGAATTGCCAATTATTTTAACACTCCTTTAGATGAGATGGTAGGTAGAATCTTTCCTACTTCTGAAAAAGCAAATCAAAGTCTCTAATGAACAATCCCCCGCACTTCCAAAGCAGGTAGCAAACTTCCTTTTTCCTTGAAAAAAAATAATGAGTTTGATAAAAGAAGCCGTTAAACCAAAACCCTTACATAACCTATCAACATAGAAAATCAAAATCTTTACCTTCTGCAATATAATTCCTGATTCTTTCCATCAAATCTTGGAAATAGGATAAATTATGCCAGGTCATAAGCATAGAACCTAGAATTTCTTTCGATTTTACCAAGTGGTGAAGATAAGCTTTACTATAATGCATGCAGGCTTCACATTTACATTCTGGATCAAGTGGTTGGTTGTCTTCTTTATATTTACTATTACGAATATTAACTGTTCCATATTTAGTGAAAGCTTGACCATTTCTCCCAGAACGGGTTGGTATTACGCAATCGAACATATCAATACCTTGCTGCACGCTACCTATAATATCAGAAGGCTTACCCACACCCATAAGGTATCTCGGCTTATTTTCTGGAAGCATAGAAGCGCTGTAGTCTAAGACTTGCAACATTAATTCTTGACCTTCGCCAACAGCAAGACCTCCAATAGCATAACCTTCAAAATCTAGTTCTGTCAGGGTTTTTATAGATTCTATGCGTAAATCTTTATAAATGCTGCCCTGTATAATTCCAAATTGACCAAATCCTGGCCTTTTAACAAAAGAGTTCCTTGATCTAGAAGCCCAACGGGATGTTAGTTCCATTGATGATTTTGCAACCTCGTGGCTTGCTGGATAAGGTGTACATTCATCAAATGCCATAGTAATAGTGCTACCAAGTAAATATTGGATTTCAGTGGAATTTTCTGGTCCCAAAAAATGCTTACTTCCATCAATATGTGATCTAAATGTAACCCCATTTTCTGATATTTTTCGTAAATTTGATAACGACATAACTTGAAACCCACCTGAATCAGTCAATATAGGTCCATGCCAGTTCATGAATTTATGTAATCCACCAAGTTTCGCTATTGTTTCTGCCCCAGGCTGTAACATTAAATGATATGTGTTGCCGAGTATTATATCAGCGCCAGTATTTTTGACAAATTGAGGTAACATGGCTTTGACTGTACCCCTAGTTCCTACCGGCATGAAGGCTGGAGTACGAATTTGACCATGCAAAGTATTAACAATGCCTAGCCTAGCTTTTTTATATTGATTTAATAAAGTGAATGAAAATTCTTGCACCTAATTTACCTGAAGTAATTTGTTATTTGTAATTATTGGTATCAATATCTATTTTTTCAAAATGGGATAACCCAAACCAATGACCAATTATTATCGGTATAATGATTATAAGTATTCCGTAGTGACCTAAATATTTTATCAAGTAAAAAAATCCAAAGGAAGTAATGATATATATCAAAGTGCGTGATAACGCGTATAAAAAACTTGCATATGTAAAACGTTTGAAAATAGGAAAGTGACTGTAAAGTATTGCCCGCCCTGGCATCACATCAAGAGAAAAGATGATAATACATGACTGGATTAAAAATAAACTAAGTGGTGAAGTGATATTATTCAGTAAATAAGGGCAAAACATCATAAATATAGAAAATATAATAAGCATAAATTTTAGAATTTTTAATGGGTATATTTTAGAGGATAGATAGACCCGAAATATAAAATCACTAATTAAATTTACGATCCCAAGCATGAGGTTTTGATAAATTACCTGTTCTGGAGTATAGTTAAAGGAGGTTTGAAGTATACTACCGCAATATATGTATGAAAAATAAAAACATACAGGCCATCCACAATGAATTAAAAAATATGCTAAAACCGTGAGTTTGTTAACTTTTTCTTGAAATGTAGGATAATTTAAAACATTTTCTATGTGTTCAGGATTTCTCTGTGCTCCTTCTAAATATTGTTTTGCATAACTTTTAAAATGTACAAAATCATAAGTTTCTCTAAGTCTAGTCCTGGCTATGGCGCCTATAATTGCAATACATGCGCCAACCCAGAAGGCTATACGCCAGTTAAATTCAAAAGAAGTTGTGACGAAAGCAATAGCAAGCGCGCACGTTCCTCCAAGTGTGGCTGAAAAAGACATTAACGCCACAGCTCTGTGTTGCTCAGGTCTTTGTATTGTTTCTGTTAAGTAAATTTCCGCTCCTACTATTTCTCCCATGGAAGAGAGGCTTTGAAATATTCTACATATTGTAATTATCCAAGAAGCTGCAATTCCTATTTGAGCATAAGTTGGTAGGTTTGCCATGATAAAACATGAAATGGACATTATCAAAGTGGTAATAATAACCGTAGTCTTGCGCCCTATATTATCGCCTATATAGCCAAAAATAAGAGCCCCAATTGGCCTAAGAACAAAAGTAGCACAAAAGGCAAAAGCTGTGAGGAGTGGAGCATTTTTATTATCGAATTGTGGAAAGAATAATTCATTCAGCAATACAGACAAATGAACATAAAGCATTAAATCAAAATATTCAAGAAATGTCCCAATCGATAGTAAGCCTATAGACTCTTTTTGCCTTCTATTTAACATGTGTTTATCAGCTTTAAATCAAAGAAATTTTAAGGATAATTAGCACAATTTGCTTTACATATCAACAATTTTAATTAAATCATTTTGACATGTAAGCTGCTCAATACTTGATATATTCGAGAATATAAATAAAAGATAAGGATTCTTGTTATTCCTTTTCTTGCTTGGATTTGACTAGTTTTTAGCCTTTCTACATTCTGATTTGTATGAATCCAATTTACTCTCTTTATCATTTTTATCCTATAAATTATTGTGTATATTTATAATTATTAAAATTTTATGGCTAATTATATATTTAATATTAATATAAAATAATTCATTTAATAACTGGCTCTCTTTTTTGATTTACAGATAGAGCTTTAATATTTATACTTAGATGCAGAAATTTAAATCTTAGAAAAATCTATTTATGAAAATCGCTGCTTTAAAAGAACGTGCAAAAAATGAATCAAGAGCCGCTATTTCACCTGATATAGTAAAACTTCTAATCAAAAAAAATTTTTCAGTTTTTGTGGAGAAAGATATTGGTGTCGCCTCATGTTTTCCAGATGAAGAATATATATCTGCTGGCGCTAAAGTTTCTTCTGTTCCACTAGAAATAATATCAGACGCTGATATCATACTTAAAGTCCAAGCTTCACCTTTAATTGATCAGATAAATGAAATAGATCTTGCAAAAGAATCAGCAATTATAATTGGTCTTCTTTCTCCGTATTCTAATCAACAATATATAACGAAATTAGCGGAGAAGAAATTAGCATCTATTGCTATGGAACTAGTCCCTAGAATTACTAAAGCACAAAATATGGATGTATTATCTTCGCAAAGCAACTTAGCGGGATATAGAGCCGTTATTGAGGCAAGTTATTGTTTTACTAGAGCATTTCCTATGATGATGACAGCATGCGGTACAATAACACCTGCTAAAGTTTTAGTCCTTGGTGTAGGCGTTGCTGGTCTACAAGCTATTGCAACTGCTAAAAGGTTAGGGGGGGCAGTATCTGCTTATGATGTTAGAAGTGCTACAAAGGAGCAAGTTGAAAGTCTTGGGGCAAAATTTGTTTCGCCTGAAGTTTTAGGTAATGCAGAAGAGAAATCAGGATATGCATCAGAGCTTAGTGGTGATTATAAAATTAAACAGGAACAATTTTTATCTAACATAATTAAGAATTACGATATAGTCATTACTACTGCACAAATTCCAGGTAAAGCTGCGCCAGTGCTTGTAACTAATGACATGGTAAAGTCCATGAAATACGGGTCTGTAATCGTAGATATGTCCACTGCTAGTGGTGGTAATGTGGAATGTTCGAAAATTGATGAGATCGCAGTATATGAAGGCGTTAATATTATAGGTTGGTCCAATTTAGCAAGTAGAATAGCTAGAGATAGTTCAAAATTATATTCAAGAAATTTGTATAATTTTCTTGATTATGCGATTCAATCAGGAAAATTTAATTTTGATGATGAGATGGTTAGGGAGATGTTGATAACAAAGGGTGGAGAAATAATAAATAGGAAAATAATATGACACAATTACCAATAATAGCAAAGAAAGCATCTGAGGTCGCAGAGCAAGCACAGATATTATCAGATAGTCTTAAAGACCTAGCAATGACAGTATCTCAGCAATCACCTGTTACTGCAGAACCATTAATATTTTCAATAACTATTTTTGTATTATCTTGTTTTGTTGGATATTATTTAGTATGGAAGGTGACGCCAGCCCTCCATACCCCCCTTATGTCAATTACTAATGCAATATCAGGAATTATAATCATAGGATCTATGATGGCAGCCGGTGTGTCTGGCCTTAGTTTATCAGCTGTTTTGGGATTTATCGCTACATTCTTTGCTGCAATCAATATATTTGGTGGTTTTATTGTTACGACAAGAATGCTTGAGATGTTTAAAAAAAGGTTGTAGGTGACTGGTTCGGCTGGCAATGACATCGGATATTAACTTTATTATGCAACTAATTTTGTAGCATTTTCAAATAATATTTGCTTCTCTGCATTGATAACTTCCTGAACTTGTTCTGTTATACGACGAACATCGTTTTCTTCTATAGAAGCTGCTTGTATAACACCAATTATTTTTACTTGAATTGTACCAGATTTTTTAATCCAAAAGCCTTTTGGCCAGTATACTCCAGCATTATGGGCCATCAAGACTATAGGAACTTTAGCTATTGATGCGAGTTTAACTGCACTAGGTTTAAACTTAGTAATTTGATCAGGCTTGAGCCTTGTTGATTCTGGGAAGATGATTAACCACAGGCCATTTTGTAGCTTAATTTGTCCTTCACGCAAAATTTGTTTAACAGAAAGACTATCTTGTCTATCAACTGCTATAGGATCAACCATTTTTAATCCCCAGCCAAAAAACGGGATTTTAAATAATTCCCGTTTAAGAATCCAAGAATGTTCTGGGATTATTAATTGCATAAAAACATTATCCCAAAATGATTGATGGTTAGCTAAGACTATAGATGGCTCTTTTGGTAGCTTTTCTAAACCAGAAACATTATATTTTAAACCACATATAACTCTGACCAACCAGATAAAACTATATGAAAACACAATAGCTATTTTATACTTGAAACTATACCTCACTTTGAAAAATCTTATAGGTATATAAAATATACTAAAACATATAATAGTAAAAATACTTAGTGTTAGATAAAAAAATAGAGTTCTCAGGCGCCACAACATAAATTATTAACTAATTATTTAATTAAAGAATGATAGACAATATAACAAAAATTTTTATAAGTATCCAAAATTTTATTCCATGCTGTTGATTTTAAATGTATAACTCATAAAATTAAAATACTAAAAGTTTTTTTTGAGGAAATTTCATGCAAAAAAAAATCACTGTTTCCGGCGTGCAAGCTACAGGTTCCATACATATAGGTAATTATGTAGGGTCCATACTTAATTGGGTCAATATGCAAGATGAATATAAATGCTTTTTTTTTCTTGCCGATTTGCATGCTATTACAATAGATAGATCTAGCGAAGAATTGAACTCTTCTATCATAAAAACTATTGCTATTTATTTAGCATCAGGTCTTGACCCACACAAATCAACTATCTTTGCCCAGAGTTCAGTAAAGGAACATACTGAACTTGCTTGGATGCTTAACTGCGTCGCTCCTATTGGTATGCTTAAACGTATGACTCAATTTAAGGATAAATCTGGAAAGGATCAGGAGGCTGCAAACCTAGGTCTTTTATCTTATCCTGTATTAATGGCTGCGGATATATTATTATATAATGCAGATTTAGTACCAGTTGGTGATGATCAAAAACAACATTTAGAATTCACTCGTGATCTTGCAGGTATTGTTAATCGTAAATTTAATAAGGATGTTTTTAAGTTGCCTGAGCCAGTTATTCAAGGGCAGGGGACTAGAATTATGAGTCTTAGAGATGGACGCAGCAAAATGAGTAAATCTGATCCATCTGATTTATCTAGAATTAATTTAAATGATGACGCAGATTTAATTTGCCAAAAAATTAAAAAGGCAAAAACTGATACCATAGATACAATTAGTCATGATCGTGAAGCTAGACCTGAGATAAGTAATTTAATAAATATCTATTCTTGTATGTCTAATAAAACAATCAAATCTATTGAAAATCAATATCTTAGCATAGGATTTGCGCAATTTAAAAAGGATTTATCTGATATAATTATAGCAAAATTAGGGCCAATAAATGATAGGTACAAAGATCTGATGAAGAATCAGGACTATTTACTCTCAGTTCTACAAGATGGCGGTTCAAAAGCAAGAATCGTTGCCGAAAAAACTATATTTGACGTAAAAGAACTTTTTGGTTTTATTAATTCGTAATGTTTATAAAAACTAAGATAGTGATAAAGATAATTGTATTCTTCTTTTGTAATAAGAATATAATTTTTTAAAAACTGAACTAATGAGACAAATGCGATTCAAATTATATGTTTATATTAGCATTCTATGCTTAACAGGATGTGCTTCTAATCATCAAAAATTGCTTTATAATAAGAAACCTGCATTCTATTCTTATATCATAGGTAATATAGAAAATGGCCATATAAATCTTGAGCATGAATCAGATGCTTATTCTACTCCTGCGAGTTGTCAAAAAGTGATTACGGCTTTATTAGCATATAAAATGCTAGGATCAAATTATTTTTACGAAACAAAACTTTATGCAAAAAAGAAAAATAGAAGGGTGCAGGATCTGATAATCCATTTTTCAGGAGACCCAACTCTTAAATCAGAAGATTTAATAACACTTTTGCAGCCTGTTAAAGGTAGATCTATATTAGGGAATATTATACTAGATGCCTCGTTTTTTAGAACAAATCCTCATTCGCCAAATATTATGACAGGAGATGTGGGAACTTCATATGGACAGCCAGTCTCGAGTATGATTATTGACCAAAATTTAATTATAGTGACAGCGGAACCAAAGGAGTTTGGTAAGATACATATTAAAAATGATTCTGGATATTTTATAGATTCTGCTGTAACTACAACTACTTCGCCCTCTTCTATTAAACTTGCTTGGAGCGGTCAACATATTATGGTAAAAGGAGGAATGAATTTTAAAGATTCTCCTTTAGAATTCAAGCTCTCCCCTAGAGAAATTGATAATTATATCTTGTATAAAGTTAAAGTGGCAATGAAAGCGCTAAATATTAGAGGGAAAGTTAAAATTACTCATAATAGAGCACAATTATCTGAGGATTTTAGCCTAATTAATAATGTTAGTTCTAAACCATTAGAACATATTATACCTCCTGCGTTGAAAAAATCAGATAATCTAGTATTTGATAGCTTGTACCTCACTATTGCTAATTCACAAAATCCTGATGGCATAGAGGAATGGAGTCAAGGAAATAATATTATGAAAGGGTTGATTCAGAAGTATTTTGACGTCAATGTAGAAAATGCTGTGCTTGTCGATGGATCTGGTTTATCCAGATATAATAGGATACAAGCTAGAAAACTCTTGCAAATATTGAAGAGAGGGCACTCTATGAAAGAATTTGTTAATGCGTTGCCAGCTCCAAGGGAAGCAAATAGTACACTAGAAAAAAGAGATATACTATCAAAATCAATAAGAGCAAAAACTGGTAATATGTCAGGTATCAGCTGCTTATGTGGATATAATATGGGACCATATCCAAAAGCTTTTGTCATTATGGTGAATAGTTTTTCTGCTCCTCAACAAGAAATTATTTCTGTGATGGATAGGTTTATTAGCTATCATTTGAGGTAGAGGCAGGTTGTAAGGTTTTATGGTAATCCAAACCAGCTTAAGGAGCTAGTAAAAGTGGTTTTGTCTACAAAGCCTTATCTTGATTTTTTAACAAGATATTGTTGTAAACCTCGTTATATTTTTTATCCACATAATATTGACTTATTAATAAACCTAAGGAATGTAAGGCAAAACTTAGAAGTAATATTAGGCTGATATGAGCTGTAAAATATTCTTTAACGTTATAAATATTGCTGATTTTATCTGCTTCATTACTAAATATATGATCAAAATTGAAATATTCTATCCATATTAATATAGATATATTTATAAAAACACATAAAAAAGCAACAAAAGAAAACGTGGTTATTTTATAAAATTTCCATTTTATATGATAGCCCTGCAAATAACTTATTATCATTAATGATGCTGGTTTAATAATAAAAATCAAAGATAAGAATATTGCTATTATTATAATTAAAGGATTAGTTTTTTGTAAGTCTTGCAGATCTATTATTTTAAGTCTTATCATTAAGTATTTAGTAGTAAGACTTAATGATAGGGCAAAGCCGTAAACTATAATAAATGTAGTCAAAGAAGCTTGTAAAAAACTAAGGATATTCATAAAAGAAGGGGTTGTACAAATCCAGATCATAAAAAGTGTTATAAAACCCAATAGAACAAATATTGATATATTATCATTTTCTGTAACGAATTCTTTACTACCATCATAATAGTTATATGTAATTTTAAGTACTAGAAGTGATAATATTAATACACAAATTGTTTTAGGATATTTTTTGAAATATTTAAAGATAAAATCAAGGAGGTTATTAAAAAAAAGGGTCAAGAACATCTCTACTTTAGAACAAAATTGATACCATGGGTTAGTTTCAGGAGGCTCAATTCCAGATGATTCTATTGCTAATAGAACTTCTTTTTTTATTCCTTCGTCATCTAAATATACTTTTTCTTTGTTCATTATAAAAATTGTTAAAAATTAATGTCATTCCCGCTTCGGTGAGGAATCTAGAAAAATTAGCAAAGATCTGGATTCCCTCTTTCGAGGGAATAACAGGGAGATGCGTGGATGATATTTGCTTTCACTTTAGGAAATTCAATAAGTATGTAAGGCTAGAGATTTATCACGTAACAACATGATGCCAGTAAGCAAGAATGGAGCAAATATTCTTTTTACTTCAGCTATTAATGTTTGGTCTTCTATTTCATGATTTAATTCTTGTCTAATCGAATCAAAAATTTCTTGCAAAGATTTTGATTCATCAACCATGTTTTTAAAGATATATTTAGTATAATTAGATATAGGCAAGTTTATGTTAACATTTTTTAGCAATGAATTATTCAAAGTTAAATTAGCGCTACCGCCTACCAGAATTGTGTTACTCTCTAAAAGATCGTAAATTTGTTTTGGGATGCCAGCAACAGAATAAAAATATGGAACATTGTTTAAGTCATCTAAAGTTGCTACGCTATCAGTTTTGTTAGATAAATAAACCGAATGTTTGATGATATTTCCAACAATCAATTCACAAATTGCTTGTTGTTTGATTATATCCATTCTCTTTATTTTTTGTAACAAAGAAAAATCCTTAATATAATTCTCTATTCGAAGAGCTAACCTATCAGTAGTGACTGTAAAATCTACAAAATTTAAACCAGCATCTTGTATAAATTCATGCATTTCTGGAATTGAATAAGCTCTATCTTGTTTATGCAAAAACATATCATATAGACCAACATCTCCAAAATGAATATGATCACCCATTAATTCCTGGGCTCTCATAAACCAGTTCGTTGCAGGTAACGCACTTAAGATGGATTTACCATTCATTATTTCTTCAGCTCTGTTGCTTACGCCATCATTTACCATTTTCATAATTTCTTGAATCTGATAAACCCCAGTGCGACCATACTTAGCATAAATCATTATATGCATGCCGCCAGTAGTGGTTAAAGAATCCTTAAGAACCTTTAAACCAACAGGTGGGCTTTCTAAATGATGAAGAACACCTGAGCAATTGATAAAATCAAATTTACCTAATTTAAGCTTTGGAATATTTAAAATAGAATCTAAAACCCATGTAATATTTTTAAGCCCACGTTTCTCAGCGCGTTTTTGAGCTATTTCCATGCTAGCTTTGCTGAAATCTACATAAACTATTTCAGCTTTTGTGTTTTTCAGTTGTTCCTCTAAAAATATAACGGAATCCCCAGTGCCACCGCCTGCAATTAAACAACGGAAATTAGAATCAAAATTCTTTTTTCCTTTATATAGGTAATGATTTAATTCCCCAAGATATTCACCAGCAAGAGCTAGTAATCTTGTGTGCTCTTCTTCCGGATCTCTGTAAGGATATGGATAATCTTGATAATGTTCTTTTACAGCAGCAAGGCCGTTTATTTCTGGATATTTAGATTTAGTGGTCATAAATTGTTACCCAACCATTTTTAGATTGCTATTTTAACTTAAGTAATTTAATACTCAAATAAAGCGATATTGTCAAACCTAAATAGCCCAACTGAACAAATAAGATATAGACATTATTTTATAGTACTGCAAAATGCCTCAGTATGTAAGGAATCTAACCATTGTGGAATTAATGTTCGTAATAGTTCTGGTCTAAAATCAATTTCTGATATTTTATTATATGGCATCCATATTAACTCCATATGTGATTCAACCTGGGTGACATTACTATATAATTTTAGATCATCTGATTCTGCTTCAAATATGAAATTATACTCATGATTATGGCAGATAGAACTATATCCAATTTCAAAATTATGCTCAAGACAACCAAGAAATCTTCTTATTTTACATTTCTTACTACCAGTTTCTTCAATTAATGCACGAATTAATGCATTTTGCGCTGATTCACCGTGCTCTACATGGCCACCTGGTAGAAAATAGAAATTAATCTCAAGGTCAAGAGTTTTACATAGTAAAATATGATCTTGATCAATAATTACCGCCCTGCTTAAAATATGAATATCATTTTTATTTGGCATAATAACAAGCTTTATTCCTAATCATCAACGTAATTTTTTTATTCTTTACTTTCTTAATAATGATAAACCCAGCTTTTTTATAAGCATTAATGGCAGCTATATTTGCTGTCTCAGGGCTTGCAAATATATAATCAAACTTTGTCAAAATATATTTTTGTAGAAAGGTTATCAGAACCTTGGAGCCAATACCATGTCCTATAAATTCTGGCTCACCTATATAGTAATCAAAACCAGCACAGCTTTTTGGTAATTCTTGGTATGGGTAGCTATGATCATCAGGAAAATCATGCTTATTGTAGTATTGAATATAGCCAATAGCTATATTATCAAGTCTAATAACAAATGCTTCTACTTTTTTTTGTAATCCATCTTCAAGTTTACAGCCCTTAGTGTAATCTTCATATTTCTCTCTAATCAATTCAGTTGTCCATTCAACATCCCGATCCCACCATTTTTTGATATGCTCAGTTTGTAACCATTTTAACAAAAGCGGAAAATGATATCGGGATAGTGGTTCAAAAATAATGTTCATAACATAAGGGTTACTTTAACTTTATGATTTCCCCCTTGTCTAGCCCAGTGAATTCAATAATTTCTTCTAAATCTTTGCCTTTTTCCAACATTTTTCTAGCCATCGCAAATTTTTCCTCTTCTTTACCTTCGGTTTTAGCCTTTGCCGCCTCTTTTTCAGCTTTACTTATCTTTTCTTCAGCTTTACTTATCTTTTCTTCAGCTTTACTTATCTTTTCTTCAGCATTTAAAAGTTTTTGCTCTAAAACTCTTACCTGATTCAATCTATAATCTTTAGCAGCCCTATTGTCCATTATGCGTTTAATTTCTTGTTCATAAGTGAATAATTCTTCCTCAGTCCAGTTGAACTGATTTAACTCCTCATAAGCTCGTTCTATTACAGTATCAGAACCTATTATTTTATGTAAATCCGCTTCACTTGTCTCGTTAGCGTGCTTAAAAAAATAACACCATTTTTCTACAATATTAGTTAGCAAATTTACATCAGTGATTTTAAATTTAGGTAACTCTATAAAAGTAAAAGAAAAATCTTTTAAATCTTGTGCATAACTTTCTTTATCGAGAATAATATGATCAGACTTGTAGAAAATTTTATCTGGGAAAATAATGTAGTTACTAATTGCAATAAATATCACTGCTTTAAGATCAATATATCTTGCACCTTCTTCTTTCCCTTTATTCAACTGACGTGAATAGGCTTTAGCAGCATAATATTGTGCTCTTTTTTCAAAACCTTCTTGAGGCGAAACTTGCATTTCTACAATGATTTGCACACCATTCTCATCTTTACATAATACGTCCACCACACTCTCTTTTTTGGCTGCTATCTCAGGCTCTTGAATAGTGGACAGGAAAGCCACTTCCTTGATTCTATTTGATCCTTTAAGCTCCAATACGTCATTAATGAAATGAATTAAAATATCCTTATTTCTTTCGCTACCGAATATACGTCTGAAAGCTACGTCGTTTTTAGGATTTAGAAACTTTGAAGCTGGCATAATTTTTACGTTTTTATACATTACATAATTTTAATTTATAGCATATCAATTATAAAAATACTAGCCTTAGTTGCAATTGACTTTTCCTTTTAGCTTATTATTTTTATTTTCAACAGCAATTTTTGACCATGTAATTCTACCTCGCTTGTATAACCTGGCTCAAACAGCTGCGAAAACTCACTCAAAGTCTGTTCTTGTATAAAGTCTTTATAAGATTCTATAATTCTAGAGATGTCATTCTTAGTATCTATTGCTATCATTATGCGATCGGTAATGTCTAGATCAGCATCTTTTCTTGCTTGTTGGATAGATCGAACCAAATCCCTTGCAATTCCTTCATCATATAATTCAGGGGAAATATCTAGGTTTAATATAACTAGGCCAGAATTATCTGATAAAGCTTTTGTACCTTTGAGAGCCTTAGGGTCTAGATTAATAGAAAACTCATCTTTGTTTAGTAATTCTCCAGAGATAAGAAGATTTGTACCTTCAATTCTCCATTCATTTTTTCGAGATGAGGCTATAATTTCTTTCATTTTATTAGGTAAACGCTTCCCTAGTAAAGGAAAATTTATCACAAGTTTTTGCGTCGCATAATTTTCTAAATCATTACTATATGTGATAGATTTCACATTTATTTCATCTTTAATAAGATCTTCAAATATTTTAAAATCCACAACATTAGGAGTAATTATCTTAATTTCTGCTAATGGCTGACGAACTCTTATATTTTCAGTATTACGTATGAACAAAGAACTACTACATATATCAAGTACCTGATCCATAATTACAACCAAACTCTCATCTATTTCTATTTTATTTAGTTTAGGAAAATCTGTTAAATGAACGCTTGCACCTGAGCTTTTACCACCTGTTAAACCTAGGTAAATTTCTTCGGAGATTAATGGCAGCAAGGGAGACATAGCTTTAGACATGATTTCAAGACAAGTGTATAAAGTATTGTACGCAATCTCTTTATCTTGGTCTTTTTCACTTTTCCAAAAACGATTTCTACTTCTTCTGATAAACCAATTATTCAAAACTTCGAAGAACCTAGTAATTGCATTATATGGAAGCTGTGTATCAAAATTATCAAGACCGTGTTCAATAGTTTCCACTGATATTTTTAATTTCGATAAAATATATTGATCCAAAATATTTTTGGAATCAAAGCTTATTTCTGCTTTAATTCCATCGGCATTGGCATACATGGTGAAAAAATTATAAGCATTCCAAATAGGTTTAATAAACAACCTGAGGGTATCATAAACCATCTTTCCTTCTTTATCAATTAGGAGCTCATGGCCTTTAACTACACCAGAGGATAACATAGTGACTCTAAGCGCATCAGAGCCATATTTTTCAAAAAGTTCTAACGGATCTGCGTAATTATTTAAACGTTTGGATAATTTTTGCCCTGTAGCATCTAATATCACCCCATGACAAATGCAATTTAAAAATGGAGGTCTGTCAAAAAGAGCGGTTGATAGCACCATTAAAGTGTAAAACCAACCGCGTGTTTGAGCAGAATATTCAACTATAAAATCAGCTGGCAAATGCTTCTCTAGCCAGTCTTTGTTTTCAAAAGGATAGTGAACCTGCGCATAGGGCATTGAACCACTATCAAACCAACAATCAAAAACATCCTCTATGCGTCTCATAGTTGATTTCCCAGTCGGGTCATCAGGATTCGGGCGAGTAAGTTCATCAATAAAAGGTCTATGTAAATCTGTGATTTTTACCCCGAAATCCTGTTCTAGCTCTTTTATAGAACCGTAAACATCAATTCTAGGATAATTTGGATCATCAGATTTCCATATAGGAATTGGAGTGCCCCAAAACCTATTGCGGCTAATTGACCAGTCTCTAGCATTTTCAAGCCATTTACCAAATAAATTTTCTTTAACATTAGAAGGTATCCAGTTAATTTGCTGATTTAGTTCGACCATACGATCTTTAAAATCGGTTACTTTAACGTACCAAGATGGAACTGCTTTATATATAAGTGGGGTGTCGGTGCGCCAACAATGGGGGTAGCTCCTGATATGTTGCTCAGTCTTAATCCAAGATCCCTGTTTTTTAAGCTTAATAATTATAGGATCATTAGCATCAAATACTTGTAATCCTTCAAAATCATAAATTTCTTTTGTAAATTTTCCAGCATTATCAACTGGACAAACCAACTCAATATTATTCTGGTTACATATAATCTGGTCATCTTCTCCAAAACCAGGAGCCATATGGACAATACCAGTGCCTTCATTATCGGATATAAAATCACCTACTAATATTCTGAAACTATTTGGATGATCTACAAAATAATCAAAGATTGGGTGATATTCTAACCCTTCTAACTCTTGACCAACGCATGATTGGTAACTGACATCTTCCTGTATTTCTAATTCCTTTGCATATTTGTTAAATGAAAATTTGCCTAAAATATAACAAATATTTCCTTTAGGAACGAAGGAATATTCCATAGAACTTGATATAGCAAGAGCAAGGTTTGAAGGAATAGTCCAAGGAGTTGTCGTCCAAGCTAGTATACGATATTCTAGGTAACCAGAAGGGGCATTTTTTGGCTTTTCTTTTAGCAAGAAGCTTACAACAATTGAATTATCAGCTCTGTCCCTATATGAATTATCAAGCCTTGTTTCAAAATTTGATAATGGCGTTTCACATGCCCATGAATACGGCATCACTCTCATAGATTCATACAGGAGTCCCTTAGAGTGTAGCTCTTTAAAGGCCCATAAAACAGATTCCATGAAATTAATATCCATAGTCTTATAGGAATTCTCAAAATCTACCCATCTTGCTTGTCTATTTACGTAAGTTTCCCATTCTTTTGAATATTTCATCACTGAAGATCTGCAATGAGCGTTGAATTTGTCAATGCCAAACTCACTTATAGCAAGCCGGCCAGAAATACCCAAGTCCTTTTCAGCTTGCATTTCAGCTGGCAGACCATGACAATCCCAACCAAAAACCCTTTCAACCCTTTTTCCTTTAGTAGTTTGATAACGAGCATAAACGTCCTTAATAAAACCTGTAAGCAGATGACCGTAATGGGGAAGGCCATTTGCGAATGGTGGACCATCATAGAATACAAATTCCTTCAATCTATTATCCTTAGATTTTTGTCTGTTATCTATTGATTTCTGAAAAATATTATTTTCTTTCCAGTAATTTAAAATGTTCTTTTCTAAAGCCGGGAAATCAACAGTTGATTGCGTGTTGGGATAATTCTGTTTTTTTTTCATTTTATTCATTCAAATAAGTTTTTGCCTTGACATAATTTGTTAGTATATAGATAATGTTTGTATGTTCAATTATTTGTTTCAAGAAGGGGGTAATTTAAAGTGATATTAATCACCGTTCATGGTGGAAAGGGAGAGGATGCAATCAGAGCTCTTAAGAGAAAGATGCAAAGAGAACTTGTCTTCCGTTCAATGAAAATGCGGCGTTTCCATGAACCCCCTTCAGTTAAGAAAGTGCGTAAAAAACAGGAAACTGAAAGAAGAAAGAGAAAATTTTCTCGTAAGCAAAATATGGAAGGTTAACTATATTACTTAGCTTTTTCCTGAATTTCTTCCTAAGTCTCACGATTTATCCTCGAGGCTTAGGGTTCATTTATTTTTTTATAAATACACCATTTCTTCCAGCAATTATTAGGATCAATATCTCTATAGCCTTGTAATTCTTCGAATTGTTGTAACCTATCTTGGCTAATAGTCATGCCTATAGCACTGTCCCTAATATTTACCACTTCTTTCATTGTTAAAGGCTCACATTTTTGTTTTTCTATTTAATAACTGAATTAGAGGTAGTGAAAAAAACAATTTTTAATTCTGAGCTTGATATTTGTTCTAGTAATTTAATGTTAAAGATACCATTTTTAATGTGTGATAAAATATTTGATGGATGTTTTTTTATAAATATATATATTGAAACTTTGTATTAAAATTTCTTAACTTTGATCTCCCCATCAGAAAATTTAATGTTTAATATGTCATGAGTGTTTGCAATAGTTTTTGATGATAAAAATTCACCATTTTCGCCTCTCACTATTGTAAAACCACGTTTAAGCACATTATTGTAATCCAAGCTTGAAAGAAGAGAGCCACTTAGATGTAATTTATTTGTAAGATTATTAATCATTTTATCAAATAAGCTGTTTAAGTAATCTCCTTGATGAGATAAAACCAAGGATTTAAGAGCAATAATTTTCTTGGGATTTAATCTATCGATAGTAAATTGAGCAATATTTGCGGATTTATACTTAATAAGATTTGGTAGAGACTCGATTAATCTAAATCCTAATTCATCAAGTTGTTGTTGATTGGAATCTATATAAGTAATAAAATATTTTAAAATCCTATCATAATTGGAGAGAATATTTTGTTTATGATTCAGTAATTCTGCGGTCCTATTAAATAGCCTATTATAATGAGCATTTAAAGTATAGATTAAGTTAGATAATACTGGAACAGCAAATTCAGCAGCTGCTGTTGGGGTAGGGGCTCTTTTATCTGCAACTAAATCAATTAAAGTATAATCTACTTCATGACCAACTGCAGAGATTATTGGAATATTAGATGCAAATGCTCTTCGTACTACTATTTCCTCATTAAATGCCCATAGATCTTCTACTGACCCGCCGCCTCTAGCTATTATTATAATATCAGGTTTATGCAATGGCTCTAGTGCATTAAAACCATCAATTGCTAATGCAATCTCGTTTGCAGCATTTTCACCTTGAACCGCAACTGGCCAAATTATAACATGAGTAGGGCAGCGATCATTGATGCGATGTATTATGTCTCTTATAACGGCGCCAGTAATGGAAGTAATCACTCCAATTTTACTTGGTATAAAGGGTAGTAGTTTCTTATGTATTTGCTCAAATAAACCTTCTTTTTCTAATTTATCCCTTCTCTCTTTTAAGATTTGCATCATAGCGCCAACGCCAGCTAGCTCAATCTTTTCTACAGATAGTTGGTAACGAGATTGACCTGCATAAGAAGTAATTTTACCTGTTACACATACTTCAAGTCCGTCATTTAATGGGAATTTAATCTTGGATAAGGCGTTCCTCCAACAAGTGCAACCTAAAACAGAAAAATTGTCTTTGAGGTTAAAATATCCGTGACCAGAGCTAGCGATTTTAAGTCCTGAGATTTCTCCTTTAACTTTGACATAACCCAAGTTGCTTTCAAGCAATTCCTTCACTCTAATCGAAATTTCAGTAACTGAGAATTCCTTAAATGATTTATTATCATTTAGTGGAAAAATATTATCTGGTGCAAGCATTTTAAAAATATTTTAAATAATCTAAGTTTAGTATAATTTTAAAATAATATAAAGGGAATATATTTAAGCAAATAAAGCGTCATTGCCAACTCTGTCGTCACTCAGAGCAAACGTAAGTGAGCGTGGAGTCTCCAATGCTAAACAAGATTCCACGCGAGCTATCACTCACTCGGCAATGACGGTTGTTGGTGATTTTGGGTTTTATACACGAGCCTACGGTTACTATTGCATCATCATTTGTCAATAGATATCACAGGTAGTACTTGACTATATAATTTGTTATATTATTATCCTATCTTCAAATAAGGAAGGTTTTCTAAATAATGTTTAGATCTATAGTTATAACAATAATTCTAGCGATTTCTCAAATTGCAAAAGCTGAAATAAACTATCAAATTTACCATCAAGGTGATAAAATGCATGTGGTAGCTGATTTTGGTAAACAAGAAAAAAATATAATAGAATTACATGTACCAGGTAGAATTTGGGGTGCCAATTATGATAAGCAAATCAAGAACTTAAAACTACAAAATGGTACTTATAACCAGAAAAAATCTAGTGTAAATTTGCAAGACAATTCAAAGAATCTAGTTTTAGAATATGACGTAGTCAATACAGAAGATTTTAAAAAAACTTTCTCCAACCTCTATTACCATTTTTTCGACAAAGATAAATTTTATCTTATTGGGCATGGATTTTTTATTCATCCAAAAAACTTAAATGAAGATCAAGAAAAAGTTTCTGTTGAAATTCAAAGTGATTGCAAAGAAATTATTGTTCACAATAATGATGCTCTATCAACTTCTAAGGTTTTTAACACAACGATAGCAAAGTTATATGGTACTGTAATTTTTGGAGATAGTAAATTTGAGAGAAAATTGTTTAAAGATAATAATCTTGATTTAGTAATTTGGAATCCAGATCCAAAACGTGATGACAAGCACTTCTTTGATATGACTCATAAAATTGTAAAAATGCAAAAAAAATTCTTGAAAGATCATGATTTCAAGAAATCTGTTGTTTTTATTTTAAATCCATATATTGAGAAAGAAAGCCGCTATGGTGGAACTAATTTTGGAAATTTAATTTTATGTTTTATTAATCCCTATGTAATTGGTCATAAGGATTTAAAGAATTTTATAGCGCATGAGCATTTCCATACGTGGTTCAGATCAAATTCAAATCTTATTACTGGTGAGAAATGGTTTACAGAAGGATTTACAGATTATTTTGCTTATCTAATTAACATGAAAAATAAAATAATTTCTAAAAATGATTTTATAGAAAGATATAATAACGTGCTCAGTAAATATTTTTCTTCTCCTTATCAAAAGGCTAGTGATGAAGAAATACAAAAAATGTTTTGGGATAGTTCTGAAGCGCAAAAATTACCCTATTTAAAAGGTTTTATAATAGCACTGGAACTAGATTTAAAAATACAAAATATTACCAAAAATCAATATAGCCTCAAAGATATATTTGTTCAAATGATCAAAGACGCCAGATCAAGCGGATCAAATATTACTTTCTCAAACGAATTACTATCGAATTATATTAAAAAAATCACTAAACAAGATTTGACTAGTGGGATTGATACTATATTGAAAGCTGATATTACTAGCTTAAGTAGTAAAATTTTAGGTAATTACTCTTTGCATCACAAGGAAAAAGATATAGTTGATTATGAATTTGATAAAGTCAAAACTATAAAAAATGGTTATATTATAGGTGTAAAAAAAGGTAGCACTCCCTATAAAGCAGGACTTCGTAATAAGCAAGAAATTTGTTCTGTTGGACATATTACTACTAAAGAAAAAGTAGAAGTAGAAATAATATTAAAAAATAAAAAAGTAATTAAATATCTTCCAAAAACTAAAATAATTCAGGTGCCGTGCTATGAATAATCAAAAGTGGTAAAAAGCATTTGATATTTGGTTTTTAAACAAAGCCTATCGAACTCTCATATTCTATGTATTCATGTTTGAGCAGGAATACATAGAAACGCAAAACATTGTCACTAGCTCAAAGGGAATTACCATAGTTTACATGAAAATCCTTTACGAGCATTCAAAAAAATTTTAAATAAAACTAGTTTAATATATTTTTAAATAATACAAACAAATTTTGTTATGCTATATCTCTACACCAAGACTTTAATCAGATAACAAATTCATCAGTTTAAATCTAAAAATTATATCAATGTTTATGCAAAGCTAACTAAAATGCAGATTTTATGAATATATATTGCTCATACTTCAAGAATTGCTCTTTGATTTTTGCATGGACTTACGTGCTCACATATTTCAATATACGGCTTAAGCTTACTCACCATTCAAAAGCAAATTCATCTTGTATTATGAGTAATATACTAATTATTATATTCTTTAATATTTGCCTTACTGCTTATAGTTTTGGAGCAAATGATGAGCAAGCTTTTATATCAGCTGATTTTATAGAATATAATGAAGAGGAGGATTTTATTTATGCGAAGGGTAATATACAAATTACATTAGGTAAATATATACTAAATGCCAATTCTCTTCTTTATGATATAGAGAATGATATGGTTTGGGCAGAAGGTGATGTAAAGGTAAAGGATGATAAAGATCGTATAATTTTTGGTCAAACAATATTTTTTAAAGATAAATTGAAAGAAGGTATAATATCAGATTTCATAATGAAACTTCAGGATAATAGTATTCTTGCATCTAGATTAGCTAAAAGATTGAATTCAGATCACTTTACGCTTTATAGGTCAAGTTTTACGCCGTGTTCTATACAATCTGATTGTAAGCCAATTTGGCAAATATCTGCACAAAAAACTGAAGTGGATTTTAAAGAAGAGAAAATGAGTTATAAAAACTTATTTTTTGAAATATATGGTGTTCCTATTTTTTATACTCCATATTTTTCCCATCCCACACCTTCAGCCAAAGCTAAATCTGGAATATTAGTTCCTTCAATAAAAAAGAATTATTTGACTATTCCTATATATTTTCGAGCAAAACCAAATATGGATCTTACGCTTAGTCCAAGGATTTTTACAAAATATACATTAATGGATTTAGAATTTAGACATAAGCTAGATAAAGGGGACTATGTTATAGAAGCTAGTGTTGGAAAAGTACCATATAAAATCAAAAATATGAATGGATCAGTAATAAAAGATGCTAATGTTAGAAGTTATCATATATTTACTCATGGTAATTTTGTTGACAGTTATTATAAATATGGTTTTAATTTAAAACGAACTTCTGATAAAGCTTATTTAAAAAATTATCATGGGCTTAATAATAGTTTTTTAGATTCTAAAATATACCTACAAAAAATTGATTATACTGATTATTTATCTGTAAGCGCTCTTCATTTTCAAGGGCTTAGAACTAATGATACAGAGGGTTTGGATCCTTTGATCTTACCACAAATTCGAACTAAAAATGTTTTTGGTTTAAATGATGATGAAAGTATTTTTTTTACAATACAAAATAATAGTTTGATTTACATGGAAGAGACTGGTAGGAAACTTGGCAGAGCTGCTTTTCAATTATCTATCACTAATGATTTTATAACCAAAAATGGTCATTTGCTCAATATTAGTCTAAATAACCGTACTGACATTTATTCAATAAATCAAATGTTAAACAGTAATGCTAATGCTATATCTAGCAACCAAAATGATCTCTTGATAAGAGATATACCAGAATTGCAAACAACTTGGCGTTATCCACTGGTAAAACCTATTGGACCCGCATCATCTTTTATAATAGAGCCTGTTGTTAGTTCTATTGTTGGAAAGAAATTTAAACCGAGTTATAATAAATTTAACTATATTGACTCAAATAAATATGAACTTTCAGATGATAATTTATTTAACTTGGATAAGTATAGTGGTATAGATTACCATGAGTTTGGTAATAGATTAAGTTATGGAGTAAACTCTGCGTTGCTTTCTAATGATAATTATTTTAGTTTATTTTTAGGGCAAAGATTGCATAAATATAATAATAGTACTATAAATGATAACGCAGAAAATGTAGGAAAAACTTCACTAAACCTTTCTGGTTCGTTTGAAATCCTCTATAGATTCAGAAAAAATAAAGATTTTTCTCCTATAAGAGATGAGTTTGGCGTTAATTTTCAAAATGAAAAAATCCAATTTACTACGGCTTTTGTTAAATTGGAAAATTTGAAAAAATATTATCCATATGAAAATAGGATATTGTCTAAAAATAGAGCAAAACAAATCTACTATGATATAGATTATCATTTAACAGAAAATTGGTTAATTGGTAATGATATGCGTGTTAATCTTTCGGATAGAAAAGCGCGAATTTTAAATAAAAGTATAAAGGTGACTTATTTAAAGGATTGTGTTAGAATCACTGGGAAAATTTCTGATGACTACACTTCGGATAATACGCGTGGTATTAGGAAAACCCCAAGTAGTATAGGCATATCAATTGGTTTAAAAGTATTAAATATGTGAGGTTTTAACTATGATACAAAAATTATTTCGAATCTTGTTCTTCTTTATTATATCTATAAATGTAGTTGAAGCAGAATCTAGGAAAATAGTGGCTATAGTTAATAATGAGCCAATTACTTGGTATGAGTTTCAAGCAAGAAAAAAAATGATTGTCGCACTTAATAATGTTAAGAATTCCGATAATGATAGTTCTATTGACAGACAAATTAGTCAAACTGCTTTAAATAGTTTAATTGACGATGAACTTATGCGTCAACATGCGATAAAAGTAGGTGCTAAAATTTCTGATTCTGAGCTTAATGACGCTATTTTATCAATAGAGGAGCGTAACAAAATGCCAAAAGGACATTTGATAAATTTCTTTAAAAGCAAGGGAGTGGATATTAATAGTTTTAAATCACAAATAAAATCTGAATTAATAAAGTCCAATATTCTATCTTATATGTCAAAATCAGTAACTATTAGCCCAAAAGAGATAGATTACCTAATTTTATCTAATAATGTAAAAAATGTGAAACTATCTCTTAAGGTTTTTACGTCTAAAGATAAGAGTGAAAAAACTATAAACAAAATGCAGACCTTGCAAAAGAATCTCAAAAGATCTAATTCTATAAAAGATTCAATGTATAAGGATTTTGCTGACCTTGCTGTAATAGAAGGAAATTTGAGCTCACTTGATAACCAATTACAGACAATTATTAAAGACTTAGATAAAGGCTCCGTTAGTAGTATTTTCGAAAGTTCAGAAGGTTTTAAGTTAGTATTAGTTTGTAGTAAGATTGTTGATCATATGTCGGATGAAGAGAATAGTTATGTAATTAATTTTTTAACTAATAAAAAAATGTCTCAACAAGCAAAGAAATTTTTCAGTGATATGCGTAAAAGAGCTTATATACAAATTATGTTAGCTATATGAAATTAATTACGCAAGAAGTCTATTGTAAAACTCTATTAGATCTCTTTTGAAACAAGGATTTAAAGGTGAATCAAAGCTGCTTAAGGAGCTATAGCATATTCTTTTTTACAGGATCCGAGCATCAATAGGGCGTAAAAACCATTTTCAGAAATATGCATTTACCTTAAAAATCAACCATGCTATGGACGAATTACAAGCTAAAATACACTAGACTCATTTAACATGGTGGGGGGCAAATTTGGTTTAGTAATGACAGTTTTTTAACCCAATGCTTCTACTTTCTCTTCCATATTACTAAATTCAAAAGTCAATTTATCACCTTCATAGTTTACTGCAATATTTCCACCATTTTTTAATTTACCAAATAAAATTTCATCAGCAATCATATGCTTAAGTTCTGAGTCAATTATCCTAAATTCCCAATGAGGTAGGCACGATGGTATTACAAAGAGCGAAAATCTTTTTTTGTTGTTTATTAAGTTCTTGGACTATAATTTGATTATCAAAAACTTTGCATTTTAA
>Ga0335396_10001439_pt1 | contig 30514 bp, 26 predicted proteins | sample FRY02_FD_205743 | JGI IMG/M metagenome (GOLD analysis project Ga0335396, IMG submission 205743) | Freshwater microbial communities from Lake Fryxell liftoff mats and glacier meltwater in Antarctica - FRY-02 (spades assembly) (version 2) | ecosystem: Environmental > Aquatic > Freshwater > Ice >... | reverse complement strand
TCTAACGGACTAGCAATTTTATTTACAGCACTTTTAGTTATATGTGTGTAAATAGTTGTAGTTTTTATGCTTGCGTGTCCTAAAAATTGCCGAATGTATCTAATGTTGGTTTCGTTCTAATAAATGTTTGCTAATAGTAGTATTACTAGAATAGAACATCAAAAAAGTTGGTTTATAAACCTAGTCTAAACATAAATGGACTGTATCTTTTTTACAATAAATTCTACGATATATATTTCTTCAATAAATAAAGAAGCCTTTATTAATGAGTTATTGAGAAAAATTTTAAATATTACCGTTAAAATGCATTAAAAACTACTAAAAAAGTTTAGATTTGTTTTATTCAAATTTAGATTCCCTGTTAAGTATGACAAAACTTAAAGTTGCAATAGCAATTATATTTCTTTATTCATTTTTTTCTTGCCATAAAAAAGCAGAAGAAGCCCCTTTACTTGCACATTACATTCCAGAGCCTATAATTTTAAAAGATACTACCTTAATAGATGTTCCTTTTTATTTAAACTTAGGCGAAGTATCTGCAAAGTTTATAGAGAAAAAAAGAATAGACATAGAAAATTTTTACAACAAAAACATTGGCACAGCAGATTTTAACGGGAGTTTTATTGTTGCAAAAAACGGCAAAATACTTTTTGAAAAATATAAAGGCTTCTCAAATTTTTCTACAAAAAAACAATTAACAAGCAACACTCCTTTGCATTTGGCATCTGTAAGTAAAGTTATTACTGCAACTGCAATACTAAAATTAATACAAGAAGGTAAATTAGACTTAAATCAAAAAGTAAATACAGTTTTAGCAGACTATCCATATCAAAACACTACAATAAAAACACTTTTAAACCATAGAAGTGGTTTGCAACACTATTCTAGATTTAGTCATTTTATTAAAACTTGGAATCATAAAAAAGTACTTACTAATTATGATGTTTTAGATTTATTAAAAAAATATAAATTTCCGTTAGCTTATAAAAACGATACCCATTTTAATTACTGTAATACAAATTATGCCATTTTAGCTTTGGTTATAGAGTCTGTTTATGGAAAACCTTATCCAGAAGCAATTAAAGAAATGGTTTTTGCTCCGTTAGGAATGAATGATACTTTTGTTTTTGATTATTTTACTCAAAAAGAAACGGTAAGTCAGTCTTATAAAAGTACTGGGCTTAATTTTGGATGGGATCAATACGATGCGATTTATGGAGACAAGAACATCTACTCTACTCCGAGAGATATGGTTAAGTTTGATTTAGCAACTTATTCTCAAGAGTTTTTAAGAAAAGATTTATGGGAAGAAGCTTTAAAAGGATACAGTTATGAAAAATCTGGCACTAAAAATTACGGATTAGGAATAAGAATGAGAGAATGTCCTTTAAAGCAACCTTTACATTACCATAATGGTTGGTGGCATGGTAACACTTCTTCTTATACAACTTTAAAAAATGATACTATTGTAATTATGGCTATTTCTAATAAATACACCAAAAAAACGTATCAATCTTTAAAACTATCTGTTTTATTTGGAGATTATCCGTTTGAATTAAACACAGAAATTACCGAGTAATTAAACAAGGTAAATTCCGTCTTCTTTTATATCTATAAGTTTTTGTCTATACAAAGTTCCAACAGCTTTTTTAAATGTTTTTTTACTCATTTGTAAAACTGTTTTAATGTCTTCTGGATGGCTATTATCATTCAGCCTTAAAAAACCTCTACTCGCTTTTAATTCGAATAATATTTTTTCTGCATTTGGTTCAATGTTTTCGAAACCTAATATTTGTAACGAAACATCTATTTTACCATCTGGTCTTATTTTTTTAATATAACCAATTAGTTTGTCTCCTGTTCTAATTTTATCATCGTATACTTCGTTTTTATAAACTAAGCCTTTATGTCTTTGGTTTATAATTACGTTAATACCCGAATCTGTAATATGAGATACAATTAAATCTACTTCGTCGTTTTCTTGAACAGTTATCTCGTCGTTTTTAAGAAACTGGTTTGTTCTACTAGAAGCAACAAGGCGTTGCGATTTTTCGTCTAAATACATATAGACTAAATATCTTTTGCCACTTTGCATAGGTCTTGCCTGTTCTCTAAATGGCACAAACATATCTTTTTCTAAACCCCAATTTAAAAAGGCTCCAAATTCATTAATATAGTTTACTCTTAATAAAGCAAACTCGTTTAACAAAATATATGGCTCTAAAGTAGTAGCAACAGGACGTTCTTCGTGATCTAAATACACAAAAACGACCAAATCATCGCCTATAGAATAATTATTTGGTATATATTTATTTGGTAACAATACATCATGTTCTCCAGATGTTAAAAACAAACCAACACTTGTTTCTCTATCTATTTTTAAAGTATTGTATTTTCCTATTTCAATCATAAAAAAAAATTTTATCAAAGGTACAAATTGTTGATACAACTATAGGGGAGTTCTATAAATTAGTTTTTTGATTATTATGTTACTTACTGATGTTCTTTTTGTTTTGTTTTAGCATCTTTCCCCTAATTTCAGTATCAAATAGTCAACTATTTGATACTGAAATTAAGAAAAATCTATCTAAAATAAATTCAAAAATAACAATCAGCTAATTTATAGAACTCCCCTATGTATTAAATAAATTTTAAATGTAATTTTGTTACTTCTTATAAATTTATTTTATGCATGATGTTATTACTATAGAAACAGCCAACTCTGTATCAGACTTAGAACAAATAATAGACTTACAGGCTAAAAATCACTATTTAAGTATAAACAATGATACAAAAACCGAACAAGGTTTTGTAACGGTTAAGCATAATTTAGATTTATTAACTAAAATGAATAATGTTGCTAAACAAGTTATTGCCAAGCATAATAATAATGTTGTTGGCTTTGCATTAGTTATGCCAAAAGAATTTAAAAGTTTAATACCTATTTTAGAACCAATGTTTAATGAGTTAGAAAAAATACAATATAATGGTAAAAATCTATCTACTTTAAATTATTATGTAATGGGCCAAATTTGTGTTGATATAAACTATAGAGGCATTGGTTTGGTTGATAAAATGTATGCAAAACATAAAGAGCTCTTAAAAAAACAATTTGATTTATGCGTTACAGAAATTGCAACTTCTAATCTAAGATCTATAAAAGCTCATGAAAGGGTTGGTTTTAAAACAGTAAAACAATATAAAGACGCAACACACGAATGGAATATTGTAATTTGGGACTGGTCTTAAAACAGCATAAACATCGGCAAATAACGAGCTTGATGAAAATTTATTAGAAAATTAGATGCCTAACTTTAAAATCATTTAAGTGCTTCAAAATATTCTTCTAAAATTTTATTATTGTCTTTTGTTGGTGTAAAAACTTCTAAAATAACTGGTTTAGATGCCTTATTAAACTTTTTAATAGATTCTTCTGTAGTTTTTATATCATGACCAATTAGATACTCAAAATTATACATCTTTGCCAAATGTTCTGCAGTTAAACAATGAGAAGTTTCAAAAAAAGTATTAAATATATTATTTTCTATATGTCCTGGTAAAATTCTAAAAATGCCTCCTCCACCATTATTAATTACAATAATTTTAAAATTTTTGGGTATGTAATTATTCCACAATGCGTTACTATCGTATAAAAAACTAATATCGCCTGTTATTAAAACTGTTTCTCTTTTAGATGCTAATGCAGCTCCAATTGCTGTAGATGTGCTACCGTCTATTCCGCTTGTTCCTCTATTACAAAAAACATGTATTGTATTATCTAAATTAAATAATTGAGAATAGCGAATAGAAGAGCTATTTGCAATTTGAAGTTGAATGTTTTGTTTTAAATTCTTTAAAACAATTTCGAAAGCTTTTAAATCAGAAAACGCAATGTCTTTAATAAATGTTTCGTGCTTTTGTTTTCTTTCTTGCCTAATTTTTAATCCAGCTTCTTGAAAATTACTTTCAACATATATAGTATAAGGTAAAAACTGATTAAAGAAGTCGTTTGCATCTGCTTCAAAATGAAAAGTTAAACAATTAAAAGTGTTATAAGCTCTTAATCTATCTACATGCCAATGATGGTGTGGAGTATAATTTCTAATAAACGATTTAATTCTTTTAGAAACTATCATTCCTCCTAATGTTACTAATAACTCTGGTTGAAAATTTACAAAATCGACTTCGTTAAAAGGGGTTATAAAAACATCTATATTATTTATAAAACTTTGATGATGCATGTTAGATGTAGACTCTGTCATTACTAAAACAGATGGGTCTCTGGCTAAATGCTCTATAACTTGTAGGTCTAGTGAGTTTGGATCTAAAGCACCTACTAATACAATTTTTTTCTTAGCTGCATTCCAAATATTCGTGGTTGCAATAATATCTTCCAACGGAATGTTTTTATATATTTTACCCAAAGTAGAAATCATAGTGTCTACCGATGGTTTAGATAACGTTTCATACAAAGGCTCTTCAAATGGAGCATTAATATGCACTGGCCCAGATTTTAATAATGCCTTATTAATAGCTTCGTTTATTAAATGATCGTTTGCATCATTTGCTTCTTCTGTTAAATTAGAACTGTAATGAACATGATTTATAAATACATTTTCTTGTCTAATTGTTTGTCCGCCACCAATATCTATTTTAGATTTTGGTCTATCCGCAGAAATAACTATAAGTGGAATATTACTGTAAAATGCTTCGGCAACGGCTGGATAAAAATTTAACAATGCAGATCCAGAAGTACATAAAACAACAACAGGCTTTTTGGTTTGTTGAGCAATTCCTAAAGCAAAAAAAGCAGCACATCTTTCGTCTGCAATACTGTAACAATTAAAAAAAGAGTTGCCTGTAAAACCTATTGTTAAAGGTGCATTTCTTGAACCTGGAGAAATAACAATATCTTTAATTCCTTTGGCATGGCAAATTTTTATAATGCTTTGAGCTAACGGTATTTTAGGATATATCATGTTATTTATAGTATTCTGTAAAGATACAAATTTGCAAAGATTTTAATACATTTACAACTTTAAATTGTATAAAAATGGATGTTTTAATTCGAGATTATAAAAAAGCTGATTCTCAAGCAATATTAAATATTATTAATTTTAATATATTAAACTCTACTGCTTTATACGATTATAATGTTAGAGATTTAGAGCAACAACAAACAATATTAAAAGAAAAAATAGACAAAAATTATCCTGTAATTGTAGCAACTTTAAATAATAATATTGTTGGCTTTGGGTATTATAGCGAGTTTAGGTTTAGAGAAGCTTATAAATACACTGTAGAACATTCGGTATATGTTAACAAAGATTTTCAAGGTTTAAAAATTGGACATTTATTGTTAACAAGACTAATAGAATTGGCTAAAAAACAAAAACTTCACACTATGATTGCTGTTATAGATTCTGAAAATCAAGGTAGTGTAAAGTTTCATGAAAAATACGGCTTTAAAACCGTAGGTATTATTAAAGAATCTGGCTTTAAATTTGACAGATGGTTAAACTCTATTTTTATGCAGTTAATTTTAAAATAAAATTATCCTTTTATCCAGTTTACAATACTTTCGTCTTTTGGACTAACTTTAGGATTAATTACTTTTACCAATTCTCCGTTTTCGTTAAGTAAGTATTTCTGAAAATTCCATTCTACTTCACTATCCTGTAAACCATTTTTACTTTTTTGAGTTAAAAATTTATATAACGGATGCATTTCTTGACCTTTAACGGTAATTTTACTCATCATAGGAAAAGTAACTCCGTAATTTTTAGAACAAAATTCTGCAATTTCTTCTGCCGTTCCAGGTTCTTGTTTCATAAAATCGTTTGCAGGAAAACCAACAATTACAAATTTATCCGAACCATATTCTTCATACAAAGCTTGTAAGTCTGTATACTGTGGTGTTAAACCACATTTAGATGCCGTATTTACAACCAATACTTTTTTGCCTCGTAGAGTAGAAAAATCAAATTGAGAACCATCTAAACTTTCTACTTTAAATTGATAAATGTTTTGCTTCATGGTAACTTCGTTTGCGTTTAAAACTTCTTTTAGTTTTTGAGCTTGAATTTGACTCTTTCCAACTAATAAAACTGTCAAAATTAAAATTATATTTTTCATTTTATATTTACTTATTTATCCAAAATTAAGTATTAATAATTAGTTTAACTTCAAAAAATACATATTTAGCATATAAATAACAATTACAATGTTTTCAAGTATTTTTTATACTTTCTATTAGCAAAATATCCTAAAACTAAAACTACCGCTAAAGATATATAAACAAATACTGGTGTTACAACCTTATCTCCACTTGCATAAGAATGTAAACCTGTTAAATAAAAGTTTACTCCAAAATAAGTCATCATTATAGAATAGAAAGCTATTATACTAGAAAAATTATACACAAATAATCCTCTAAAAAATGGCACAAACCGCATGTGTATTACAAAAGCATATATCATTATACTTATTAATGCCCATGTTTCTTTTGGATCCCAACCCCAATAACGACCCCAGCTTTCGTTTGCCCATTGACCCCCTAAAAAGTTACCTATAGTTAACATTACAAGTCCAATGGTTATAGCCATTTCGTTTATATATGTTATTTCTTTAATGTTAAGTTTCATTAAATATTTGTTCTTTTCTGTAGTTAATAACATAAGTATTAAAGAAACTAATCCAAGAATCATAGCTAACGTAAACGGCCCGTAACTTGCTACAATAACAGAAACGTGAATCATTAACCAATACGAATTTAAAACAGGCTGTAAATTAGCTATAGATGGATCCATCCAGTTCCAATGTGCAATCATTAAAATAATAGATGCTACAAATGTTCCTGCTGCAAGTGTAAGTTTAGATTTTCTATCAAAAATTAAACTAAATAACATTGTAGCCCAAGCAACATATATCATAGACTCATATGCATCACTCCAAGGTGCATGTCCAGAAATATACCATCTAGTTGCTAAACCTAATGTATGAAGTACAAAAAAGAACCTAATTAAATAGTGTAATACTGTTATTGTTTTTGATATAAATTTTTTAGAATTAAATATCTGAAATATACAGAAAGCTAACATTAAAACTCCTGTTAACATATATAAATAATATAATGTTTTAAAAATATCGAACTTATTATATAATATTTCTGATTTAATTTGTTGCTCTGATGGTCTTACTTTACTACCGTATTTTATTTGAAACTTTTCTAGACCAGTTACTATATCGTTTGCAAGTTTATAGTTATTATTTTGTACAGCTTCGTCAAGAGTTTTCATGTAAGCAAACATAACTTTGTTAAGGTTTACTAATTCTGTTTCTTGGTATTCGTTTAACTCTAAAGCAGAAACCCATTTGTTATTTTCGTCGTCTGGAACAGGAAATATTTTTAACATCCTTCCGCTTAAAGCAGAATTTAATAATATAATTCTTTTATCTATTTCTTTAAAATCTTTTTGAAACTGATTTGGTACTGCTACATTATAAGCATCATCTAAATAACTTGCTAATTTATAATTCCCGTCTTTGTCGAAAAAATTAATAAACGAAGCATATTTAGCTTCTTTCTCTACTCCTATTATATTTCTTAAACTATCGTTACCCTTTTTTAAATATATAAATGGTACTTGAAACCAAGCACTTGGCGATTGTGTCATTGATAAAAACACTTGATCTGAGTTATAGCCTTTATAAGTATCGCTTTTACTTACTTTTCTTAATAATTCTGAAGAAAAAGTATTTAAAGGTTTCATTCTTCCGCCAGCATCTTGAATTACAAGTTTACCAAATAAAGATGAATGGTCTTTAGAAGGCATGTGTTTTGCTATATAAGCTTCCGACTCTTGTAATGTTGGTTGTTTGTGTTCGTGTTGAGAAAATGCAGAAAAACTTATAAAAAACAATAAAACAGTAAGCATTTTTGATTTTTTAAGTTTAACTCTTTCTAATTTTCTTTTTATATCTGCAAATCTTGTGTTTTTATTAAACAAAATAGCCAGCATTGCAAAATATAGTAAAAAGTAACCAATATATGTTATCCAAGTTCCCCAAAAGTCATGATTTACAGATAAAATTGTACCTTTTTCATCTTGATCAAATTGAGCTTGAAAAAACCTATATCCTTTATGGTCTAATATATTATTCATAAAAATTCTTGCATCAAAAGACTGCTTATTATCTGTTAAAGTAACTTTACTTTCAAAAGCAGAATAGCTATTAATTGTTCCTGGATATCTTGCTGCTATAAAATCGTTAAGTTTAATTTCGAAAGGAAGCTCATAAACTTTGCTTCCATACATTATTGTATAATCTAAATCTCCAATTTTTACACTTTGTGGAGCTCCCATTTTGCCTTTTGCACCAAGCAATGTTAATTCTTTTTTGATTCCGTTAGATTCTATCTCTAAAGTTAAAGCATCGCCTGTTCTACTAGCTTTCCAGTCGTTGTTAGAAGTGTAATCTTTAACCCCTTTTATTGCTGGTTCTGGAAAAACAAATTGCGATCCAGCTAAAGTATATAACGCCCTTAAATTTAAAGTTTGTAATGAGTCTTTGTAAACATTACCTTTAGATTGGTCGGCCATTTTCATGAATTCTCCTCCAAAAGCAGATTGTATATTGTAATTATCGCCTTCTTTTATAATGTTTATTGCTCCAGATGTTGGCTTATTAAATGTAAATAATATATTATGGATATTTTGTACTTCGCCTTCTTTTAAAAAATGCTCATGTCTAGAACCTTCACCAGCTTCTACTAATTTAATGTACCAAATACCGTTAGAATCTTCTTTAATAGATTCTTGTGCATTCATTACAAAATTTTTATACTTGATAGTATATGGAGTTTGGTCGAATTTATCATTTATAGAAAAATTATTGTTAACCGCTTGAGAAAACAACATAGGTTTTTCTATAGCTTTACGCTTCATTTCTCCGTTATACATCCCATCAACCATTACATTTAAGTAAGTTTTATCAGAATAAAATATATTTTCTGTTGCTCCTTCTCTAATTGGCATCATTCCTTCGTGACTTATGTATCTAGTTACAAACGCTCCGATCATTATTAGTATAAAAGATAAATGAAGTAATAAACTAGCCCAGTTTTCTTTTTTATGCAGTTGGTGTTTGCCTATGTTACCACAAAAATTAATTACAAAAAACACCATTATAGCCTCAAACCACCAAGCATTGTAAACCCAAATTCTAGCAGTATCTGTATTATAATAACTTTCTATAAAAGTTCCGGCTGCCATTGCTACTGCAAATGCAATAAATAAAAACGCCATTAATCTTGGTGAAAACAGTATCGAAAAGATTTTATTACTCATGGTTATAAAGTGTTTTTTTTAAGAGTTGCAAAAATACTTTAAAAAGAAAGAATACTATTATTTTTTAGTTAATATTTGAGTGCAATTTAAATTTTAACTTTTATTTACAATTTGTCTAAAAATGTGTTAAACAATGTAACATATAATTTTACTTAAGCTAAAGTTTTTCTATTTTAGCCAAATGATTAAGATAGTAATAATAGGTTCTGGAAATGTAGCTCAACATTTAATAAAAGCTTTTTTAAAAAGTACTGATATTGAGTTACTTCAAGTTTTTTCTAGATCAGAAAATAGTTTGCTAAACTTATTGCCTAAAAATAAAATAACTACACAATTTTCTAAAATAGTTGATGCCGATTTATATATTATTTCTGTTACAGATGATGCTATAGAAAATGTTTCAAATAATTTAGTTTTTAAAAACAAATTTGTGGTTCATACTTCTGGTAGTGTTTCTATAGAAGATATAAATTCTAATAACCGCAAAGGTGTGTTTTACCCGTTGCAAACTTTTACTAAAAATAAAGAAGTCAATTTTAAAAATATTCCTATTTGTCTCGAAGCTTTAAATAAAGACGATTATAGCTTGCTTTTAAAAGTTGCAAATTCAATCTCAAATTCTGTATTTAATATATCATCCGAACAAAGAAAATCGCTTCATGTAGCTGCTGTGTTTGTATGCAATTTTACAAATCACATGTACGCTATTGGTGATGATATTTGTAAAAAAAACAATATCCCTTTTGATATTCTTAAACCTTTAATTACCGAAACCGCTTTAAAAATAGGAGAATTAAGCCCTAAAGAAGCTCAAACTGGACCAGCAAAGAGAAACGACACATCAACAATAGATAAACATATTTTATCTTTAGATAATGCCACACAAAAAACTATATATAAATTATTAACTCAATCTATACAAAACAATGTCTAAAAGTTATAAGGAAATAATGAATAACATTACAACATTTATTTTTGATGTTGATGGTGTTTTAACAGATGGTACTGTTCATGTAACTCCAACTGGAGAAATGCTACGTGAAATGCATATTAGAGATGGTTTTGCTATGAAAGCTGCCGTAGAATCTGGCTATAATGTTTGTATTATTTCTGGCGGAAGTAACGAAGGTATTAGAATTAGATTAAAAAATTTAGGTATTACAGACATATATTTAGCTTGTTCTGATAAGGTTGAAACTTTTAAAGAATATATAGATATTTATAAAATAAAAGCCGAAGAAGTTTTATATATGGGAGATGATATTCCAGATTTTCACGTTATGCAATTAGTAGGACTTCCAACTTGTCCGCAAGATGCAGCTCCAGAAATTAAATCTATTTCTAATTATATTTCTCATATAAATGGCGGAAAAGGTGCAGTTAGAGATGTTATAGAACAAGTGATGAAAGTGCAAGAGAAATGGAATACTTATTTTAACGGAAAACACGATTAATTTAACTACTTATGATTATTTTTCAATATTTAAAATTAATTAGAGTTAAAAACCTTGCTCTTTTAGCAATTATGCAATTGGTTATTAGATACGGATTTCTTAGTCATCAAACAGAATATTTAGCTTTATCTCATTTTCAATACCTTTTATTGGTTTTAGCCACTCTTTTAATTGCAGCTGCAGGTTACGTTATTAACGATATTTTTGACCAAGAAACAAATTTAATAAACAAACCAGAAAAAGTAATTGTTGGCAAACACATATCAGAATCTGCTGCATATAATTATTATGTTGCGTTAAATATTATTGGTGTTTGTATAGGTTTTTATTTATCTAACGTAATAGAAAAACCTAGCTTTTCTACCTTATTTATTTTAATTGCAGCTTCGTTGTATTTTTATGCTACAAACTTAAAACATATAATTCTTGTTGGTAATGTTTTGGTTGCCATACAACTTGCTTTAAGTGTTTTAATTATTGGTGTTTTCGATTTATTTCCTGCTACTTATAATGGTAATCAAGAGCAAATGAGTATATTGTTTGGCATACTTTTAGATTACGCTCTATTTGTATTTATAATATCTTTAATTAGAGAAATAATTAAAGATGTAGAAGGTAATAAAGGAGATTACAGTCAAGGTTATAAAACTTTACCTATTGTTTTAGGTGTAAAAAGAACAATCAAACTTGTTTTTGGCTTATCTATTATACCCTTTTTATTAGTCTTATATTATTGCTATAATTATTTAATGGAAAACCAATTATATTATGCCGTATTTTATGTAATATTTTTAGTACTCGCACCAATGTTATATTTTACAATTAATTGTTGGAATTCAAAAACAAAAAAAGATTTTACGCATTTAAGTTCTATACTCAAACTAATACTATTTTTTGGAGTTACATCTATAGCTGCAATATCTTATAATATAAAACTAAATGCTTAAAGAAAAACTTAAAGATTATAATATTATTTTAGCTTCTGGTTCGCCAAGAAGGCAACAATTTTTTAAAGAATTAGATATTAATTATACTATTAATGTAAAAGAAGTAAATGAGGATTATCCAAAGAATTTAAAAGCTCAAGAAATAACTAATTATTTAGCAAAACTAAAGTCTGATGCTTTTAATGGCGAATTAAAAGAAAAAGATATTTTAATAACTAGCGACACTATTGTTTGGCACAACAACAAAGCGTTAAATAAACCAGTAAATAAGGAAGAAGCTTTTATTATGCTAAAATCTTTATCTAATACAACACACAAAGTAATAACATCTGTTTGTTTTAAAACAATAGATTCTTTAGACATTATTAATGATGTTTCTAAAGTTACTTTTATAGAACTTACAGATGAGATGATAAATTACTATATTTCTAATTACAATCCTTTAGACAAAGCAGGAAGTTACGGAATTCAAGATTGGATTGGTAATATTGCAATAAGCAAAATAGAAGGCTCGTATGTTAATGTAATGGGAATGCCTGTTCATCTAGTTTTTAAAAAATTATTAAGTTTTAAATAAATTATTATGGAAATATTTAACACCTTTTTTACCGAGGTTATCGCTACTCTTATAACGTTTGTAATTGTTTTTATTTTACGACTGATAAATGCGAAATTAATTAGAAGATTTGCTCGAGTAAGCGAAACTTTAGAACATAGAACAAGATTAATTATTAAGTTTATAAATATATTAATAGGCATAATAGCAATAGTTTTTTTATTAGTAATTTGGGGTGTTAAACCTCAAAATTTAGTATTGGTTTTATCTTCTGTGTTTGCTGTTATTGGCGTTGCTATGTTTGCTCAATGGTCTATATTAAGTAATATTACTTCCGGAATAATTTTATTTTTTGCAGCTCCATTTAAAATTGGCGATACCATAAGAATTCACGATAAAGATTTTCCTATAGAAGCAGAAGTAGAAGACATAAAAGGATTTTATATTTATTTAAAAACTAAAGATGGAGATTTTTTAACGTATCCAAATAGTTTACTACTACAAAAAGGCATTTCTGTAATTAAAAAGCCATACGAAGAGCAGCATTTCGAAGATTAATGCTTAAATCAAATGAATAGTATTCATTTTAAAAAATTACTTCTAATTTTTCTTTTATTTTTTTTAAAAGAAACTGTTTGTTATGCCCAAAATACTCGTGATTCTATAAAACCTGTATATCAAAATATTGAAAAATATTCTAATAAAAACAAACTAGTAAAATTAGCCCATAAACTAATATTTAAATCAACTAAAGTAACTCCAACTAACCCTTTAAAATATCCAAAAGCAGAAAATAATATAAGCTATCTTCAAAATAAAATTATTAGAAAAATTCATATTAAAACATTAGATCCTTTTGGATATTCTGTAAGCGATACTCTAGCTAATTCAAAAAATACATTGTCTAAATTAGGAAACATTATTCATATTAAATCGCAAAATTTTGTTATTAGAAATTTACTTCTTTTTAAAAAAAACACCCCTTTTGATACATTAATAGTAAAAGAATCTGAACGTTTAATTAGAAGCCAAAGATTTGTTAGAAGGGTTGCCATTACTAGTCAATTAACAAATGTAGAATCTGATAGTGTTGATGTTTTTGTAACCGTTTTAGATGCTTGGAGCATTGTTCCTAATGCGTCAATTACTACATCTAAAGCTTCTTATCAATTAAAAGAACGTAATTTATTAGGTTTTGGTCACGAATGGAATCATAAATTTAATCAAAACCTTGAAGATAAAAAACAATCGTATTCTACTAAATATGTAATACCAAATTTTAAAAACACTTACATTAGAACTTCTGTAAATTATCAAATAGATATTGACAAAGATTTTATAAAAAACATTTCTATAGAAAGACCTTTTTTTTCGCCTTTAACCCATTTAGCTGGTGGAATTTTATTTGAAAAACAACTCCAAAAAGACAGTTTAGTTAATAATTTAGATGTTTTTAAAATTCAGCAAATTAAAACAGATAAAAAAGATTTTTGGTTAGGATATTCGTTTAAAATTTCAAATCCAGAAAACGCTAAAAAAGACTTAACAAACTTTATTAGTACTATTAGGTATTACAAAGAAAATTATTTAGAAAAACCTGAACAAGAATTTGATATAGACAATTATTATACTAGCGAATCTTTTGGGTTAATTAGTTTTGGGATTTCTTCTAGAAAATATGTTCAAGATAAATACATTTATAACTATAACATTATAGAAGATGTACCTATTGGTAAATATTTTGGCACAACAATGGGCTATCAAAACAAAAATAATGTAAATCGTTTTTATTTTGGATTAAGAGCTACTTTAGGTAATTATTTTAAATGGGGATATTTTGCAACAAATCACGAGTTAGGTAGTTTTTATAAAAATAACAGGTCAGAACAAAGTGCTTATTCTGCTCAAATATCATACTTTACACCGTTGTTTGAACCTGGCGAATGGAAAATAAGACAGTTCTTTAAAAGCACGTTTATTAATGGAGTTAGAAGATTAAATTCTATCGGAGATCAATTAAATATTAACAACAGCAATGGCATTCAAGGGTTTAACGACCCCAAATTATTCGGAACAAAAAAGTTTGTTTTAGCATTACAAACGCAAACTTATTCTCCATGGGATATTTCGGGTTTTAGATTTAGTCCGTTTTTAAATTATTCTTTAGCAATGCTTGGCAATAGCCAAAGCGGATTTAAAAAAAGTCAAGGTTTTTCTAAAATTGGACTTGGTATAATTATAACAAACGATTATTTAGTTTTTAACTCTTTTCAAATATCAATTGCATACTATCCAAAAATATCAAACGAAGGCATAAACATTTTTAAAACAAACTCATTTAGTACAGAAGACTTTGGGTATTTAGATTTTGAGATAAATAAACCTAGAACTGTTTTATATGAGTAATATATCTATAGGGGAGTTCTAAAAATTAGTTTTTTGATTATTATATTACTTACTGATATTCTTTTTGTTTTATTTTAGCATCTTTCCCCTAATTTCAGCATCAAATAGTCAACTATTTGATACTGAAATTAAGAAAAATCTATCTAAAATAAATTCAAAAATAACAATCAGCTAATTTATAGAACTCCCCTATATATTTTGTTAAAGAAATTCTAAAATTTAAATAGCCTATTTATAATTGTTATATTTGATTTTTAGTGATAAAAACCAAATATATGAACAAAATTATTTTTAAAATTACCCTTGCATTTTTATGCTCTGGTCAACTACTTTTTGCACAACAACCCACAAAACTTAATGCTGTAGAAATATATAATCAGATTCAGAAATTAAATTTTTTAGGTTCTGTTTTATACGTTGCGGCTCATCCAGACGACGAGAATACGAGACTTATATCTTATATGGCTAACCATCAAAAAGCAAGAACTGCTTATTTATCACTAACAAGAGGAGATGGAGGTCAAAATCTTATTGGTCCAGAATTAAGAGAATTATTAGGTGTAATTAGAACCCAAGAGTTAATAGAAGCTAGAAAAGTAGATGGTGGCGAACAATTTTTTACTCGTGCAAACGATTTTGGATATTCTAAAATTCCAGACGAAACTCTAAGAATATGGAACAAAGATCAAGTTTTAGAAGACATGATTTACATTATTAGAAAGTTTAGACCCGATGTAATTATAAACAGATTCGATCATAGATCTCCGGGTAATACTCATGGTCATCATACATCTTCGGCCTTATTAACTTTAGAAATTTTTGATAAAACAAACGATAAAACTGTTTATCCTAATCAGCTAAAATACGTTTCAACCTGGCAGCCAAAAAGAATATTTTTTAATACTTCGTATTGGTTTTATGGCGGAAGAGAAAAATTTGAACAAGCAGATAAAAGCAGTTTAAATAACTTTGATATGGGAGTTTATTACTCACTTTTAGGAAAATCTAATCAAGAAATTGCCGCTTTATCTAGAAGCAAACATCAATCTCAAGGTTTTGGTAGTACTGGTTCTCGTGGTGATGAAATAGAATATCTTGAACTAACAAAAGGTGAAGCTCCAAAAGACAATAAAAATATTTTTGACGGTATTGACACTTCGTGGAATAGAGTTAAAAACGGAAATGCAATTGGAGAACTTTTAAAAGAGGTTGAAAAAAATTATAATTTTAATAACCCAAGTGCTTCAATAGATAAATTAGTTTTAACTTATAATTTAATTCAAAAATTAGAAGATAACCACTGGAAAGAAATCAAGTCAGAAGAAATTAAAAAAATAATTGCCGCTTGTTCTGGTTTATATTTAGAAGCAGTAGCAGAAAATCAGACTGCAACGCAAAATAGTAAGGTAAAAGTAAAAATTGAAGCAATTAACAGAAGTAATAAAAAAATGATTTTAAAGAACATTACTTCTAATTTACAAACTAATGCTTTGTTTACTCCAATAGAACTTGTAAACAATAAAAATAATTACGAAGAAATAGAAATCAATATTAATGATAATACAGAATACACATCGCCTTATTGGTTAAAAAACCCAGGAACAGTTGGCATGTATCGTGTAGATAATCAAGAAAATATTGGATTGCCAGATATAATTAGAAATACTAAAATCGTTTTTTATATAGATATAAACGGAGTTACAATTCCTTTTGAAAAAGATGTTGTTTTTAAATTTAACGATGCTGTAAAAGGAGAAGTTTATAGACCTTTTGATATAGTTCCAGATGTTACAACATCTATTATTGATAAAGTAAATATTTTTAATTCTAATAAAAGTAAATCTGTTAGTGTTAAAGTAATCGCTGGCAGAGACAATGTAAATGGCACCGTTTTTTTAGAAATTCCAAACGGATGGAATGTTTCTCCAAAATCTATTCCTTTTACAATTATTAAAAAAGGCTCAGAGTCAACTTTTACTTTTACAGTAACTCCGCCAAATAATGCAAGCGAAGTTGCCGCAAAATGTTACGCAATTCTTGACGGAAATAAATTTGATCAGGAACAAATTCTAATTCAGTACGAACACATCTCGCAACAACAAGTTTTATTTACTTCTGAAGCTAAATTTAGCAGACTAGACATAAAAATTACAAACGAAAAAATAGCATATATAATGGGAGCTGGAGACGAAGTTCCTCTATATCTATCACAACTAGGTTATCAAATTACAACCATAAGTCCTGCAGAGATTACACCCGAAAATTTATTAAAATACGATGTGGCAATTTTAGGCATAAGAGCATATAATACAGTCGAAGAATTAGCTTATAAACAACAATTATTGTTTGATTTTGTTAAAAACGGAAAAACTATGATAGTTCAATACAATACAACAGGTCGTTTGGTTACTAAAGAAATAGCCCCGTTTGATTTAAAAATTTCTCGAGATAGAGTTACAGAAGAAGATGCCGAAGTAAGATTTTTAGCTCCAAACCATAAAGTATTAAACTTTCCTAATAAAATAACTAGCAAAGATTTTAGCGGTTGGGTTCAAGAACAAGGTTTATACTATCCAGATTCTTGGAACGAAGCCTTTACTCCTATTCTATCTTCTAACGATAATGGCGAAGAACCTAAAAACGGAAGTTTATTAATTGCTCAATACGGTAAAGGTTATTATATTTACTCCGGATTAAGCTTTTTCAGAGAATTGCCTTCTGGAGTTTCTGGGGCTTATAGACTATTTGCTAATATGATTTCTATTGGCACAAAAAATTAAATTTATGAAAAACGAAAATCAAAATTCTAGCCTTACAAATCTATTTTTATGGGTTTTAATTGCAAATGCCTTTTATATACTAGTATTCTGTTTTATTAAAAACTATTATTCTTAATTTATGCAAACATTAGACTGGTTTATATTAATATCATCGCTTTTATTTATTGTAATTTATGGATCATGGAAAACTAAAGGAAGCAAAAATGTAAAAGAATATATTTTAGGTAATAACGAAGCCAAATGGTGGACAATTGGTATTTCTGTAATGGCAACACAAGCTAGTGCAATTACTTTTTTATCTACTCCAGGTCAAGCTTTTCATGACGGAATGGGCTTTGTACAATTCTATTTCGGATTACCAATTGCAATGGTAATTATATGTATCGTATTTATTCCTATTTATCATAACTTAAAAGTATATACTGCATACGAATTTCTAGAAAACAGATTCGATTTAAAAACTAGAAGTTTAGCAGCTGGATTATTTTTAGTTCAACGTGGTTTAGCAGCTGGTATTACAATTTATGCTCCCGCAATTATTCTTTCATCTATTTTAGGATGGAATTTAAATATGCTAAATTTTATAATTGGCGTATTAGTTATTATTTATACCGTTTCTGGAGGAACAAAAGCCGTAAACGTTACTCAAAAACAGCAAATGTTTGTTATTATGGTCGGAATGTTTTTTGCATTTTACTTAATATTAAGCTTTTTACCAGATAGTATGTCGTTTTCTAATGCAATGCAAATTGCTGGTGTAAATGATAAAATGGATATAGTAGATTTTAGTTTTGATCCTAAAAATAAATATACTTTTTGGAGCGGAATAACTGGCGGATTGTTTTTAGCATTATCTTATTTTGGTACAGATCAATCTCAAGTTCAACGCTATTTATCAGGTAAATCTATACGCGAAAGTCAGTTAGGTTTAATTTTTAATGGCTTTTTAAAAGTTCCGATGCAGTTTTTTATTTTATTAACTGGCGTAATGGTTTTTGTCTTTTTTCAATTTAATCATGTTCCAATAAATTTTAATCCTACTAGTAAAAATGCAGTTTATAATTCTGAATACGTAGAAGAATATAAAGCTTTAGAAAAAAAATTAGTTGATTTACAAGACGAGAAAAAAACTATAACTCTAACCTATTCTGATCAATTAAATTTAGAAGTAGATAATGCTGTTTTAAAGCAACGAATAAAATCTTTATCTGCTAAAGAAAAAAGCCTTAGAGAAGAAGCTCAAGAAATTATTAAAAAAACAAATAACGAACCTAACGATAAAGATTATGTATTTATACATTTTATTTTAAATTACTTACCTACTGGCTTAATTGGTTTACTATTAGCTGTAATATTATCTGCAGCAATGTCTTCTACTGCATCAGAACTAAGTGCGTTATCATCTACTACAACAATAGACATCTATAGGCGAAACTTAAAATCTGAAAAGTCTGATGCTCATTTTGTAAAAGCATCTAAATTATTTACCCTATTATGGGGAATAATTGCAATTCTTTTTGCTTGTTTTGGTACATTGGTAGAAAACCTAATTCAATTAGTTAATATAATAGGCTCTGTGTTTTATGGTACAATTCTTGGTATATTTTTAGTAGCATTTTTTATAAAAAGTGTAAAAGGTACTGCCGTGTTTTATGCAGGTGTAATTAGCCAAATAGCAATCTTTTTAATCTATTATTTTGCTATTCATATTCATCCAAGCGGAAAAGAACTTTTAGGTTATTTATGGTTAAATGCCATTGGATCAGGATTAACAATTATTATTTCGATAATCTTGCAAAAAATATTGAAAAATTCAAATTATGTGTCAAATTAAAGTCTCTTTAATTTTATTTTTAGTTGTTTTTAGCTTTTCAATTTCTGCACAAGAAATAACGGTTTTAGATTTAAATTCTAAAAACCCTATAGACAATGTTACTTTACACTCTATAAATCCTAAGGTAAATACCTTAACCAATATAGATGGAAAAGCTAATATTGATGCGTTTAAAAATTCTAACAAAATTCATATTAGAACTATGGGTTACGAATCTAGAATACTAAGTTATAATTATCTTAAAAATGTAAATTTTATTGTTCATTTAATTCCCGAAAACACTTCTTTAAACGAAGTGATTTTATCTGCTACAAAATGGAAAGAAACCAAAAAAAGATTACCTAATTCTTTTGTTACAATTAAATCTAAAGATATTGCTTTAGCAAATTCTCAAACTACAGCAGATGTTTTAAGTAGTACTGGTAAAATATTTATGCAAAAAAGTCAATTAGGTGGCGGAAGTCCAATAATTAGAGGTTTTGCAACTAATAGGGTTTTAATAAATGTAGATGGAGTTAGAATGAATAATGCTATTTTTAGAAGTGGTAACGTTCAAAACATTATTTCTATCGATGCAAATAGCATTCATAGTACCGAAGTTATTTTAGGTCCAGGAACTGTAATTTATGGTAGTGATGCAATTGGCGGTGTAATGAATTTCTATTCGTTAGAACCTGTTTTTTCCGAATCTAAACACGGCACTTATTCTGGAAACGCATTAAGTAGATGGTCTTCTGCAAATAACGAAAAAACAATACATTTTGATTTAAATATTTCTAAACAAAAATGGTCTTTTATTACATCTGCAACATTTAGTGATTTCGAAGATTTAAAAATGGGTAAGAATGGCCCAAAAGATTATTTAAGGCTTGATTATGTAGTTACTAACGAGAATATAGATAAAATTGTATTAAATAAAAATCCCAGAAAACAAGTAGAAACGGGTTATTATCAAAACAATTTTTTACAAAAAATAATGTTTAAACCTAACTCATACCTAGACTTTACTTATGCTTTTCATTACTCTACAACTTCCAACTATAATAGATATGATCAATTAATAAGAAGAAAAAGTAACGGCGAATTAAAATTTGCCGAATGGTATTATGGCCCACAAGAATGGAACCTTCATTTATTAAAAATAAATTATACAAAACCTACACTATTTTTCGATAAAAGTCAGTTTACAACTAGCTACCAAACGTTTCAAGAAAGCAGGCACAGTCGTAATTTAAACAGTATAACTAAAATAAATAATATAGAAAATGTTGATGCCATTTCTGTTAATTTTGATTTTATTAAAAAATTAAGCGAAACTCAAAAATTCTCATACGGAATAGAATACGTAATAAATACAGTAGGTTCGGTAGGATTTAAAAACAACATTATAACAAGAGAAATAACTCCTTCTCAATCAAGATATCCAGATGGTTCTAATTGGCAATCTTTAGCTAATTATTTACAATATGAGAATAAATTAACCGATAAAATTACTTTTCAGTCGGGTTTTAGGTTTAATCAAATTTGGATAAATGCAACGTTTGATAATCAATTTATAAATTATCCATTTACAGAAACAGAAATAAACACAAGTGCATTTACTGGTAGTGCTGGCTTTAGTTATTTACCTAACAATAGAACTGCTTTGTTTTTTAATGCTTCTACTGCTTTTAGATCTCCAAATATAGACGATATTGGTAAAATTTTTGAGAGTACTCCAGGAAACGTAGTTGTGCCAAACCCTAATTTAACTTTTGAATATGCTTACAATACAGAAGTAGGAATAGAAAGAAAAATTGGCAACTATTTTACAATAAATGCAACTGCATTTTATACATTATTAAAAGACGCTTTGGTTAAACGTGATTATACATTTAATGGAAGTAGTACAATTTTATTTTTAGACGAAATTAGCAATGTTCAAGCTATACAAAATGCTGCAAAAGCATATGTTTATGGTTTTCAGACTAGTTTTGATGCAGAATTATTACCTACTTTACATTGGAAAACAAACCTTAATTGGAACAAAGGCAAAGAAGAACTAGATAATGGCGATACAGCTGCTTTAAGACATGCTGCTCCATTTTTTGGCGATAGTAAGCTTGTTTTAAAAACAAGAAAATGGATTTTAGATTTTAATATTATTTATAACGGAGAAATTAAAAGTAAAGACTTATCTCCTTTAGAAAACGAAAAAGCTTATTTATATGCTTTAGATTCTAATGGCAAACCTTTTGCTCCAGACTGGTATACTTTAAACATTAAAGCAATATATACTGTAAATTCTAATTGGTCTGTTTCTGGTGGAATAGAAAATTTAACAGATAAATTATATAGACCATATTCTTCTGGAATTGCTTCCCCAGCAAGAAATTTTATAATAGCTGTAAAAACTAGTTTTTAAAACAAAAAAGCTTTTCTAAAATTAGAAAAGCTTTTTTTATAATTAAAGATTAAAGTAATTATTTTTTACTCCATTCTGCAATACTCTCTTTATTCATTTTTACGTAATCTGCATTACTAGCTTTTTCAGCATCAACCATTGAAATTTTAGCAGTTTCTATAGCCCCTTTTTTGTCGCCTAATTTAGCTTGAATTTGAGATTTTAATCGGTTATACCAAAATGGAGCTTCTCCTCCTTTTAACTCAATTGCTTTATTAACAAACGTTAATGCTTTGTTTGCATCTGCATTTGATTGATAAAAATATTGAGCAGAAGAAAAATAATCTCCAAAAGATGGTCCAGCTAAAACTTTTTCTATATTAGCTAATGTTGCTTTTTGAGTTGGAACTTCAAATTTAAGAGCTGCTAAAGTTTTTTCCCAAGAAAATTCAATAAACCCAAAATCGTTATCTAAACCATTTACCGCTATGTTCAAAGTTTCTACGTTTCTGTTTAATATTTCTGGTTTAACGTTTGCTTTTACAGCAACTTTAGTATCATCCCATTTTGCTGGCAAACCCGAATTGTTAGTATCGGTATAAAAAACTACTTCCCAATTATCTGCTTTTGGCGTAATAAAAATAGCATATTTCCCTTTTTTTACAGTTGTTCCGGCAATTACAACATCCTCGCTAAAAGAAACCGTAGAGTTTTGGTTTGCACCAGCTCTCCACATTTTACCAAAAGGCACTAAATCGCCAAAAATAACTCTTCCTTTTGCACTTGGTCTACTATACTCTATCTCAACTTCTGTTAAACCTACTGTTTGGCTTACTGTAGCCTTCGGGCTTGGAGCTGGAGTTTTAACTTGAGCTTCTAATACAAAATTAACAGTCATAACTGCTAATAACATTATAATTTTTTTCATTTTAATATAAGTTTTGATTATTTTCAAATTTAAGGATTACATTTTTTTTATATGTTAAAAAAAATATAAAAAAGTTAATTAATTTTTTAGTGTTTTTAAGCTAAATTCGTTAAAATGATTAATTTTTTTATTTGCCAAACTTTAACCTTGCTTTTACTCCAGCTTTTACTTCAACTTTTAAATCATTTTCTTTTGGTGGAATTGGGCAAGAAAATTTATAATTATAAGCACAATATGGATTGTATGATAAATTAAAATCTACAATTAATGTTTTTTTCTTAGGTATTTTTAAATCTAAATACTTTCCGCCGCCATAACTTTCTACTCCAGAAGTTAAATCTGTAAAAGGTAAAAACAAATCTTTTTTATACTTTTTTATCTTAGAAAAAGCTACATTTTGATATACATTTAAAATACATTTCTCACCTTTTAACTCAAAATGCAGTTCTCCATATTTAACATAAAGAGGTTTTCTTTCTGTAGATGTTGGCATTTCAAAAGCCTTTTCTTTTTTTGTTCTAACAAATTTTGCAACTACTCTAAAAGTAGAATCTATAGTATAAAAGTCTAGACTTTTAAAAGTTTTTAAATCTTCTTTTGTAAGCGGACTTTCGGTAGAATCTGCATAATGTCTATTTAATTCCTTTTGAAACTCTAAAACCGCATTAACATCAAAATTAGATTGAGCAATTATAGAATTAAAAAAGCACGCTGTTAAAAATGTAAAAAAGAGCTTCATATTTTTTTATGCGAAAATAAACAAATTAAATAACAATTTAAAGATAGTTTGTAGTTTTACAAGTTTGTACATTTGCTTATCTTACTGTTTTTATGATAAAAGCCGCATTTAATAAATATATAGACAACTTTAGAGGATTCTCTAGAGAAATTTGGATACTTGCATTTGTAACTTTTATAAATCGTGCAGGAACTATGGTTCTGCCTTTTTTATCTAAATACCTAAAAGAAGATTTACATTTTAGTTATGGACAAGTAGGTTGGATAATGGTTAGCTTTGGCGTTGGTTCTATGCTTGGGTCTTGGCTTGGCGGTAAACTAACCGATAAAATTGGCTTCTATAGAATCATGATTTTTAGTTTACTTGTTAGTGGATTAATGTTTTTTGGACTGCAATTAATTACTAGTTTTTACGGACTATGTATTGGTATGTTTTTAATTATGCTTGTTGCAGATATGTTTAGACCTGCAATGTTTGTTTCTTTAGGTGCATATTCTAAACCCGAAAATAGAGTTAGATCTCTAACGCTAGTTAGACTTGCAATAAATCTTGGTTTTGCTGCTGGTCCAGCTTTAGGCGGATTAATTATAATGGGCATTGGCTATAAAGGTCTGTTCTGGATAGATGGAATTACTTGTATTCTTTCTATTTTAATTTTTGCAGGTCTAGTAAAAGAAAAAAAGAAATCTCCTTATATAGATAAAAAAAATCCAGACGATGTTTTAGTAAGTTCTGTTTTCAAAGACAAGCCTTTTTGGGTATTTTTAACGATAACATTAATTTCTGGAATACTGTTTTTTCAATTATTTACAACAATCCCATTATATCATAAAGAACAATTTAATTTAACAGAATTTCAAACAGGTTTATTACTTACATTAAATGGAGTATTAGTATTTTTTCTAGAAATGCCTCTAGTTAGTTATATAGAAAGAAAGAAAATAAACAAAATAAAAATAATTTCTTACGGAAGCATTGCAATGGCTATAAGTATGTTTTTAATGCTTTTTAACAATTGGCCTGGTATATTAATAGTTATGATGTTGTTTATGACGGCTGGCGAAATGTTTGCTTTTCCATTCTCAAATTCATTTGCTATGAGTAGGGCTCCAAAAGGTCACGAAGGAAGATATATGGCTATTTTTACTATGAGTTATAGCTTTGCACATATTTTAAGTGCTAAAACCGGAATGGAAATTATAGGAAATTTTGGATACCAAACCAATTGGATTGTAATGGGAACACTAGGCTTAATAGCTGTTTATCTTGGTTATGTTGTAATAAAAATGATAGATAAAGAAAATAAATTAAAGCTCATAACTATTAGAAACTTAAAATTTAGTTAAATCAGAAATGGATGCTATTAATCCATCTACTATTAAAACAATTAACATTATAAAAGAAGAAAATAAAAATGTAATTAAAATTGTTACTAAAGAAGCTTCAGAAAAAGCTAGTTTACTTATTCCGGATGATGCGGAAATTTTTATAAACAATAAAAAAGCAACAAAAAAAGAGCTAGATAACTTAGACAACAGCACCATAGAAAGAATGGATGTTAACAAAACTAAATCTAGAAAAACTGTTGTTAAAGTAACAACCAAAAACAATAAATAAATTTATTAGAAAGACTGTTTTAAATAACAGTCTTTTTTTTCTTAGTTTTGTAAAAAAATACACTTATGTTTAACCTTTTAGCTCAATTAAATAAAGTTTTGTTACCTAGCTTTACAAAACAAAAATTAAATATAGCAAATGCTAAAAAATGGCAATTGGCTATAATTGGTTATAGATACTATGTAACTTGTAGAGCTTTAAACAATTAAAACCTTATTTATTAATTGTTTTTTAAACACTTAAAAAAAATCTATATAATCTTAGTGTTAGGTTTGCTAGTTTAGCAATTATACCTATATTTGCACCCGAATTAAGGCCTTGTGGCGCAACTGAATAGCGCACTTGATTACGGCTCAAGAGGTTACTGGTTTGAATCCAGTCAAGGTCACAAAAGCTCACCAATTGGCGAGCTTTTTTTGTTTATATTTATAACTTTACCAAATGACTTCTAACTACATTTTTGATAAAAATTACGGCAATCAACTAATTACTGAAAACGAATTAGAGCTTAATGAATTTGAAAACTGCACTTTTACGCTTTGCAATTTTACAAAAACAAGTTTTAAAGGTACTGTTTTTATAGATTGTACTTTTACTAATTGCAACTTTAAAGAAGCTAAAATAAACCACGTTTCGTTAAGAAATGTACAATTTACAGATTGCAACTTTACTTCTGTTAATTTTGCAATGACAGACCAGGTTTTATTTGAATATCATTTTACTAATTGTAAACTAGATTATGCTCAATTTTATGCTTTAAAGCTAAAAAATATCAATTTTATTAATTGTAGTATGGTTAGTGTAGATTTTATGAAAACCGATTTAACCGAAGCTGTTTTTGATAATTGCAACTTACATTTAGCCAACTTTACAGAAGGAAATATTAGTAAAGCAGACCTTTATAGTAGTTACTACTTTAGTATTGATCCCGAAAAAACTAAGATTAAAAGAGCTATTTTTTCGCAAAAAGGGATAAAAGGATTGTTAAGTAAATACGATATAATTATTAAGTAATTACCCATTTGGTGTAACTAAGATAATGTTTAAATTAATAAACAAAAATTGGTCTTTCTCCCATCATTTCATTTACTTCGTCTGCAACTTCTTCAATAATGTCTTCGTTTGTATAATTCATTAAAACTTTATCTATTAAAGCAACAACAGTCTCCATATCTTCTTCTACTAATCCTCTTGTAGTTATGGCTGGAGTTCCCACTCTAATTCCAGAAGTTACAAAAGGAGACTTATCATCAAACGGAACCATATTTTTATTTACAGTAATTTCTGCTTTAACTAATGCGTTTTCTGCTTCTTTACCGTTTATATTTTTATTTCTTAAATCTATCAACATCATATGATTATCTGTTCCGCCAGATATAATATTGTAACCTCTTTTTACAAATGCGGCTGCCATTGCTTTTGCATTTTTTTGTACTTGCATCATATAAATAAAAAATTCATCAGACAATGCTTCGCCAAAAGCAATTGCTTTTGCAGCAATAATATGCTCTAATGGCCCTCCTTGATTTCCAGGAAAAACAGCGCCGTCTAAAACAGCACTCATCATTTTTGCTTCTCCTTTAGGAGTTGTTATTCCAAAAGGGTTTTCAAAATCTTTACCCATTAAAATCATTCCGCCTCTTGGTCCACGTAAAGTTTTATGGGTAGTTGTTGTTATTATATGACAATGCGGAACTGGATCATTCATTAACCCTTTTGCAATTAATCCTGCTGGATGAGAAATGTCTGCTAATAAAATTGCTCCAACACTATCTGCAATCTCTCTAAAACGCTTAAAATCCATATCGCGAGAATAAGCCGAAGCTCCAGCAATAATTAACTTAGGCTGTTCTTTTAATGCAATTTCTTGCATTTTATCGTAGTTAATTAATCCTGTTTCTGGTTCTACACCATAAAAAACGGGATTGTATAATTTTCCTGAAAAGTTAACTGGAGAACCGTGTGTTAAATGTCCGCCATGCGACAAATCGAACCCTAAAATTTTATCTCCTGGTTTTAAACAAGCTGCAAAAACAGCAGTATTTGCTTGAGAACCAGAATGTGGCTGAACATTTGCATAAGCTGCTCCAAATAAAACTTTAGCTCTGTCTATTGCAATTTGCTCTATTTGATCTACTACTTCACATCCGCCATAATATCTTTTTCCTGGATATCCCTCTGCATATTTATTTGTTAATACAGAACCTGCTGCTTCCATTACTTGGTCGCTTACAAAATTTTCTGAAGCTATTAATTCTAAACCATGAATTTGTCTGTCTTGCTCATCAAGAATAAGATCAAAAATTTGTTCGTCTCGTTGCATTTGATAATTTTACGTTAAATTGAATTCAAAAATACTAAAATCGTTTGTTAAATTAGAGGATAATCATATATTTGATACATAATTTTTTCAACACAAAATCAACACAAAATGCCCAATAAAACAAATGACCCAAATAGAAAGTCTTGGATTGAAGTTCAAATAGATAGCGATTTCCCTATCCAAAACATTCCATTTGGTGTTTTTATAACAAAAGACGACATAATAACAATAGGTACTAGAATTGGCGATTATGCTATAGATTTAGGTGCCATGCAAAAACTAAATTATTTTTCTGGAATAGATTTAACAGAGGATATGTTTATGCAAGATACTTTAAATGATTTTATTTCTGATGGAAAAAAAACATGGAGACTTGTAAGAAATAGAATTGGTGATGTTTTTGGTTTAAACAACCCAATTTTAAGAGATAATGCAAAGCATAAAGACATTATTATCTTTAAAATGGACGAAGTTGAAATGCAACTTCCCGTTTTAATTGGAGATTATACCGATTTTTACTCAAGTAGAGAACACGCTACAAATGTTGGTAAAATGTTTAGAGACCCAGAAAATGCTTTGTTACCAAACTGGTTACATATTCCGGTAGGATATCATGGCAGAAGCTCTTCTATCATACCTTCTGGTGTAAACATACATAGACCAATGGGTCAAACTTTACCAAATGGAGAAACTCAACCGGTATTTGGTCCTTCTAGATTAGTAGATTTTGAACTAGAGATGGCTTTTATTACAACCGATGCTAATGTTTTAGGAGAACATGTTCCGGTTAACGAAGCCGAAGATTATATTTTTGGTATGGTTTTATTAAACGATTGGAGTGCAAGAGATATTCAAAAATGGGAATACGTTCCTTTAGGACCCTTTTTAGCTAAAAACTTTGCATCATCAATCTCACCATGGATAGTAACGATGGATGCTTTAGAACCTTTTAGAACAAAAGGTCCTAAGCAAGAACCAGCTCCATTACCTTACTTACAACATAAAGGTAAAAACGGATACGATATTAATTTAGAGGTTTATATTACTCCAGAAAATAATAATGAAACTTTAGTTAGTAAGTCGAATTTTAAATATATGTATTGGTCTATGATTCAGCAATTGGCACATCATACTTCTAATGGATGTAAAATAAATTCTGGAGATATGATGGGTTCTGGCACAATTTCTGGGCCAACTCCAAATAGTTTTGGTTCTATGTTAGAATTAACTTGGGGTGGTAAAAACCCAATAAAATTAAACGACGGAACAGAACGAAAATTTATAAATGATAACGATACTGTTACCATGAAAGGTTATTGTAAAAACGGACATCTAAGAATTGGCTTTGGAGAAGTTAAATGTAAATTGCTTCCTCCATTTGTAAGATAAAAATAAAAAACTCCTTTAATTAGGAGTTGTTATTATTAAATACATAAAAAAGGTAATTTTTAATCGAATCCAAAATATTAGAAATGAAACCAAACCAAATGAAAAAAAATATATTATTTATAGTTCTTTCAACGCTAATAATTTCTTGTGGTGTTAAACAGACTCAAGGTTATTTAAATTCTGGCAATTATGATGAAGCTATTGCAAATTCTATTAATAGCTTAAGGTCTAATAAAAATGCAAAAGGTAATCAAGATTATGTTTACATATTAGAAGAGGCATTTGCAAAAGCAAAAGAAAGAGACCAAAGATATATTACTGATTTATCTAAAGATACTAACCCATCTAATCTAGAAAAAATATACAATACTTACTTAAAATTAAATAGTAGACAAGAAAGAATTAGACCATTACTACCTTTAAAATTAATAAAACAAGGTAGAGATGCTCAATTTTATCTAGAAGATTATTCTACAGAAATTCTAGATAGTAAAAATGCATTATCAAACTTTTTATATAATAATTCTAAAAAATTATTAACCTCTAAAAATAAATTCGACGCAAGAAAAGCTTTTGACGATTTTACCTATTTAGATAGAATAAACCCAAATTTTAAAGATGTTGATTTACTTTTAAATCAAGCTCAGTTTTTAGGCACCGATTTTGTTTATGTTTATACAAAAAACGAAACAAATATGGTTATACCTAAAAGGCTTCAAGATGATTTATTAGATTTTAGCACGTATGGATTAAACGATAAGTGGACAGTTTACCATAACTCAAAACAAAAAGATATAAAGTACGATTACGAAATGATGATTAACTTTAGAGCTATCAATATTTCTCCAGAACAAATTAAAGAAAAACAGTTTGTAAGAGAAAAACAAATAAAAGACGGTGTTAAAAATTTATACGACAATAACGGAAATCCTGTAAAAGATAGTTTAGGTAATATAATAAAAGTAGATAGTTTTAAAACTGTTAAAGTTAGTATTTATGAGTTTTCTCAAATAAAATCTACTCAAGTAACTGCTAAAGTTGACTATTTAGATTTAAAATCTAATCAACTAATAGAAACCTTTCCAATAACAAGTGAGTTTGTTTTTACACACGTTTATGCTACTTATAATGGCGATAAAAGAGCTTGTGAAGAAGATTATTACTCGTTTTTTGACAGAATAGCCGTGCCGTTTCCTTCTAACGAGCAAATGATATTTGATACTGGCGAAAATTTAAAAGCAAAAATAAAAGGAGTTATTACTCGAAATAAATTTAGAAGATAATTATATAATAAACTGTTTTAAGTCTTCTACATTAATTGCGTCATGCGTTGCACTAAAAACTGCTTTACCTTCTTTAATAACAATTATTTGTGGTGATTGATGTAGAACATTGTATCGTTTAGAAATTTCGTTAGATATTTCTCTATAGTTAAGTAAATCTAATAAATACCAATCCATTTTATCTTCAGTAAAATTGTAGTCATTATCAAATCTTTTTAAAGCAAATCTACTTATACTACAACGAGTACTGTGCTTAAAAAGCACAACTGGTTTTGTTTGCGAAACTTGATCTATTACTGTAAACTCGTTTAAAGAATCTAGAGTATAAAACTTAGCTTCTACTTTATTTGTATTATTATCATCCGTTTTACTACCAAATATTTTATCAAATAAACTCATTTTGTTTTTTTAAGACAATTTGACCGTTATTTTTTGGAAGAATCATTCAAAATAAGTCATTTTGTCATTATTATTGTAAAGGTACACTTATTGAAATCTATATAACAAAATTACACTAATTAATTT
>Ga0335396_10001437_pt1 | contig 30517 bp, 23 predicted proteins | sample FRY02_FD_205743 | JGI IMG/M metagenome (GOLD analysis project Ga0335396, IMG submission 205743) | Freshwater microbial communities from Lake Fryxell liftoff mats and glacier meltwater in Antarctica - FRY-02 (spades assembly) (version 2) | ecosystem: Environmental > Aquatic > Freshwater > Ice >... | reverse complement strand
AGATCGAAAAACTCTTCGGGGCACTCACCCTGACATTCATGTTCAGCTATGGATGGGGTTGCGAGATGAAGTCAAAGATGAAGCTGACCGCCAAGCAAAAAAGGAAGAGCATCTTCCGCCTCGGACTCGACCGGATTTCGCAGATCTTCGGCAATAAGGAGGATTTCGCTGCCGAGATACGCGCGTTTCTAAACTGGATTGACCGGCCAAAATATCACTCAATTTTTGCCGTGTAGTATGGCTTTCCGGTCCTGCTGCTGACAGCCCGAATTGCGCAAAGGTCGGCACTAAAAGCGGCCTTCGATCGTTCGGGAGACAATACGAGGCCTGGCGCGGGAACACTCTATTGATCGCCACTCGCAGATCAATAATTTATCGTCATCCCGAAATGCATCCGGCCACCGGGGATATCCGGTTCCTCAAGCCCGCTTGCATCGAGGGCCCAGCCATAGGCGGCGCGTAGATAGGCAGTCTCGCCGATTTGGCAGGTAAAGCCAAGTCCTGCGCTCTGGAGTCCGGGGGACGCTTCGCCGATGAGCGGGTCGGAGATGTCGAGAAAGGCGCCGTCATAGAATAGAAAGGCGTTCCAGTCGTCCTTGCCTTCAATGCCGCAACGGCTGAGGAGGGAAAAGGCGGGAGAGATCAACTCGACGTTTACGATGCCGCCCGAGTCGCCGCGCACGAGATTCTCGTCGAAGCCGCGCACGGTGAGATAGCCGCCGGCGAGGAGTTGCTCAGTGGAAAGGAGGCGGTCATCGGTGATGTGGCCCTGTCCCCGCAGGACGAGGCGGTAATCTTCAGGAAGGTTGAAGCCACGCTCGATCTCGGCGTAGCCATACCAATAGTTGGCGGTGGCGCCGTCTCGCAGATCCTGGAAGCTGGCATCGTCGTTGTTATTGAGGACATTGCCGGGAGACCAGACCGAAGCGAGGGTGAAGAGGTTATAGCCGAGTTTGTCGCGCCACGCGGCTTCGTATGCGTTGCGGAACTGGAAGACTTCGGCGCTGGAGGCGATCGCGTTGAACCCTCCAAAGATGAGGTCGGTGTTGGTACTTTTCCAATCGATCCCGGCGAGGAACTCCTGGCGAAGGCCGCGAAAACCCCGGGGTCGGGGCAGGGGGATGACATAGTCGAGAGTGGCCTGCAAGTTTTCGCCGCCGATGCCGATAGCCGCCGGATCGAGAGGGTCTGCAGCCACATCGGAAAAGACGGCCGCGCCGAGGAAACGCAGTTCGTGCCGCCACGGGAGAAAGGCGCGATAGAGGGTAGTGTGAGACTCGAGGGACTCAAACTCGAGGTCGGCTCCATATTGATAACCGACGGATTGTTCCGAGCCGAAGGGATTGAGCCAGTTGAATCCGGCTGACCATTCGTTTTCGCCGGTCAGGGGAACGCCGGTGTTTGCAAAACCGACGTAGGTGGTGAAGGGATCCTCCTCGATCGTGTCGATAACGACGTCGGAGGTGCCGTCCGCTTCACCCCGCTCGTAGATGAGATTGCTTTGGCGGATCGGATTGCGGTTTAGCCAGTCGAGGTCGGCTTCGAGGGTGCGTCGTGCGATGCGGTCGCCCGGGGCGAGGCGGATGTTGCGCTCCAGATAAGCGGGGACGGAATGGATGACGTCGTTGATGCGCACCTGTCCGAGGAGCGCTTCGCGCACGACGATCTGGATCCTGCCCCCGGTGATGTTCTGCTCGGGAAAGTAGACATCGACGATGGGGTAATCCTCGTCCCGCCAGGCTTCGATAACCGCCTTGGCAAGATCGGCGAGGAGGGCCATGGAGACGGGTTTTCCGATGAAGGATTGGAGAATGGTCGTGAGGTCCGAAGGCGCGAGTACGCCGGGATCGATTTCGACCGGTTCGGACCCGGGGGAGGGGCTGGGATCGGTTTTGTCCTGATTGGCGATGAGACGGATCGCGGTGACATCTACTCCGAGCGGAGTGGCATCGGGAGCGGCCTCGGCCGTTTCGCTTTCCCGATTCTCATTCCTCGCCTCGCTCGGCGGGGTTGCACGGGGAACGACTTCTGCTCGTTGGGATCTCGCTTTGTCGAGGGCGCGACTCTGGGCGCCGGCGTCGTGGACGGAGAGGCACCACCAAAGGGCCGGGATCGCGAAACAGAAAAGGGAGCGGGTTCGGATCATCAAGTCGGTGGCGGGATCAGTTCGCAGCCGGGATCGCTGCGTTAAGTTCGTTGAAGGTGGCGTCGACCAGTTGTCCCGTAAGTATGACGGTGACCGCCTGATCCGGCACGGTTCCGTCGAGGGCTACGGGCACGATGCCGTCGGCTGCGGTAATCACCGCGACGAGGTTCAGTCCGAGTGCGGCGGAAAGCTCGGCGGCGGCGGCAATGGCGAGGCTTTCCTCGAGGAGTGTCAGGATCGCGGGATCGACGGGGACGCCGGAAAGATCGAGGGAGTAAGGGCCGTCTGGATTGACGAGGAAGATCGCCCCGGTGTAGCCGATCGCGGCGGCCAGTTCGAGATTCGCGTCGACGCCGAGGCTCTCATGCAAGGCGCTGAGGGCGAGATTCGACGGGGTAAGGCCGGATCCGTCGAGAGAGAAGGGACGAAGGACAAGGTATGAATTGCCCTCGACTGCGATGATGATGGCCTGGGCAACCACCGCTGCGGAAAATGCCCCCGTGAGGTTCCCGAGCTGTGAGGCGAGGGTGCCGGGATCGACGATGGTGAAGCGGTTCTCGGTGATGAAGCCCTGATTCGGATTCAAGGCGCCCTGATTTCTTTGATCGATCTGAAGTTTCAGGAGACCGCCGGTATCCGGGCCGTCCGATCTCGGCGCATCGATGTCGTAGTGAAAAACATTTCTGATCGGATTGCCCTCGTTGAGGGACGTGACTCCCGGCAGATTGAGTGTATTAAAGCCGACCCCGCCGTGGATGAACTGGGTGAAGGGGAAAAAGCCGCTGTTCACGACATTGTCACCCCGACCGAGGAAGAGGCGCAACGACTCGAAGTTTTGGAACGTGTAGACCGGGTTTCGAGAAACGCTGCTCGAAGTGATCGTGTAGGTGTTATTCCCGGAGAGATTGGAGTCGTTGATTTCGAGGAGGTCGGTGCCACCGCCGCCATCGACGAAATCGATCGTTGCCTGGTTCAGGAAGTTGAAGCGGTCGTTGAACGCCGTGCCGATGATGGACTCGATGTCGGCGAAGCCTCCTCCGAGACCGGTCGCGGTATTAGGCCCGATGCTCACGGTGATCGGTCTTTCATACGCCGAGTAACTCAAAGTGTCGCGCGTCGTTCCGAGACCTCCCGAGAGCCGTCCCGAAAGAGCCGCGCCGGCCCCCATCACGAAGGTGTCGGCGCCCGCGCCTCCCGAGAAATTTTCGAAGCCGGAGGCCTGGAAAAGGGAGCTGCCGAAGGAATTGGGCGCAGTGATTGCGTAGCTCGTGCCGGCGGAGGGCCCAGTGAAGGTATCGGTTGTGCCGGCGGATCCGACGAATTGGTTGATGCCGGTGAAGCCGCCCGCGATTCCCGGGGCGGTGGATCGGGGAAGCGATCCGAGATTGATCGCGACGGTGCTGCCGTAAAGGGAGTAGTCGAGGGTATCGGAGACCGGAGTGGACGAGAGCCCCCCGTCCAGGGTTCCGGAAATGCTGGCACCGGGGTGGAAAATGAAGCGGTCTGCGGCGGGGCCTCCGATCAGGTTCTCGAAGCCGTTCACGGTGAAGGTGCCGACAGTGACCGAGTCTGGACCGGTCAGGTCGTAAGTCGAGGCGGATCCGGGTCCGGTGATCGTGTCGATGTTGCCCGACCCGGCGAACACCTGGAGGTTCGCGATTCCGTTTCCGATGGCGGTCGCCGCTCCGCCTCCGAGATCAACGATCACTCCGGTATCGTAAAGGGAGTAGTCGAGTCGGTTGGCCTTGCCGCCAGCTCCATTGAGGATGCCTCCGAGGCTGCCGAGGGAGGTAAAAGAAAAGGTGTCATCGGCCGCTCCTCCGGTCAGATTGCCGAAGTCCGTCACGGTGACTGAAGCGAAGGTGAAGTCGTTCTCGCCAGTAATGGTGTAGTTGGTGTCTGCGGTGAGACCGATGAAGGCGGCGTTGAGTCCGTTGCCAGCGAACTTCGTAATATTGGAGAAGCCATTGGCCGCAACATTCGTAATAGCGGTGGCGCTGTTGTTCTGATAGTTGACCGAGATGGCGGCGCCGAAAGAGGCATAGTCCAGCTCGTTTGACCCACCGCCGCCGTCGAGAGTTCCACTGAGGCTCGACAAGGGGTTGAAGGTGAAAGTGTCATTTCCAGCCCCCCCGACGACGTTTTCGAATCCGGAGACGGCGGTGCTCGAAACGGTGAATTCATCTGCCCCACTGAAGGAAAAGACAGCCCCCGCAGACGGACCATTGATTTGATCCCCGTTGCTGGAACTACCCTCAAGTAATTCGAGGCTCGAGAGACTGCCTATTGAAAGAGAAACCGGGCCAGCGATACCTGCAAAGGTAAGCTTGTCGAAGGTTCCGTTGCCACCTTGGTAAGTCACGCCACCTCCGGCGCCGGGCATTTCATTAATAGAAATTGTCCCTCCGAGAGTTGGTCCGAGATCGTTGAGTGTGAACGCAATCGCGCCCGCCGAGGCCGAAATCCCCCCATTCACCGTGATATCATCACCAAAGAGATCGATGTTTCCATCTGCTGCGGTTACCTGGGATGTCGCCGTTAGATCTAGGAGTCCTCCGGCGGCGAGTAAAATGGTTCCCGTTCCGGTTGCGCTGATCAGCACTCCCCCTTCGACGATGACGTCATCGCCTGCTGAGAGAATGACGTCCCCCGTGCCTCCGTTGATTGCTTCGGTGACATTGATGGCGCTGGTGCCGGTGGTGGTGAGCTTGATGGCACTATTGCTGGCTTGCAGCCCGGTCAGGGAACCGCTGACCCCACCGATGGTGACATTTCCGTTGTTGGCGATGTGGATTCCTCCGCTTCCGCCATTGGCTTCGAGGTCTCCGACGGCGGTGTTGAGTGCCACGAGAGAGCTGCCGATGCCCGACACGGCCGAAAGGGCGAGCTTCGGCACGGTGATCGGCCCCGCGCCACCGATGCCTGCCCCGGTGGTGAGGGAAAGGGTGCCGACATTCGCGGGGCTGATCGCGGCGCTGACGGTGATGGCTCCGCTGTCGATGTTGCCGATTTGAAGGAGGCCGGCCGTGATGCGGTCGAGTTCGGCGTCGCTCAGGCCGAGGGTCGTCCCGATCACATCGCCTCCGCCGAGGTCGATGGACGTGCCGTTGGTCAGTGGACGCAAAATGACCCTGTTGGCTCCGGCATTGACCGATTCTGTTGCCGAGAGATCGAACGAATCCGTCACGATCGTGATGTCGCCGGTCGAAGTTGATCGGGCGGTGGCCCCGGTCGCGAAGGCGTCGGAAATAGTGACTCCGAAACCGTTCGCGCCCGCTCCGACCGTGCCGGTGAGGGTCAGGTCGCCAGCGCCGACCGAGGAGACTTCAGCCCCCCCCTGAAGCCGGATACCATGGTTGAAGTTGCCGAGGATGCCACCGGTTCCGTTGAGGGTGATGCTCGCGAGGCCGGTGCTCGTGATCGAAACTGCATCGCTCGCAAAGATCCCTTGGTGGTCGCCGTCGGCACCGCTGCCTCCGAGACCCGTGAGTAGGATCGCCCCGTCGATAGAAGAAATCGTCACCTCGCCGAGCATTGAGATCCCGTCGTTGTCCGAAAGTCCGCCACCCCCCGTGCCGTAGAGGGTGATTTCCGCGGCGTTGGGGCCGGTCCCGGTGGAGGCTATCGTGTCAAAGATGTTCTGCAAACGAATGCCGTGATTGGATTGGCCGTCCCCATCGCCGCCGCCGATTCCCGTGAGGAGGATGTCACCGTAGGCGGAATGGATGCCCGTGCTGTAGTCTCTGATGAAGATGCCGCTATTGTAGGATCCGATTCCACCGCCCGTGCCGTGCAGCGTGATCGTCGCGGCGTTCGGCGCGACTCCGGTCGAGTGGATCGTGGCGTCGCCCTCCATGAGGATGCCGTTCCCTCCATTATAATTTTCGGCGTCGCCGCCAAGGCCGGTCAGGGAGATGGCCCCGTCGACCGAGGTGATCGAAGTGGTGGACCCCACCATGTAGATGCCCTGAAATCCGTAGTAACCATCGCCCGCAGTGCCGTGCAGGGTGATCGAACCGGCATTGCTCATCGTGCCGGTGGAAGAGAGCACGGCACCGTAGAGCAGACGAATGCCATCCGAGCCGTTGGGTTTAGAAGAGTCCGAATTGCCCCCGCGTCCCGCCAAGGCGATCTCGCCAATTCCGGTCGTGAGCAGGGATGACGCCTCAATCGTGATTCCAGTGAAGTCTCCGATTAGGGGAAAGCCGACATTGGCGTTGAGGGTGAGACCTCCATCGACGACGGAGAGGATCGAATCGTTCCAGATCTCAAGTGATCGCACCGCGTCGATGTTGATCGTTCCCGTGCCGCTGTTGGTGATCGAGGACAGGTCGATCAAGATGTCGGAACCCTCCAGATCGATGGTCCCCCCGCTTGACCCGACGAGGGAGCCATTCATGATTTCGATGCCGCCGCCGCTGAAAGCGTAGTCTCCTCCGTTCCCTCTCAGGAAAATGTTGCCGGTCGTCGACGTGATGGATGCGTTTTCAATGGAGATGCCGTCGAAGATTCCCAGTGTCGATCCGGGTTCATTCGCCGAGAGAGTGATAGATCCGGCGGACGAGATGATGCTCGCTCCGCTCGACATGAGAATATTGCGGACGGTGCTCAGCGAGATCTCCCCGGTGCCGGTCGCGGAGAGGTCGGCGTTTGCATTGGCGAGGTTGATCGTTCCGGTGGCCGTGCCGAGGGCGTTGATCGTGAGGCTCTTGTTCACCGCCATGGAGATGGCGTTGTTGATCGTGACCCCGGCGCCGGTGGTGAGGGAAAGGTGGTTATTATAGTTGATCGCGTTACTCACGGTGATCTGGCCGGTGTTGGCGTTGCCGATCCGGAGAAGGCCGGCGGTGATGCGGTCGAGCTCGCCAACGCTGCCGAGACCAAGGGTGGTCCCGGTCACGTCTGCACCGCCAAGGTCGATCGCAAAACCACTCGTGAGAGGACGTAGATTCGTCGCTCCAGCACCACTGTTGACCGACCCCAATGATCCGAAATTGAGGTTGTCGGTAATCAAGTCGATCTCCGCGCCGGTAGTGGTCGAAACGATGCCGTTGATATTGATTCCGTAGGTGCCCGGAGCGGTGCCCGCCGTCCCGATGACGGTGACAGTTCCTCCGTTCGAATGGATGATAACGGGGCCGTTGCCACCGTCGAAATCCACTCCGTAATTGCCCAAGCTTGACGGGTTGTTGCCGCCGGTCCCGACAATGCGGAGGTTCCCGCCGGTGCCGGTCGAGATGGTGGTCGGAACTCCGACGACCGGCCCAGCCACCCATACGCCGCGATTGTTGTAGTTCGCCCCGGGGCTCCCGGTTCCGGTGAGAGTCACCGATCCACCGGGTCCCGAGGTGATGGTGGCCGCCCCGCTGACAAAGATACCGGGACTGGTATCGGCGGACAGAGAACTGCCACCCGTACCTGTGATCTCGACATTTCCTCCGAGAGAAGAGACAAGGGTGGTGCCTCCGGAGACGAGGACTCCGACACTGAGCGAACTCGAGCCACTGCCGCCGCCCGTTCCGTTAATGACAAGGAAACCGGCCGTACCCCCGATCACTTGGGATCCACTGTCGATGCTGACCCCGTAGTTATTTCCGCCCGAATTGCCACCCCGCCCGGATAGAGAAACGTTCCCCGCACCGAGGGAGCCGACGGTGGCCCCGGCGAGGTTGACCCCTTTGAAGTTGCCTGTCGTCGTTCCCGACGCGTTCGCCGAAAGAGTGAGATCTCCGCCGGTGGTCTGGATCGTGGATCCGTTGCCCAGGAGGATCGATCTCGTCGCAGTCACCGAGAAGGCTCCCGAACCATCCGCGCGGATCACAGCCCCGGGAGCCATGACAAAATCATTGTCCGCGAGGAAAGAGAGACTGTTGGCGGAACTCCACGTGATGTTAGCGGCTCCATCCATCGTGATGTTTCCGGAATCCGTTCCCTCTGAGGAAGTCGTCACGATGAGGTTTGCCGAGCCCAGAAAAGCGGCTATGTCGCCCGCATAGAGAGTGTTTTGACTCACCGGACTCCCGGCGATAGTGGCGCCGGTCCCGGCGAGGATGGAGATATTGATCGGGTCGTAGAGGAGGGTTCCGGCGCTTCCCCCGGGAGCGGTGAGATCGATTCTCCCAGCCAATCCAGGCAGATTCACCGAATCCCTGCCTGACAATTCGGCAAAACCACCGTTGCCTCCGAGACCGGCTCCCCTGGCTGAAAGCAGACCCCGGAAATCGAGCGCGTCTGCTGCGAAGACGATGATCTTTCCGCCGTCGCCCGAGTCTCTCGCATTTGCCGAGATCAGCGCTCCGTTGCCCACCTTGATCGTTTCGGAGTTCGCAAACTCCGGATCCTGCCCGCGCAACCCTCCCCCGATTCGCGTTGTGCCGCCGCTCGTCGCGCCGTCATTGAGGATGAGGGCCTCGTCGAAAATCTCGATCTCATTGCCGAGAATCGTGATTTCACCACCCGCTCCGGTTCCGCCCGAGGCATCGACTGTTCCGCCGATCTCGGTGCGACTCTCCGTGCGACCGGAATCGACCGTGACCCGTCCGCCCGAGCCGTCGGAGCGTTTGGCCTTCAGCGTGCCGGTGGATCGGACTTTGCCGCCCCCGGCCCGCAGGAATATCTGGCCGCCTTCACGGCTCACACCCGTCGCGGCGACGCGGCCCTCGTTTTTCACGGCGATGCCATAGATGTTCCCGCCGTGGGCTTTCAATTCGGCGATGTTCGCCTCGATCTTGCCGGTGTTCGTGACCCCTTCGGCTTTTTTGCCTCCGCTCGCGCCGCGCACGAAGACGCGCTCCTCCCCCGACTCGGCGAGGAGGATGTCGTTGCCAGCGGCGAGGGCAGCGGTGCCGCGTGGGGCGCGGATCGTTCCGGCGTTCAGAACCGAGGCACCCATCAGCACGACATCTCCGTCGAGTGCGCTGATCGAGCCAAGATTGATGACGGCGGCATCGGAGTTGCCCGAAAAACGCAGGTCGCCGCCCTTCATGAATTGGTCATCGCCGGTGTCGAGAGTCGAGGCGACAAAACCGCCCACGTCGATCGTACCGCCCGGACCGATGAGGATGCCGTTCGGATTGATGAGGTAGACTTTGCCATTCGCACGCAGCATTCCCTCGATCTCCGAAGCCGAGGCGCCACGCACCCGGTTCAACGCGGCGGCCGAGCTGTTCGGTTGGAGAAAACGCGTCGTTTCGCCCCGGGCTATCGAGAAGGATTCCCAATCGATCACGGCCCGTTGGGATTGCTGATGAATCTTCAGCTGACCGCGGCTCTGTTGAAACTGCACCCGCCCCTGACGTACCGCGCCACCCTGGGGATTGGCTGCGGCGAATGGGGGGAGACACGGAAGAACGAGGAGGAGGAGGCACGCCACGGCCCTGCTGGTTAAGGGGACTGGGCGGCGGCAAGTCATCTGGGAGGGGAGCTCTGCAACGAGAGGTTAGTTCGGGTTCGCCGGAGCGGCGGGAATGATCTCGACCTTGCCCTCTTTCACTTGGGCGAAGCCCTTGCCGTCTTCAACCACGATAGCGTAATAGGTGCCCCGTGCGGCGGCGATGCCGCTGGGCGTCTTGATTTTGAAGTCCATTTCGGCCCCGGCTCCCGGCTTGAGGAGGGCTCCCAGGCTGCCGTCTTTTACGTCTATCGTCACCTTCGGCGGATTGACCGTCTCGTCGATTTCCTCAATGAGGATGATGGAATTTTCACCGACCCGAATCGCGGATCGAGCAGTCATCACGATCACGGCGCGGGCACCGGCGCCTGTCGTGACAGTGCTGCCGGTCGCGACGATATCGCCGGCCGTCAAAGCGGCGGCGGCACCGCCGGGCGGGGTGACTTTCACATCACCGACGGAGACACTGACTTTGCCACTTTTCGGCGCTTCATCCTGGGCGTAGGATGAACACGCGATGAGGGCGATGAGGGCGATGAGTGGAACTGCTACAAACAGAATGGTTTTCGGGCTTGTCATCTCGTAAGAATGGGTGGACGCAGAAACGACTAACCGACTTGGGTGACCGGGCGAAACCGCCCTTTAATCTCTTCTATATCAATAGTGAAAAACTAATCGCTTCGCGAGCGCTATTTTCTTGAAATTTGACTAATCCCGAGGGTTGACGATCTGGTTGTCACAGTTATGAAAGAAAAATCCCGAACTCGCGGTGTCTTGTTACCCTTGCTCGCTCCGCTCGCGGTGGCAGGGGCGCTAGCAGCGTTCTCTCGTCTGGACTTGTCGCAGCAGATGGAGAACGTGACCGTCGATTGGCGATTTCGGGTCCGGGAGTCTTCGGACCCGCCGGCGGATTCACGGATCCTGTTGGTGGGCATCGGGGAGCATTCGCTGAAGACTCTTGGGCGCTGGCAGGACTGGACTCGCGCCTACCACGGGGAATTCCTCAAACGCATCTCGCTGAGGCCTCCCGCCGTTGTCGTCTATGATTTCTTTTTCTCCGAGCCAAGTGGCGATCCCGCAAACGATGCCGCGTTTGTGAGCGAGCTCGAACTGATCCCCGGCGCGATTACCGGAGCGGTCGTCGACGCCACCGACATCGATGCAGAAGCTTACGAGAGACCTTCCATTGGCAAAACCAAACCGCTTGAGCGTTTTACAGGGAATTACTTCGACCTTCTTCAGGCGCCGAACGGTTCCGTTCCCATCGAGTCGATCGCGCAGAGTTCGTGGACGGGATTTGTAAATTCGCCACCCTCCCGCATCGACGGCATTCGGCGAAAGGTACCTCTTGTCGTGGGCTTCGGCGGGCGCGTCTATCCTTCCCTGGTCCTACAGACCCTGATGCAGTTGGAGGGAGCGCGCGGCGAGGACGTCGAAGTAATACTCGGTGATTCCGTTCGGATCGGAAAAGGAGAGGGGTCCGTCCATCGCGTCCCGATCGACGAAGGCGGTTTCATGTTGCTGAATTATCGTGGCAAGAAGGCTTTCGAACCAGTCGACTATGTTGGCCTGATGGAGTGGCTCGGAGATTTTGAGATCACTTCGCAGTGGCCCGACAATCGCCCGGCCGTCGAAGGGCAGGTCGTTCTCGTCGGTCAGATGGCGCAAGGCCTCTCCGATTTCGGCCCCACGCCTTTCTCTCCTTTGGAACCTCTCGTCCACGTTCAGGCCGTCGCGCTGAACAACATCCTCCAGTCCGACTACCTCCGCATCGTTCCGCTCTGGCAGATTCTGCTCGGATGGCTCCCGCTCGCCTGGGGAACCCTCTATTTCCTGAGGAAATCCTCCGTCGCTCTCAGCGCGATCGTGCCCGCACTCCTCGTCGCAGCCTATGCGGCGACGGCCTTTTTTATCTTTCGCAGCCAGAGTATGCAATTGCCGTTTTTTCTGCCCGTGCTCGGGTTCCTCCTCGTCCATGGCGGAGCACTTATCGACCGACTCGTCCTCGAAAGGCAGGCAAAAAACCGCATCAAAAATCTCTTCGGCACCTACGTCTCGCCAGAGGTCGTCGAACGAATGGTCTCCTCCGGCGAAGACCCCAAACTCGGCGGCCAGGAGGCGGAAATCACTGCTTTCTTCTCCGACATCCAGGGATTCTCCACCTTCTCCGAGAAACTCGGGGCCGAGCGTCTCGTCATCCTCATGATCGACTACCTCTCGGCCATGACTGACATCTTAGTCTATCGTGGCGGCACCCTCGACAAGTACATCGGCGACGCCATCGTCGGCATGTTCGGGGCGCCCCTCCACTTTCCCGATCATGCCTATCGCGCCTGCGCCGCTACCATCGAGATGCAGAAAAAGCAGGCCGAACTGCGGGAAAAATGGCGCACCGAGGGTGGCTGGCCGGACATCGTCCACCAGATGCAGACACGCATCGGGCTCAACACCGGATCGGCCGTGATTGGCAACATGGGGTCGCCGCGTCGTTTCAACTACACGATGATGGGTGACACTGTGAATCTCGCGGCACGCTGCGAAAGCGGAGCAAAGAGCTACGGTGTCTACAACATGATCACCGGGGAAACGCGTCTCGCAGCGATCGCTGAAAAGGACGACATCGCCTATCGATACCTCGATAAAATTGTGGTCAAAGGGCGCACTCAGCCGGCCGAAATTTTCGAGATCCTGGGCTTTCGTTCGGATCTCCCCGACATGGCAAAGGAGTGCATCGAGCTTTACTCCGGAGGCATCGAGAGCTACCTCGCCCGCGATTGGGACCTTGCGAGAGCCACTTTCGAACGGTCCGCCGTTCTCGAGCCCTCTCAGCGGGGTTCGCTGCCGGGCGTCTCCACCAATCCTTCCCTCGTCATGGTCGAGCGCTGTCTTGCCATGAAGGTGGACCCGCCGGGCGAGGATTGGGACGGCCGCTATGTCATGACCTCGAAGTGATAGAGGCGAAGAGGGTCGGGTGACCGGATCGCCCCTCTTCGGCCGGCTTCGCAAAGGCCGCCATTCACGCTCTCATTTGGCACGGAAGATGCTTAGGGTCAACGAGCTCTGCGTAGCGAAATCCCATGAAATCCCCCATCGTTGAATTTCTCGAATCCCTGCATCAAGAGTTGAAGGGGGTGGATGAGGGAGAGGTCGCCAGCTACATTCCCGAGCTCGCAACGGCGGATCCCGATTGGTTCGGCATCTGTCTTGTCACAGCGAGCGGGCAGGTTTATCAAGTCGGCGACGCTGACATCCCTTTCACGATCCAATCGATCTCCAAGCCCTTCGTCTATGGTCTCGCCCTGGAAGACAACGGTCTCGCGGACGTCATCGCCAAAGTCGGGGTCGATCCCACCGGCGACGCCTTTAACTCCATCAGTCTCGAGACCGGCACGGGGCGCCCGCTGAATCCCATGATCAATGCCGGTGCCATCGCCACTGCGGGGCTCATCCCGGGAACGGTGCTGGGCCCGCGAGTGCGGCGAATCCTCCAGGGCTTTTCCGCTTTTGCAGGGCGTGAACTCGAGATCGATGAAACGGTCTATCAAAGTGAAAGCGCTACGGGGCATCGCAATCGGGCGATCGGACACATGTTGCGCAATTTCGATATCCTCACGAGTCATCCCGACCGCACAGTGGAGCTGTATTTCCAGCAATGTTCGGTCTCTGTGACCTGCCGGGATCTCGGGGTAATGGCGGCGACACTGGCCAACCGCGGGGTCAATCCTCTCACCGGGAAGCAGGCGGTGCGGGGGGATTGCGTCGCCAACATGCTCAGCGTCATGGGCAGTTGCGGAATGTACGATTGGGCCGGCGAAGAGCGGAGTCGCCGGCGGCATCATCGCCGTCCTCCCGGGGCAACTCGGCATCGGGGTCTTTTTCCCGCGCCTCGACTCGCATGGAAACAGCGTCCGCGGCATCCGGGTTTGCGAGGCGCTGTCGCAACGGCTCGAGCTGCACCTCTTTGATCGTCGGGGCATGAGGGACGGAGCAGTTCGTCTCTCCTTCGACGGATCGCGCGTCAACTCGCATCGGGTCAGATCCACCGAAGAGATGGCGCTCCTAAAAACGCGTGGTCGCAGCATTGTTGTCCTGCAACTACAGGGCAATCTCACCTTCAGTAGCATGGAAGCGGCGGTACACGAGGTGCTCGAACGGGAAGCCACCGGACTCGAGTTTTTGATCCTCGATTTCGGACACGTTCTGAGCATCAATTCCTGCGCCGCCCGCCTTGTTTTCGAATTGGTCTGCGGCCTCGCCGCCGAGGGGAAAAGCCTCGCCTTCACTCATCCGGAGAAAGCATCTCTCCTTGGGCGGGTCTTCCGAACGAAGCTCGGAGACGGCGCATCCGATGTTTTCCGTACTTTCGAGGACAACGACTCCGCGCTCGAGTATTGCGAGGATTGTCTCCTTGAGCGCCTCGGATTCGTCCATTCCGAAGGCGAGTCGGCGGCACTGGCTGAGTTTGAATTGCTTGAAGGGTTTTCGGAGGAAGAGATCTCGATTCTCTCGGCGGGCCTCGGGTCGCGGAAGTTTGGAAAGGGGGAAGTGATTATCGAAGTCGGGACCGAGGCGAGGGAACTCTTTCTACTGAAGAAAGGTCGCGTCATTGTCTGGGTAGGGACGAACGGTGCGCGCAAGCGGCTCGCGACCTTTTCCTCGGGAATGTTCTTCGGCGAAATGGCGCTGATTGACCGATCCCCCCGGTCCGCGACGATCCTCGCGGATTCCGCAGTCGAGTGCGAGATGCTCACCGTCGAGGCACTCGACCAACTCGGTGTTGAGCATCCTGGCGTGAAAATCAAGCTGCTCGAAAACCTCAGCCGCGGACTGAGCCGCAAATTGCGCAAGGCGAATGTCGAGCTGAGCGTCTTCGAGTGAGATCACCCGGTTCGTCACAATCAGGCGGGGCGCCGGAGTCTCTCCTCGTCCTCATCATCGGTCGTGACGGAGAGATCCCCAATCGCGTGTCGGATCGGGGAGGCGAAGGCGGCGGCGAGAGAAGCCGCGATGAGCACGCAGAAGACGAGGTCGAAATCGCCGAAGAACGGACGACTTCCTCCGTGTCAGCGGCTCGAAGAGAATCTTACGACTGCGACTGATTGAAGGCACGGAGGCGGCGGATGGCTTCATGCTTTGCAGGGAGCGGGAAATTTCGTTTACTCCCCACCACTTGTCACTCGCTCCCCATGTCGCCCTACCTCCTCTCCGCCCTCGCCGTACTCCCGATTGGGGTGGTGGCGCTATTCCTCGTCGGCCTGCGTTGGCCGGCGGCCCGGGCGATGCCGCTGTGCTATCTCACCGTGGTCGGGCTTGCGGTCACAGTGTGGCGCACGCCGCTGGTCCAGATCGCGGCGGCGACGGTCAATGGCGTCCTCATCGCCGCGACGATGATCTTTATCATCTTCGGCGCCATCGTGATGCTCAACACCCTGCGTGAGAGCGGCGGCCTGCGGGCGATCCGTTCGGGATTCATCGGCGTGTCGCCGGACCGCCGTATCCAGGTCATCATCATCGCGTGGCTCTTCGGCTCATTCATCGAGGGCTCGGCCGGGTTCGGGACTCCGGCGGCGGTGTGTGTGCCGCTCCTCGCGGGTCTGGGATTTCCCCCGATGGCGGCGGTCGTCGCGGGGATGGCTATCCAGAGCACCCCGGTCTCGTTCGGTGCGGTGGGCACACCTATCCTCGTCGGGATCAGCAACGGCCTTGCGGGCGACCCCGCCGTGCTTGCCTACGCGGCGCAGAACGGACACGCGGAGTGGGCGGACTTCCTCGGATTCCTAGGCGGTCGCATCGCTCTGACGCATGCGATTGTCGGGACGTTCATCCCGCTCCTCGTCGTCTGCCTGATGACCCGCTTTTTTGGAAAACACCGTTCCTGGGCAGAGGGCCTTGCCATTTGGAAGTTCGCGATTTTCGCCGGCCTCGCGATGACGATTCCCTACTGCCTCGTGGCCCGCTTTCTCGGTCCCGAGTTTCCCAGTCTCATTGGCAGCGCGGTCGGGCTGCTCGTGGTGATCACGGCGGCGAAGCGGGGATTCCTGATGCCTCCACGGGAAAGCCCCTGGGACTTCGAGGCCCGCGAGACCTGGCCGCAGGACTGGTCGGGCACGCTCGATCTACGCGAAGCAAAGTCGGATGCCCCGATGATGAGCCAGCTCCGCGCCTGGGCTCCCTATCTGATCGTCGCGGGAGTGCTCGTGCTGACGCGGCTGAAGTCCCTGCCACTTGGCGGGTGGCTGAAATCGGTCTCTCTGGATCTGCCAAATCTCTTCGGGTCGGAGATCGCGGTCTCGGTGCAGCCGCTCTACCTGCCGGGGACGGTCTTCCTCGTCGCCGCATTGGCGGCGGCGGTCCTGCATAAGCTCTCCTTTGCGGGAGTGCGCCGCGCCTGGGTCGATTCGGGCCGCACGGCGGCTGCGGCTTCGGTCGCGCTCATCTTTACCGTGCCGATGGTGCAGGTCTTCCTCAACAGCGCGGGTGGGGCGGCCGGATATGAGAAAATGCCCATCGCTCTCGCCACCGGCATCGCTGATCTCGCGGGATCGGGCTGGCCGCTCGTGGCCCCGCTCATCGGCGGGCTCGGGGCCTTCGTCGCCGGGTCGAACACGGTGAGCAACATGATGTTTTCACTCTTCCAGTTCGGCGTCGGGGAAAGGATTGGCGTCGATCCCGGCTGGGTCGTCGCCCTGCAGGCGGTCGGGGGTGCGGCGGGCAATGTCATCTGCGTCCATAACGTCGTCGCCGCCGCCGCGACGGTCGGGCTGCTCGGACGCGAAGGCATCATCATCCGCCGGACCTTCGTGGTTTTTCTCTACTATGTCGCGTTCGCCGGGGCGCTCGGTTATGCCGTAATCTGGCACGGGTAGAAGGGCTGGCTCAATGCCGGCACGATCCTGCTCGCGGTGATGGCGGTGGGAGTTGTGGCGTTTGTCAGCCGGGTGCGGCGGTGATGACATTTTAGACCCTTTGCCAAAAAGATTTGCCGAAAAGATCGAGTCAAACTTTTCCGTGGCTAGGCGCGAACGGAGGAGCGCAGCGGGCTGCGTGACTGAGAGCGGAACGACGCTACGGGGAAGTTTGGCTGATCTTGATCAGCGATCCGAGCGAAGCGAGCCAATTGCCAACCCCAAAAAACAATCAGTTTTTCGGCAAAGATTTTTGGCAAAGGGTCTAACCTGATTTATTCATGAGAGTTTTGGCGATGCGCAGCCAAGCCTTGAAAAAACAAGGCGCGATCCGGTTTTCCCCGCAGGTGTATTCGGGAATACATCGAGGACGAAAATCGGAGCGCAACGCAGTAGTTTCGGGGATTGGCAAGTAGCGGCGGAACTTTTCATGAATAAGTCAGGCTAACCGTTCCTGCCTCTGGTGGCGCGCCAGATGCCTCAGATCACACAAAGATTTTCCGGCATTGCGCCTGGAACTGCGGAGAGATTAATGGCTTCATCAAAGGTGACGAGGCAGCCTCCGTGTCCAGTAGCAAGGGCGAGAAGATATAGATCGGTAATTTGGCGTGGCCCGAGAATCCGGGCATGGTCAAAATAGTCGGGATCACGGAGGCTGATACTGTCTGACCAGAACTCATGATCGCTTGCCGCAACGAACCCCTGCACCGCGGTAGAGAGTTCCGCGACGGTACCTTTTTTCAAGGGGTGGTAATTGGGATGTGAACGGATTCGGAGGAAGCCGTTTTCAGTCAGGGGACATGAAGCCCATCCCATCGGCAAATGTTTTCCCAACCAATCGTGCGCACGCTCGTGGAAAACATGATCTTCATCGAAGAGAGCGAGGAGGACGTTGCCGTCGAAGAGGGCACGCATCAAATCCCTTCCTCATCCATTAATTCCTGCACATGCTCAAGCGTGATGACATGGCCCGTGGCGGAGATCACCGGAACTCCGTTGCGAATTCCCACTTGCCAAGCCAATGGCGGAAGCGGCATGCTGAGCGAAATTTCAAAAATCCACTTCGCCGGACGCCTCGGCGAGGCTCCCCTGCCTTTATGACTCCATCGCTCCCCTCCCGCCGTTCCTTTCTCAAAACTTCCTCCGCTCTCGCCGGTGGTCCTTTGCTTGCGGCTTTCGCACTGGCGCAGTCTGCAGGAGCAGGCGGGCCGTTGATCGTCTACGTGGGGACTTTCAGTTCTCCGCTCCAGGATGTGCTGCCGACTCAGGTGGATCTGCCTCCGGGGAACGGGCGCGGTATTCACCTTTTCAAGATGGATCGCACGACGGGAGCGCTTGAGCCCGCCGGGATCCACGAGATGGGCATCAGCCCGAGCTGCCTCGTCCTCAACGGGGCGGGGACGCATCTCTATTCGGCCAACGAGACGGACCGGCTCAATGCGGAGAACGAGGGCAGTGTGAGCTCTTTCACGATAGACCGCACCACCGGCAAGCTGACTGCTCTCAATACCGTCCCATCGGGCGGGGCGGGCCCGACCTATCTCAGCTTTCATCCGTCGGGAAAATTTCTCTTTGTTGCCAACTACTTTGGCGGCTCGGTCGCGGTGCTGCCGGTGTTGCCCGACGGCAGTCTTGGAAAGGCGAGCGATATCAAAATCGACGAAGGTGAGCTCGGTCCGACCGTGGCGACAAACGCGCCTCCCGGCAGCTTCGCCTTCAGCGGTCACGACCGCACCCATGCGCACATGATCGCTCCCGATCCGGCGGGGCGATATGTCCTCCATGTCGATCTCGGGCTGGACCGGATCTACAGTTGGAAATTCGACGACGAGAATGGCCTGCTCTCCCCGAATGATCCGCACTCCGTGAGCCTGCCTCCGGGAGACGGACCGCGGCATTTCCATTTTCACCCCAACGGCCGCTGGCTCTATTCGCTGCAGGAGGAAGGCTCGACCGTGGTCCTCTTCGACTACGACGCGGAGAAAGGGCAGCTCTCCGCGCGGCAGACGCTCTCGAGCCTGCCTCCGGGCTATGCGGGGAGCAACTTCTGCTCGGGCATCCTCGTCTCGGCGGACGGTCGCTACGTCTACGCGGGAAACCGTCTCCACGACAGCATCGCGATCTTCTCGGTCGGGGAAAACGGGGAACTAACCTACCTCACCGAGGAATGGACGAGGGGAAACTACCCTCGGAGTTTTAACTTCGATCCGACGGGGCAGTTCCTCTACGTGTGCAATCAGCGGGCCGATCACCTCGCCACCTTCCGGGTGAATCGGGAGACGGGCGCGCTGGACTTCACCGGGCACTACATCCCTGTGGGCAATCCCTCGGCCCTCGTCTTCCTCGATCTCACGAAGTGACTGCGAAAGCGGATCTCACTCCGTTTTCAAAACGATGTCTTTGAACTGGACCTGCATGGGCGGTCCGCCGTGGAGCTGCAGGGCGATTACGCCGGCCTTCGGAGCCTCGGCTGTCTCGTCGGTGACATCGACGGTGACATCGACGGTGAGTTTGCCGTTGATGAAGTGCTGCACGTGATTTCCCTTCGCGACGATGCGGTAGTCGTTCCAGTCGTCTTTCTTAATCGCAGCCTGGATCTCGGCGGAGACTCCGGTCTCGCCGGTCACTTCGATCTTTGGTTTTTTCACGTCGTCGCTCTGGGTGAGGGTCACCTTCTGCCCGCGCTGGGCGAGGATGCCGCGACCGCGCTCTTCGTAGAGGATGCCGCTGTAGGTCTCGCCATACTCAAAGTCGGCCTGGTAGCCGCCCACGATCCACTTGGCCGCGTCGTGCACGGTGCTGCGGTATTGAATGGCGGAGTTGGTGAATTTCTTCTCATCACCGGGGGTCATTTTGAATTTCAGGGTCAGCTCGAAGTCGCCGGGCTGCCCGCCTTCCCAGATCATCGGGGAAGATTCGTCAAGGCTGTTCGGGGCGCAAATTCTCCGCCAATTCCTCAAAGGAAAGTCCAACCGCGAGCTCCACATCGAGCTTCTTCGCCCGTCGGATGAGCTCGGCCGCATCGGGAGCAGGGACTTCGGTCAAGGCGATCACGACGAGATTTCCCGATCCGGGAACAGTAAAAAGAGCCGTCGCGGGAAAGACCGTCCGGATCGCCGTGAGGTCGTCGGCGGTCTCGGCACGGGATTCGATGAGATTAAAAGCGAGAACCCCGCCGGGCACGAGCCGCGACCGCACCGTCTCGAGAAAAGCGGCCGTCTTCAGCCGGGTCGTTTTTTCCTCGAGCCCCGAGTCGGGTCCCGGACGGAGAAAGGCATCCATGTAGATGGCATCGTAGAGGTCGGTCCCTTCGCGGAAGAAAGCAAAAGCGTCGCGGGTGTGAAGGCGCGTCCGGGGGCCGGGCACGGTATCGAAGTACTCCGCCGCCAGCCTCACGACAACGGGATCGATCTCGACGGCCTCGACCACCATCGCGGGGAAGGCCACGTTGAGATAGCGCACCATTCCTCCACCCCCGAGCCCGACGATGAGGACACGATTCTGCGGGTAGCGGTAAAGCATCGAGGTGAAAAGTGATCCGGTGTAGCCGAGCTGATTTCTCCCCGGATCAGCCATCGCGACGGCGGATTGGCGCTGCTCGGTGCCGTCCTCATCGACAAAGAGGAGACTGCGAACTCCCTCTTTTTCCCGCACGCGGATGTGCGAGTAATCGGACTGCGTCTCGTGGAGGAGCTCGCCGAAACGACTCGCCGACGGGGCGACGGGAGCAATGGCCCGGGGCGTGAAATAGGCGACCCCGAAAAGGAGCACGCCCATGGCAGCGAGCAGATGAACGTGATGCCGACTCATGCACGCACCCTTCACTATCCCGGAGGCAAACTCCAGCCCGCAAGCGATGGAGATGTGCTACGTTGCGTCATGGGATGGGTTCTCTTTTTTGACGGTGATTGTGCCTTCTGCTCGGCCGGGGTGCGACGTGCCTGGCGCTTCGACAAACGCGAGAATCTGAAATTTTCGCCCCTCCAGGGGAAACTCGCGGCGGAAAAGGGCTTCACCCAATATGCCGACAAGGACGGCGGCACCATGGTCCTGATGCGGGAGGCGGACGGGCACGTTTTTCTGCGGAGTGATGCGGCGATCGAACTGACGAGAGCCCTCGGCGGCGGGTGGCGGGGCTTTGCTGTGGCAAAGCTGATCCCGCGATTTTTACGAGATGCGGCCTACCACTGGGTCGCGACACACCGCTACTGGTTCTCGAAAAAGGGCGATTTCTGTCTGTTGCCGGATCCGGAGATGGAAAAGCGCATTATTGAGTGAGTGAGTAACGACAACGGGAACCCTTGGATTTCCGACGAACGCCTCAAGGAGGTGGGACACTCCTGTCCCACTCGTTCGACTTCTCACCCGCCTCGCGATCAACAACGCGGCTCCTCGGTCATCTCCCCGGCGAAGGCACCGTCGAGCGTGGTCACGACTCGTTTCAGGATACGACTGAGCTCGGTCGCCTCAGGAGCGCTCATCGCTTTCGCAAAATCTTCCTCGATCACTTTTTCATAGACCGGCCACGCTCGATGGAGGGCCGCTTTTCCATCCTCAGTGAGGATCGCATAAAAGACCCGACCGTCCGACTCGCACCCCTCGCGACGCAGATAGCCCTCTTTTTCCAGTCGGCCGACCCGCCGGGAAATGCCGCTGTTGCTGAAAAAGGTCGCGTCCGCAAGTTCGCTCATGCGAAGCCGATGGCCCGGCGCCTCGGAGAGCGTGATAAGGACATCGTAGGTGTCATAGGAGATGCAACCCGCCTCGAGCAGCGCCGCATCGACGCGCTTCGTGATGAGAGCGTGGGCGTTGAGAAAGATACGCCAGGCCACTTGCTGGCTGCGGTTTCGCGGACGGGACATCGGTAGGACGAATCGGTCAACTTGGTAGGAACTCCGGGGATCTAAACACATCACGAGCCCGGATCAAACACTCCCTTACCCGCTACCTGGCCCTTCGCGAAGGAAAAAGTATTTGCACCTGCAAATAGTTTTCCTCACTGGCACGACACTTGCAACTCTTCTCACAAGATCGCGCCTCGTCCCTGACCGCGATTTCCTTCACCCGATGACCAGTGTCACGACATGCGATTCAGCACTCCCTGCGCCCGTTCCGGTCGCAAAGCGGGAGAATCGTTTTGCTCTGCTCTTTGAGTTTAAAAAAGCGGTCGATCGTCGTCTCGCCATCGTCCTCGGGATCGCGGCCTGGGTGCTCTTCATTGGCGGCTGGCACCTCCTCGCCGCTGCCGACTTCACTCCCGAGGCGCTCCTCCCCGGCCCCGTCGCGGTCGTCGAAGCGCTCTGGCGACTCCTCGTTGACAACGGCTTCGGTCTCGATATCGCGCAGAGTGTGAAGCGAATCATCATCAGTTTCACCATCGCTGTTGCGATCGCCCTGCCGCTCGGGGTGCTGATGGGCGCCTTCCCCGTCGTGGAGAGTTTTCTCAATCCGCTCGTCTCTCCCTTTCGCTATCTCCCCGCGCCTTCCTTTGTCCCTCTCCTCCTCATGTGGCTCGGGACCGGCGACGGGCAGAAGATCGCGCTGCTCGTCCTCGGCGTGGTCTGGTTTCTCGTGACCCTCTTCATGGACAATACCAAGGCGGTCCGCGAAGAGCTCGTGGAATGCTCGCGGACGCTCGGGGCGACTCGCGGCAATGTCCTCACCAGCGTCATTTTTCCCGCCGCTCTTCCCAGTTATCTCGACACCGCCCGCCAGATGCTCGCGGTGAGCTGGACCTATCTCGTCATCGCCGAGATCGTCGCCGCCACCGACGGCATCGGCGCGATGATGATGCGGGCGAAGCGCTTTGTCCGTGTCGACGACATCCTCGCCGGCATCCTCGTGATCGGGCTCCTCGGGCTCGCCTTTGACCTGCTCTTCCGCCTCGTTCACCGGCTCTGCTTCCGGCATCTCCACTGAGCGCCGCTTCCCTCTCTAACCTGAACCTACCTATGATCACCAACCTACTGACACGTCACGCTCGCGGCTCTCTCACCGTCGCCGGCCTCGCTCTCGCCCTGCTCGTCACGAGCTGCTCCGAGCCCACTCCTCCACCGGCCGAGACCCCGCCACCACCGGCGGCCGAAGCCGCTCCGGAACCGGCCCCCGCTGCGGAAACGCCGGCCCCCGAGCCCGCACCGCCTGCGGCATCCGCTCCGGCGGGACCGATCCCGGTGAAGGTCTCCCTCTTTTCCTGGCCCGGCTATGGCTTCTGGTTCATCGCCAAAGAGAAGAACCTCGTCCCCGGGATCGCTCTCGATATTCAAATCATCGAAGACCCATATGAAAGCTTTGGCCTGATGGCGGCCGGCCAACTCGACGTTACCTCCTCCACCGTCGAGTACGGCCCCATCGCGGCTGAAGAAGGGGTTCCGGTGAAACTCGTCGCCTACACCAATCCGTCCTACGGAACCGACAAGATCATCCTCGCTCCCGGCATCACCGGGGCCAAGGACCTCATCGGCAAAGAAGTAGCCGTCCTCGAAGGCGGTCTCACCCAGATCTACATGGGCATCTGGCTTGAGAACAACGGTGTCGCCTTTGACCAGGTGAAGTACACCAACCTCATCATGGACGACGCCGTCGCCGCGATGGTGAGCGGAAAAGTCGCCGGCGGCGAGTTCTGGGAACCCTTCGGCAGCAACGTGCTCAAGGCGCTGCCCGAGGCGAAAGTGGTCGATACCTCCAAGAGCGACTACTTCAAAGAGACCGCCCTGCTCGGTGACGGTATGTACATGAGCGGCGCGTTCCTCGCGAAGAGAGAGGTCGCGATGCTCACGATGAAGGCCTACTTCGAAGCGGTGAAGTTCTGGAAAGAGAATCCCGCCGAGGGCAACAAGATCATCGCCGATGGACTCAAGTTCCCCGTGGCCGATGTCGAGCTCGTCATCGGGGTCGACGGCAGCGCCACCGATGGCGGCATTTATCCATTCAACTGGATGGAGGCTTCGCAGTTCATGGGGCTCAACGAAGGTGTCCCGCCTTTCGGTAAAAACGGCCAGATCGCCGACCACTGGAAACTCACGAACGACTGGTGGATCAAATTCGGCGTCGTGGAGAAATCCCACCCGATGGAAGCCGGTGTCGCCCTCGAACCGCTGAAGATGCTTAAGGAAAGCGGCTACTGAACTGAAGATGTCACCCCCGCAACCTCGCTCGTTTTATGATCACGACATTTCCATTGGTTCCTTTGTCAGGATCCCCGGAGGTCGTTTTCTCATGGGCGGGAGCGGGGATGATAAATTCGTCAGCGCAGTCGAATTGCCGCAGCGCAAAGTCGACGTGGCGGGATTCCTCCTCGCGAGGGTTCCGGTCACCGAGGCAGACTGGGCCCGCTATCCCGGCGCGTCCGCTCCGGACCATTTCCGAAACTCACGTCTCCCCCTCGTCCGCGTGGGATGGCACGAGGCTAATGCCTACACCACCTGGTTGTCCGACACTATCAAGATGAGCTGCCGTCTCCCCACCGAAGCCGAATGGGAATATGCCTGCCGGGCCGGGTCCGAAGCGATCTTTCCCTTTGGCGAAGACATCTCTCCCAAACTGGCGAACTACCTCTACGACGAGTCGGGCCTGCGCATCGGCATCGGCCGGCGAGCTCCCGTCGCCTCTTATCCGCCCAACGCCTTCGGCCTACACGACATGACCGGCAATACCTCCGAATGGACCGCTGACCCATGGGTGCCGCTCCGCGACAGACCGCCGGGCGCGGCAATGCCCGATCCTGACAAACGCACGATCCGGGGCGGCGCTTGGGACCATCTTCCACGGCTCCTGCGTTCCTCGTGGCGCGACTGGGCCCCTGCCGACGCCCTCTACGACAATCTCGGCTTCCGTGTCGCGGCCGATCTCCCTGCTCAATAAATTTTCATGGAACTACAACTTTTTAAAACTCTCTGGGGTCACGACGGGACCATCGCCGATGCGGCGGACCTAGCCCTCGAAGCCGGATTCAGCGGCATCGAAGGTCCCGTCCCCGCCGGTGAGACGGCCCGCGCCGAATTCATCGGGATCCTGGAGGCGGCCGAACTTTCCCTCATCGCCGAAGTCTGCACCGCGACCCCTCCCGGATTTTACGTCCCCACGCCCCATGCCACGCCCACGCAGCATCTCCAGTCCCTCCGCGAGGGGATCGAGTGGAGCCTGCCGGCAAAGCCGCGCTTCATCAACACGATGGCGGGGTCCGACTCGTGGACGCTCCGCGAAAAAATCGAGTTCCACTTTGCCCTCACCGCTCTTGAAAAAGAATACGGCATCGCCATCAGCGTCGAGACGCACCGGGGGCGTCCCCTCAACAGTTCGTGGGTGGCGCGGGATATCCTCCGCGAAGTGCCCGAGCTGAAGCTGACCTGCGACTTCAGTCATTTTGTCGTCGTGGCCGAGCGGCTCGTCCTCGACGAAGAACCCGACATCCTCGCTCTCTGCTGCGAGCACGCCTTTCACCTCCAGACTCGCGTAGGCTACGCCCAGGGGCCGCAGGTGCCAGACCCGCGTGCGCCCGAGCATGCCGGAGACCTCGCCGCCCACGAACGCTGGTGGGACGAGGTCTGGAAAAGCCAGATCGCCCGCGGGGTTGCCATCGCGACGCTCACGCCCGAGTTCGGCCCCGACGGCTACCTCCATTGTGAACCCTACACCGGCAAACCCGTCGCCGATCTCTGGGAAATCAACCGCTGGGTCGCCCACCGCCAGCGCGATCGTTTTTTCAACCAATACCCTGACAAACCCATCTCATGAGCACCGCCACCTCCGTCCAGCCTCCGGTCACTGAATCCGCAACCACGCGTCCCGCCTACATCTTCCCCGGAAGCCCCGCCGCCGCGACCGATCTCGAGACCCTCTTCGCCCAGGTCACCGCCGCCGCCGCCCTCCCCCGCGTCCAGGCCCGATCCTTTCCCGCCGGGGTCTACACCCATCCCGAATTCCTCGACTTCGAGACCGGGGCGATCTTCCGTAAAGAGTGGATCTCACTCGCCCACATTTCCCAGTTCCCCAAGCAGGGCGATTACCTGCGCGTCGATCTCTGCGGCGAACCCCTCATCGTGACGAAGGGAAAAGATGACAAGATCCGTGTCCTTTCCCGCGTCTGCCGGCATCGCGGCATGGACCTGATGCCCGAGGGCGGCAGCCACGCCACGCAGGGAAATCAGCGGGTCATTCTGTGTCCCTACCATCTCTGGAGCTACGACCTCAACGGCAAAATGCTCGGTGCTCCCGAGATGCAGGAGGCCGAGGGCTTTGACCGCAGCGAGGTCTGCCTCCACGAATTCCGCAGCGAGATCTGGGAGGGGTTTGTCTTCGTGAATCTCGACGGCAGCGCCGCGCCCCTCGCCGAAACCTACGGGCGGCTTCGGGATGAATTCCTCAAGGGCTGGAAGATGGAGGAAGCCGTCCTCGTCTGGGATCAGCACTGGGACTGCGCCTTCAACTGGAAGATCCTCCTCGAGAATTTCATGGAGGCCTACCATCACCTCGGCGCCCATCGCAAGACTCTCGAGCCCTTTCTCCCCGCGAAGGGTTGCTGGACAGAGGCCGAGGATCCCGCCTTCTCCGCGATGCACCTGCCCCTGCGCCCCGACCTCGTCGAGACAATACGCGAGACCGGAGACGCCGGCACGACGATGGCACCTTTCCCCGGACTGACCGTCGAGGAATACATGGAGTGGTGGGTCTACCTCGGCTTCCCCAACTTCCTCCTCTTCACCGCTCCGGACCGCGTCTACTGGTATCGGCTCATCCCGACCGGACCCGAGACGTGCAGCCTTACCACGACGATGCTGGTCCATCCCGACACGATCGTGAGGGCCGACTACGCCGAGGTCTACGAAAAGGAAGTCGAGGCCGGAATCAACTTCCATCTCGAGGACATGGAAGTCTGCGCCGCGACCCAGAACGGGATGCGCTCGAGCGCCCATCTGCAGGGCAGACTCAGCCACCTCGAGGAACCGATCTGGCATTTCCAACGCTACCTTGCAAAGAAAATCAAAGAGTCCGCCCTCTAGCCGGCCTCTCCGAGGCCGGTTTTCCCCTCTCATGCATCCCCCCTTTTCGCTCAAAGGCAAAATCGCCGTCGTCACCGGCGGCTCTTCGGGGATAGGCGCGGCCATCGTTGCCCGTTTTCGCGAGGCCGGGGCCTTCGTCACGATTGCGGACCGTCTCCCGCCACCTGCGGCGGATGACTACTACGTAGTAGCCGACGTCTCGCGCGAGGAGGAGGTCGCGGCGCTCCTCGACGGGGTCATCTCCCGCTTCGGCCGTCTCGACATCCTCGTCAACAACGCGGGGATCCAGCCGCTCGGGGTGACCTTCGCGACGATCACGCCCTCGGTCCTCCAGCGCACCTTCGAGGTAAATGTCCACGGCGTCACCTACGGCATCAAACACGCCGCCCGCCTCATGGAAAGCGGCGGACGCATCGTCAACACCGCCTCTTTTGTCGGCTTGTTAGGCATTCCCGCCGGGACCGCCTATGCCGCCTCGAAGGCCGCCGTCATTCATCTCACCAAATGCGGCGCGATCGAACTGGCCGCGCGCGGCATCACCGTAAACGCGATCGCTCCGGGCACGATCCGCACTCCCGCCGTCACCGGCATCCCCGACAATCCCGAGATCCCCTTTGCCAAGAGCCGCACCCCCATGGGCCGACTCGGTGAGCCCGGCGAAGTCGCCGCCGCCGTCCATTTCCTCGCCTCCGACGAGGCCTCCTACATCACCGGGGCAATCCTGCCCGTCGATGGCGGGATCAGCGCGGGCTGGGAACGATACGACCTCACTTTACCCAACGAAATCGGCCCCCGTGGCGAATGGCATGATCCGCAATCCTGACGAAGCCCCTGTCCCGTTCTCTCCCCCGCCCCGGTTTATCTGGCCCGACGGGAAACGCTGCGCCGTGATGCTCTGCTTCGACGGCGACGGCGAGACGACCGCCCTTTCTGAAGACCTGGAACTGGCCTCCCGGCTCGCGACGATGTCCCAGTGCGAATACGGACCGCGCATCGCCGTGCCGCGGCTCCTCGGACTGCTCGAGCATCTCGGACTGCCCGCGACCTTTTTCATTCCCTCCTACATTGTCGAGCATCATCCCCTGATGACTCGCGCCATCGCCGCCGCCGGACACGAGATCGGGGCGCACGGGCACCTTCACGAAAAGCTCCACACCCTCTCCCCGACGAAAGAGGAAGCCATCCTCCAAAAGAGCCTCGCCATCATCGAGGACATCACCGGGAAACGTCCCACCGGATTCCGCGCCCCCTGGTTCGAGATCAATCCCGGCACCACCGACCTGCTCCGGCGCGAGGGACTCAGCTACAATGCGAGCCTGATGAGCGATGATGTGCCCTTTATCCATGGGAACGGGCTCGTCGAGATCCCCGGGAACTGGATGCTCGAGGACTGGGAGCAGTTCGCTTTCAACGCCGATCCCGCCTGGGGCGTCATTCCCGAAGACTGTGAAAAAGTCTATCAACTCTGGTGGCAGGAGTTCCTCGCGATGCGGGACTTCGGGTGCTGCTTCGTCCTGACCCTGCATCCCTGGCTGAGCGGACGCCCCTCGCGGGTCCGGTTGCTCGAGCGCCTCTTCAATGACATCATCTCCACAGGTGACGCCTGGTTCTGCAAAGGCGACGACCTGGCCACCTGGGTGAGGGAGCACCCCGAACACCGGCGCGAGATCACCTACGACCGATGACCCGCCTGCTTTCCCCCACTCTCACGATCCCGCACGGGAGCTTTCTTATGGGTGCCTGCCTGGAAGACAAATTTGCCAATGACACCGAGCGGCCCCGCCACCGTGTCGAAATCACGCGTCCTTTCGAGATCGGCGTCTACCCCGTCACCGTCGCGGAGTGGGCCATCTTTGAAACGCAGCACGACAGTTCTGCCGCGAACGATCTGCCCGTGGTCAATGTTTCGCACATCGACATTACCCGCTACCTCGACTGGCTCAACGAGGCGTCGACGGGCCCCGTCTGGCGTCTCCCGAGCGAAGAGGAGTGGGAGTATGCCTGCCGCGCCGGCACCGAGACCATTTTCAGCACCGGCGATCAGTTGGAAAAAAGCGACGCGAATTTTCTCTTCGACGAGGCCATCGAGCGCATCGGACCGGGCTGCCGGACCCCTGTCTCGACTTACCCGCCCAATCCCTGGGGCCTCCACGATCTCCACGGCAACGTTGCCGAATGGACCGCCTCGCAATGGAGACCCGACTCGAGGGACGGGACTGCGTGCGTCCCCCATCGCTACACCATTCGCGGCGGGGCCTGGGACTATCTCCCGAGACTGCTGCGCAGCTCGTGGCGCGACGGACTCGAGGAGCACACGCGACGCGACAACCTCGGCTTCCGTCTCGCGCGGGATGCGGATTAATCCAAAATCTCGTCACAGCAATCCGACGGGTGTTTGCTCGAGCGCACGTCTTTCCACTTTGGATTGGCGGGATTCATCAGGTTCGAGTTAAAGAAATCGTATTTCACCTTCCCCTTACAGGCCGAGCGGCAGTGCTTGTGCTGCGCCGTGACCCACTGATAATCGACTGACCCGTCCAAGCAGCGCACCGGCTGGTAGTAGGCGATGATATCGCGCCCGCAATGCTGGCACACGCCGCGGAACTGCGCGGGATATCCGCCCGCATGCAGCGCGACAGGAGTGAGGACAAGGAGAAGCGCCAGGGCGGCCGTCAGGGAGATCCAGTTTTTCATTTTGTGTCGCTATGGGTGTCGTGTTTGTCTTCCGAAAAAGCGGAGCAGGAAGATTCTCAATTCCGATCTTTTCCGTAATTTTGAGAATTATATCTGATAACCGCGAAGATTTCCAATAGAAATTTCAGTGAATCGGAAAAATCTGGAAAGTTTGGCTCTGGAGTTTGGTCCGCACCTTTGCCACCCGGGCCTGTGAAGCGGGCGGGACGCCCGCGGTCCGGCGGGGAGCGATAACCACACTGAACCACAATTTCGGATTCTCCGGAATCGGGAAACAGCTCGGGTCAAAAGGCTGTCGGGAGGTAGCATGGGCTTCCAGCCCATGCCTTCAGCGGGAAAGACGCCGAATAAAGGAGGCAGCCTCGCCCGCAGATGGAATGGAGAGACGAAGCCGCAAAAGCGAATGAATCCTCAAGAGACTTCGACGCCACCCGGGGATGGCATGAGCTGGAAGCCCATGCTACTTTTTATCATCGATCAGAGTAGTAAAACGTGATCGGGAATCTCGATTTCTTTTTTCCGATCCCTAACGATCTACCCACCAGTGAAACCCAAGAGGCGAAAGCCGAATTCAGACGGCGGCCCTGCAAGATCCCTTCTCAGCCCTGAATCGATCCCTTTCGAATTCCCGCTCACCCCAACTCCCGCCCCACCTTCCGCGCCTGGAGATAGCTCACCAGACAGGCGATCCCGATAGATCCTAGCATGACGGTCGATCCAAGGGGGACGTAAAAAGTAGGAGGATCGATCAGGCCGTAAATCCCGACGAGCAGGATCGCTACACTGGCGGCGAGGAGGCATTTTCCCCCGAAAGCATTGATCCGGTACCAGGCCTCGTCGGACTGGAAAGACTGGGGGAACCGGACCCCATAGGTCTTATTCATGGGAATGCGCCGCCGTATCAGGGGGATACTGAATCCGCCGATGAGGAGCGCGATGCCGATATTGATGAGGGCGTGGGTGGCGGGATTCATGGGGTGGGGAAGACAGGAGAGGAGGTTTACGGTATTGCCGGAGCGTAAGCAACGACAAAAGGGGAATCCGAAAAGGTCGCTACCCATTCGCGTCAAGTTAAGCCCACGATCCAGCATTGACGGGCGATTGGCGTTTGCGCTTGTCCCGCTGGACGTGTTTTGGAAATGGGTTGAATGTTAGTATCTCCTCCCGCCTTTTCGCGGTCGCCTGGTATAGAGCGAGGGCGTCGTAGAGTTTCCCGTAGCTCAGATCGATGGTGGCCTTTGTTTTGAGCAGGATCTGCACGGCGCGCATGCCCAAGAGACGGAGGAATCCTCCACCAGACTCCTGCGGATCCCCTTGAATTATCCCGAGGCGTCCGGCGCGGTGAAACGCTCGGCGAGGAGCTGGTGCAGCACGGCGGTGA
>Ga0335396_10001417_pt1 | contig 30742 bp, 26 predicted proteins | sample FRY02_FD_205743 | JGI IMG/M metagenome (GOLD analysis project Ga0335396, IMG submission 205743) | Freshwater microbial communities from Lake Fryxell liftoff mats and glacier meltwater in Antarctica - FRY-02 (spades assembly) (version 2) | ecosystem: Environmental > Aquatic > Freshwater > Ice >... | reverse complement strand
CCGCCCGACAGACCAGAATGCAGGTCATCAGATTGCGGTCAATGATTGTGTGGATGTCCTCCACCGAAACTTCGATGGCGTCGTTGTGAACGGGCTTGCCGCCCCCCTCGCCCAGCACCCCCTGCGCCCCGATGTCGCCCCCGGCGTTGTTGACCAGAATGTCGATGCGGCCAAAGCGCGCGTGAATCTGCGCGACCAGACCGGTCACAACCACCGGATCAGTCAGGTCGCCGTGGACGGCCAGCACATCCGTTTTGTGTTCGGTGGCGATGGCGTCGGCCACGGCCTGGAGGGAATCGGCTTCGTCAAAGGCCCGGGTGGAGGTGGGCGACGTGCCGTGGACGACAACCTGCGCGCCCAGCCCGGCCAAGTGGGATGCGATCACCCGGCCAATCCCGCGTGACGAACCTGTCACCCAGGCCACTTTACCCTGCAATGTTTTGTCTGCCATTGGTTTCCTTTTCCTTCGTTGTGGGGTAGATTGTGGAGCGAAGAGTTGTGTCTGGCTATTCTACCCGCCTCCGCGACTTTACGCCAGTATAAAAGCAGACCTGCCAGCTTTTCCGAAACCGGGCAGGTCACTTTCGCAAGTGCATCTTTCCCGGTTTTCGGCTACAATCCTATCCAGCGTCAATCAAACCCCCAGCCTTCAGGAGTAAACCAATGGACGAAGTACAACGCTATCTCTTTGACTTGCGCGGCTACCTGATTATCCCAGATGTTCTGTCCACCGGGGAAGTAGCCGAACTGAACCGACTGATCGATGCCCAAGAATTGTCTGGCCCCGGCAACGATACAAACTCGGCCCGTTTTGGCGGCTTTCTCAATTGGGACAAAGCCTTCTGTGCGCTGCTCGATCATCCGGCGCTGATGCCTATCCTGAAAACGATTCTCGGCGACGGCTTTCGCCTGGACCACTACTACGGCATTTATATGCGGGGCGGCACCGAACGGCTCAATCTGCACGGGGGCGCAACGCCCTATGACCCACCGGAGTATTACCACTTCCGCAACGGCCAGATGTACAACGGGCTGACTGTCGTCTCCTGGAATTTGGCCGACACAGGACCGGAATTCGGCGGCTTTTGCGCTGTGCCCGGCAGCCACAAGTCTAACTTTCCCTGCCCGGCAGAGGTGAAGGAGCAGCACATCGGCCACGACGCAGTAGTCGTGCCGTCGGCCCCGGCTGGCTCGCTGGTCATCTTTACCGAAGCGCTGACCCACGGCACGGCTCCCTGGACGGCCAGCCACCAGCGCCGCTCCCTGCTCTACAAATACAGCCCCGGTCAGCAGTCCTGGAGCAGCAATTATATCCAACCCCCGGCGGATGTGGAACTGACCGCTCGGCAAAAGCTGCTCTTTGAGAAGCCCTATTTCCACGCCCGGCAGTCACTGTTTAACGAATAGAGAAGTAATTGTACACAAGCGAACGGGTCTACGTTCTATCCATTTCAGGAGAAAAAACTGTGTCACAAACTGTTGGTGTAATCGGTCTCGGCGCAATGGGGATGGGCATGGCCCAATCTCTCGTGCGCGCCGATTTTGTGGTAAAGGGATATGACATTGCGCCCGCGGCGGTGCAGGTATTGGTGGATGCGGGCGGCTACGCCGCAGCCACAGTAGCCGAGGCCGCGACCGGCGCGGATGTGCTGATTGTGATGGTTGTCAACGCAGCCCAGACCGAAGATGTGCTCTTTGGAAACGGTGGCGGGGCCGCGGCATTGCCCAAAGGCAGCGTTGTGATGCTTTCCTGCACTGTCGCGCCCACATTTGCCCGGCAGACAGCCGAACGCTTGGCTGGAATGGGTTTGGCAATGCTGGACGCGCCGGTCAGTGGCGGCCCCATCCGCTCGGCAGAGGGCGCGCTGAGTGTAATGGCGTCGGGCGACCCGGCTCTCTTTGCTAAATGCGACGCGATTCTGGACGCGGTGTCGGCCAACGTCTACCGGATGGGCGACACGCCGGGGCTGGGGTCAGTGATGAAAAGCATCAATCAATTGCTGGCCGGTGTCCATCTGGCCGCAATGGGCGAGGCTTTTGTCTTTGGGGTGAAGCAGGGGATTGACGCCCGCCAGATGTACGACGTCATCTGCGCCAGCGCGGGCGGCTCGTGGATGTTCCAGAACCGGGGCGAACACATTCTGGACGACGACTACACACCCCGCAGCGCAATTGACATTTGGGGCAAGGATTTGGGCATTGTGCTGGAAGCGGGCAAAGAGAACAAACTGGCTCTGCCCCTGGCCGCAGTAGCCCACCAGCTATTTTTGGCCGCCTCCGCGCAGGGGATGGGGCGGATGGATGACGCCGCGATTGTGAAGATTTACGCGCAGTTGGCTGGGGTGGAGATGACAGGTTGAATGGATGAAGGGGTGACATAAGGCGGCGATAATCTGTGCTATAATCAGCAAAGTGCAATCAAAGGTCCATAGCGGACTTCGGATTCAGGACAATACATCTATGCAAATGGTATCCCGCGTCGAAGTGATGGAACGGATGAGCGCAGCGGATTTCTTCCGCGACGCGCCCGAAGATCGCAAAGCCGAACTGATTGATGGAGTGATGATTATGCCTTCTCCGCCATTGATAATTCACGAACGTTTGCAGGGATTCTTGACAACCTTGCTCAGAATGTATGTGGAAGAACGCGCATTGGGCGAAGTTTTCGGCTCCCGCACAGCCGTTGAGTTGGAGCTTTTCCACGCCCCGGAGCCGGACATTCTTTTCATTTCCGAGGATCGTCTACACATTGTGGGCGAAAAAGGTGTACACGGCGCGCCGGACTTTGTGATCGAAATTCTCTCTGCCAGCACAGCCGCCAATGACCGGGGGCCAAAGTTCCGCGCCTACGAGCGGGCCGGTGTCCGCGAGTATTGGCTGATCGACCCCTACGGTCCCACAGGCACGGAGTTTTATCGCTCGGACGGGGGACGGTTTCGTCCTGTCGCGCCGGATGTGGATGGCATTTTGAGCAGCGCTGTCGTCCCCGGTTTCTGGATCGATACGGCTTGGCTCTGGTCTGGGCGAGAGTATCCCACCGTTCGTCATGCGCTCAACGCCATCCTCGATCAGTCATAAATATGCGTCTCAGCAAACTCCAGGCAATGACCCCATCGCCTTTGAAAAATATGTGGGCACGCTCTTTGCCAAACGGGGCTACCGGGTGGAGGACACCCGGGCTTCGGCGGACGAGGGCATCGATCTGATCGTGCGCCAGGGACGGCGGATGGCGGTGGTCCAGTGCAAGCGCTATCAGGGCAGCGTGGACCAACCGGTGGTGCGCGATCTTTACGGGGTAACACTGGCGCCCACCGCAACCGAAGCAGCGGTGATCGACCGGGACGCCACCGATATGCCGACGCCTGCGCCGCTGCAAACACGCGCCGCGCCGATCGCTCCACCCCATACCGGCGATGGAGAGATGGAGGCACTGACTGTGGCGGCCAACGGTGCGGCTGTCTATGCCTACAACGAAGGCGGCTACAGCCGTCTGTGGCGGGTGGACTTGACCACTGGGGAACGGGCCAAAGTTGCTGGCCTGCCAGAGGGACAGATCGGCCACATTTCCGTCAAAATGGATGGGACGCTCGTCTGCGATGTGCAAACGCCCCAGCGCAATTTGGATATTTGGCTGGTAGAGACGGATGGCACAGCCCGCCCGTTGACCCAAAGCGACCGGGCCGGCTTGGACAGTGCATCGTTTGTCAGTTCACAATTGATCCACTTCCCCACCTTTGACGGATTGTCGATCCCCGCCTTCTACTATCTGCCCCAGACACCCCAGCCAGCGGGCGGCTATCCCTGCATTCTCTACATCCACGGCGGGCCAACCAGCCAATTGCGCCCGGATTTCGACGTGCGATTTCAGTACTTTCTGAGCCGGGGCTACGCGATTCTGGGCACGAATGTGCGGGGCAGCGCTGGCTATGGCCGAGCCTATGCCGCGCTGGATGAGATTGAGAAGCGGCCCGACAGCGTGACCGATCTGAAGCACGCGGTGCTTTGGCTGCATCAGCGCGCCGAAATCGACAGCAATCGGGTGGCAGTCTACGGACGCAGCTACGGCGGCTATATGGTACTGGCCGCGTTGACCGCTTATCCCGAACTCTTCGCGGCAGGGATCGATGTGGTGGGTATCGCCAATTGGGTCAGCTTTATGGAGCGCACCAGCCCCTGGCGGCGGGCGCACCGGGAACAGGAATATGGCAGTCTGTCCCATCACAAGGATGTGCTGGAACGCATCTCGCCCATCCACCAGGCCGAGCGCATCACAATGCCTCTGCTCGTCATTGCGGGTGACAACGATCCGCGGGTTCCACTCTTTGAATCGGAATTGATTGTGGAAAAGGTGCGGGGCAATGGGGGCACAGTGGAATTTCTACACTATGCGGACGAGGGGCACAAAATCAGCAAACTGAACAACCGCATCGACAGTTTTACGAAGATGGCGGCCTTTTTGGATAAATCGCTTGGGTAATCTTCCCGGAAGCGGCCAGCACCTGATCCTTATCGGCACAACGCCGGAAACGCATATCCCTCCGCGGTCAGAGCCGCCAGAATCGTGCGCAGAGCGTCAACAGTCCCCTTGCGATTATCGCCACCGTCGTGAAAAAGCACAACCGCTTTGTGCGCTGGGACTGCCCTGATTCGCAATCTGAGCCAGAGCGCCGTCGTCGCTGACAGCATCCTCGCCGTTGATCACAGCCGGATAGGCATTTTACCGCCGACCGAACTCCTGCACCCAATAGTGGCTATAGCCGCCATTCCCCTTGAAATAACCGATCCCCGTCTCCCAATTGTTGGGCAAAAGAATATTCTTTCGATGACCGGTGCTGTCCATCCATCCATCCATCCACGACTGTCTGGGGAGTGCCAAAACCCGCAGCGATATTCTCGCTGATCAAATTCCAGTTGGAATAATAGACACTCAGCCGATCATCCCAGCTACACGATTCCACCAGCTCGCCGTTCACCCGGTCGTGGCTGGTGTGGGAAAAATAATCTTCTTCCGACATATCCACGGCGTGAAAACGGGCCGCGCTTGTCAATGAGTCCACCATCTTCAGAGGAAGCAGATCGTTGTCAAGATGGATTTGATTGATCAGAGACAGAATCTCTTGCTCAAAGGCGTCTCCGGGGTGGGGACAGTTTCCTGGCGCGTGATGTTATCCGATGTTGCGCTGGCTGGCCGACCGGAGACCACAACAAAGAGCAACAGCATTACTGCGCCGCGTAGGTAAAGACGTAAATCAGGCGAAAAAGACATCGATAACAGACCTTTTTTTTGACAGAGTGCGCCATCAAAGAGTACGGTATAGGAGTTTCCTTGGGTGGTTTATCCTATTCTTGCCCGATTGACTATAGCCGATAAGGACGTAGACGGTATGTTTGGACACAATAAAAGTAGTATTAAAGAGACAGATGTGCTGGCCGCCCTGCGCACTGTGCAGGAGCCTGAACTCTATCAGGACCTGGTGACATTAGAGATGGTCAAGGATATTGAGATACAGGGCCAGGATGTCAGCTTCAAAATCGAACTGACAACCCCGGCCTGTCCGCTTCAGGCCAAAATTGAAGCGGAGAGTATGGCAGCCGTGAAAAAGCTGGTGGTCGGTGTGGAAAAGGTGACGATTCAGTTTACCCATCGGGTGCGGGGAGACGGGCGGATTTTTAGCAAACTGAATGTGCCGATTAAGAATATCATAGCCGTTGCCAGCGGCAAAGGGGGCGTGGGCAAAAGCACCGTCAGCGTCAACCTGGCCGTGAGCCTGGCCCAGGATGGGGCCAAAGTGGGGCTGTTGGATGCGGACATCTATGGCCCGAATATCCCCATGATGATGGGTGTGGCCGATGCACCGCCCGTATTGCAGGGCAAACTTGTGCCCGCCGAGGCGCATGGGGTACGCTTTATGTCCATGGGTTTTTTGCTACCCGCCGACAAAGCGCTGATCTGGCGGGGGCCGATGTTGCACAAAGCGCTGCAACAGCTTTTCACCGATGTGCGCTGGGGGGAATTGGATTATCTGATCGTCGATCTGCCCCCTGGCACAGGCGATGCCCAACTCTCTCTGGCCCAGATTGCCCCGCTGACCGGCGGTGTGATTGTGACGATGCCCCAGATGGTCTCAGTCTCCGATGCTATGCGCGGCGCGGCAGCTTTCGTGCAATTGGATGTGCCGATTCTGGGCGTTGTGGAAAATATGTCCGGTGAAATTTTTGGAAGCGGGGGCGGTGCATCCGCCGCCAAGAAGCTGGGCGTGGACTTTTTGGGACGCATTGAATTGGACCCGAATGTGCGGGTCGGCGGCGACAGCGGCGAACCGATTGTCGTGGCCCATCCCGACGGCGCGACGGCCCAGGCTTTCCGCGTTTTGTCCCGTGTGATTGCGGGCCGTGTCAGTATGCTCAATATGACGCCGAGTATGGAATTGACGGTCGTTTAGGATTAGCGATTCAGCGTTTTTGCTATCCACAGATTGCACAGATGACACAGATTTTCTGAATTCATCTGTGCAAATCTGTGTCATCTGTGGATAACTATTTTTCTGGAATTGCCTTGGCGATCCAATGGAGCAGAAAATGAGTACAAAGCCACTCGTCATGTGGGCGGCGCGCAAACAGTGGACGCTCCGCTTTGCCGGGCGCACACCGGGCGAAGCAACCGGCACGCTCACCACACCGGGCGGCCCGTTGGACTTTCGCTTCGAGCGGACAGCCCGGCGCATTCACCTGCCCGAAGAAACTATTCTCGTCAACGAATATGGCTGGGAAGTGGACGAGCAGGGACGCACAGTCTTCCGCTCCACATCTCCCCGCAAAGCGAAAGAGCAACCCGATGGCTGAAGCCGTTGTTTTGAAACCAGGCCGGGAAAAACCCGTCGTCAATCGCCACCCGTGGATATTCAGCGGCGGCATCCGTTCCCTGCCCGGCGGCGCGGCCAACGGGGATATTGTGGATGTGCGCGCCCACGACGGCCAATGGCTGGCCGCGGGCTATCTGAACCGGGAGAGCCAGATTCAGGTGCGCCTGCTCAGTTGGCAGCCGGGCGAAGCCATCGACGACGCCTTCTGGCGACGCAAACTCTCCGAGGCGGTGGCCCGCCGCGCCGAGCTGGCCGCGGACCCGCTGACCACCGCCTACCGCCTGATCAATGGGGAGAACGATTACCTGCCCGGTCTGCTGGTGGACCGTTACGACCGCTGGCTGGTTCTCCAGGCGGGGACGCTGGGCATCGACCGGCGCAAGCAGAAGCTCGCCCAGATGCTGCTGGAGCTGACGGGCTGTGCCGGTGTGGTGGAGCGCAGTGATCACAGCCAGCGCCAGGAAGAGGGGCTGGACCCGATCAACGATCACCTGCTCGGCGATCCAGCGCCGGATCGGGTGACGATTCGCGAGAACGGTTTTGACTTTCTGGTGGACCTTTCCGGCGGGCAGAAGACCGGCTACTATACGGATCAACGGGCCAACCGGCAACGGGTGGCCGCCTATTGCCAGGAGCGGGAGGTGCTGAACGCCTTCGCCTACACCGATTCCTTTGCCATCTATGCGCTGGCCGCGGGGGCCAGAAATGTCACAAATCTGGACTCCAGCGTAGACGCGCTGGAACTGGGCGAGGAGAATCTGCAACTCAACGGTTTTGACCCGGAGCGCTGGACAGAAAGCATTGCGGGGGATATCTTTCAGATTCTGCGCGACTGGCGATATGAACCAGACCGGCGCTACGACTTGATTATTCTGGACCCGCCCAAATTTGCCCACAACAAACGCAATCTGGACAACGCGCTGCGGGGCTACAAAGATATTAACTTACAGGCCATGCGTCTGCTGCGGCCCGGCGGTATTCTGGCGACTTTCAGTTGCAGCGGGCTGGTCAGCGCCGATCTTTTCCAAAAAGTGCTCTTTGGCGCGGCCGTGGATGCGGGTCGCCCGGTGCAGATTCTCGAATGGCTGCAACAGGGCGGGGATCATCCGGTGGCGCTCACCTTTCCAGAGGGGGCTTACCTCAAAGGGTTGATTTGTCGGGTGGATGGGCCGTGACAACGCATAGCGATTTTATCGAGTCCCTGCGCGCCCGACTGGCAGAACCCTTGCCGGGCTACAGCGCGCACCGGGAAATGTCACCCGTGCCCCGCAGAGGGACCGAGCCGGGCTATGTGCCGCCGATTCCTCCCCGGCGCGGCGGCGTGCTGGTCCTCTTCTACCCCCACAACGGCCTGCTACATCTGCCCCTAATCCTGCGTCCCACCTACAACGGAACCCACAGCGGTCAAGTCAGTTTCCCCGGTGGCGGCGAAGAAGAAGTGGACGCGGACATCACCGCCACGGCCCTGCGGGAGGCCAATGAAGAGGTGGGCATTCGCCCGTCCGATGCGGAGATTCTCGGCCATCTGTCCAAACTTTACATCGAACCCAGCAACTTTGAGGTCTACCCCACAGTGGGCTGGACCGCCCAGCGCCCCGCCTTTCGCATCGATCCCCACGAGGTAGAGCGGCTGCTGGAAGTGCCACTCAGCGATTTTCAAGACCCCACCAACCGTTACGAGGAGCTGTGGAATCTGCGCGGGCAGCAGGTGAAGGTCCCCTTTTTCAAAATTCAGGGGCAGATTGTGTGGGGCGCGACGGCAATGATACTGTACGAGTTGATGGCGGTGATGGAAGAGAACGCCCTATAGACGGACCGACGTCTGCTGGCTCCCCACAATTTGCCCAAGCGTTGGGGCAATGGTACGATCCATCCCCTATGAATCAAGAACAATCACCACACACAGACTTTGCGTTCAGCGTTGCCCAGCACTACGCCAGTGCCGACGCCAGTGCCGACGCCAGTGCCGACGCCGATACCAGCACTGAATCGACGCCCTATCGCCTTATTTGGCGCATACTCTACACAATCCTTCTCTTGGGCCTGCTCGTTTTGTTCAGCCTGTGGGGGCGCGGACACATCGCTGAGGCCGCGACAAACGCCGCGACAAACTCAGCGACAAACGCTGCTCCGAGCGACGCTGTGAGCGCCCAATCAGGCAGCACACCACTGGTATTCGCATTCTATTACACTTGGTTCGACGAAAACACATGGAATTACAATACTGTGCCAGACCTGCCCACCACCCAATACGTGAGCCGGGATAGAGGCGCTATGGGCCGCCAGATTGAGCAGGCCCAGGCCGCTGGCATCGACGCTTTTCTGGTGGCCTGGTATGGGCCAAACGGCGATTCCAACCAGACCGAACCCAATCTGGCCGCGCTGCTGGATGAAGCCGCGGCCCGCAATTTTCGCATCGGCATCCTCTTCGAAACAACTTCGCCCTTTATGAACGGCACAGGCGACGCCACCGCGGCCCTGTCCCACGCCCTGAACGTCCACGCCAACCATCCGGCCTTTCTGCGGGTGGATGGGCGACCAGTCATCTTCTTCTGGCGGCCCACCCTCTGGGGTGTGGAGACGTGGCGGTCCATCCGGGATCAGGTGGACCCAGGACGCAACGCCATCTGGATTGCCGAGGGTGTGGATATGAGTTATCAGGCGGTCTTTGACGGCCATCACCTCTACAGCAACACCTGGAACCCGCCTTCAGACTTGGGCTACACGAACCAGAAATTTGCCAACTGGACAGCGACAGCCAGCCAGCAGTACGGCACGCACAAGCGGTGGGTGGCGACGGTTATGCCCGGCTATGACGACACCCGCACAGGCCGGGGCAACGCCTTTGCCACAGACCGGGAAGGCGGCGCGTATTACGAGCGATCCTGGAGCGCGGCGATTGCCAGCGCACCCGATTGGATCGTCATCACCAGCTTCAACGAATGGCCGGAAGGCTCATACATCGAGCCGAGTGTGGCCTACGGCAACCGCTATTTGGAGTTGACGGCTCAATGGAGTGGCGCGTATAAGAGCGGAGGGGGCAGGGCTTCTGCCGCGTCTATTGCGCCTGCGGCCCCGCGAGCCATCCAGCCGCCACCGCCCACAGCCACACCCGTAGCCGACCCGACTGCTTTTGTGACGGTCGATCTGCTCAATCTGCGGGTCGGGCCAAGCACCGACCACGCGATTCTGGCCCAGATGGCCCAGGGCGCCGCGCTGCCCATCACCGGACGAGACCCGGCCTGGGCGGAGTGGTGGCAGGTCTCGTATGGGGAGACAAGTGGTTGGGTCTATGCGCCGATGGTCAACGCGGCGGGGCCACTGGAACGAGTGACTGCTGTGATTGCGCCGGGGCCTGTGCTCTCTGCTGAAGCAATTGCGCGGATGCGGGCGCGGCTGGCTGCTCCGCCGGTGGCATCCATTCATCTGCCCGCCTGGCTGCAAAAAGCAATTTACAGAAAATAGGAAGACGTCTCATCCCAATAAAAAGGGTAAACACGAGACCTGTCAGGTGCGCCAACAGACTTTCTTGATTGGCACGCTTTTCAACTGGCGCACCTGACAGGTCTTCTCCGCAGTCTACAGGAACAGACTCAGCAAAAGGGGGCGATGTGGCAACGGAAGAACAGATGAAACAACAGACAAAACAACGGGCGAAACAACAGATCGACGCACGAAGGCGGATTCTTGACGAGGATGTGGAGCGGGTGCTGATCGATCAGGCCCAACTGCGACAGCGGCTTAATGAACTGGGCGCGGCCATCAACGCCGAATACGCGGGCAAAGACCTGCTGCTTGTGGCCGTGCTAAAAGGAAGTGTACTTTTTCTCGCCGATCTCATGCGCCATATCGCCATCCCCCACGAGATCGACTTTATGGCGACCAGCAGCTACGGCGCAGGTGTGCAGAGCAGCGGTGTCGTGCGCATTTTGAAAGACCTGAACAAGCCGATCGAGGATCGCCACGTGCTGATTGTGGAGGATATTATCGACAGCGGCAATACGCTCTCCTATCTCACCGGTATGTTAGCAGCGCGCAAACCGGCCAGCCTGGAAATCGTCACCCTTTTGGACAAACCCGACCGTCGGGAAGTGGATATTCGGGTGGCCTGGACCGGCTTTTCCATTCCCAACGAATTTGTCGTTGGCTATGGGCTGGACTATGACGAGTGCTACCGCAATTTGCCCTACATCGGCATTCTGAAACCCGAAATCTATGCCCAATCCGATGCAGGCAACCCGATGGAATGACTTCACGACAAAAGAAAAAATCTCCCGCAGAGACGCAAAGGCGCGGAGAAATTCGGGGAAAAACCTCCTTTTTAAAGTAGTGCATCATCCAGTCTAAATTGTCAGGTCATTCCCTATCACCAAACCTGAATTTTTAGCGTGGATGACGCAGTAGGCTCGTGGAATAGGCTGATGAAGAATTGGCGCGGGTGGCTGACAAGTATTGTTTTGGCTGGGATGACGGCATTTCTCCTGTTGGGATTGCTCAGCGCAGGCCGCGCCCAGGCGCAAACGCCGTCATCCTACACAGTCCAACCCGGCGACACACTGGGAATCATCGCCACCCGCTTTGGCGTGGAACTGGCCGCTTTGGCCGCGGCCAACGGCATAGCCGATGTGAATCTGATTGACGTGGGCCAGGTGCTGGTCATCCCCGGTGCAGAGAGTCTGCTTCCCACTGCCCCGGCCCGGCCCGGCGATTCCCTGGCGGATGTGGCGACCCGTCTGGGCGCGACAGCCGAACAGGTGGCCGCGCTCAACCAGATGGAGCCGTCAGCGCGGCTTTTCCCCGGCCAGCCTGTGCAGATTCCGCCGGATGCCCCCGGCGATCCCAGCCTGCGTTTTGGCGCGGTGACTGGGGTGCGTTTGCCTGCCCAGATTGTCCAGGGGCGCACAGGCCGGTTGACGGTGCAGAGCAGCCGCCCGCTCAGCCTGACCGCCACGTGGAATGGCCTGCCGCTGGGTATTCAGCCCATTTCTGCCGACCAAAGCCATTGGCAGGCTGCGTTTCTGCCTACGCCAGCACTGCTCGGTCCCGGTTTTTTCCCGCTGGAAATCGGCTATCTGACGGGCAGCGGCGCTGTAGTCAGCCGCACCTTTTCCCTGTTGGTCAGCGCAGGTGTCTATGACAGCCAACTAATCGAATTGCCCGACGATAAAGGCGGTCTGCTTGACCCGGCGTTTACCCAGCCTGAGATCGAAAAGCTCTACGCGCTGTGGGCCGTGAGCGACACACCCCTGCACTGGACAGCCCCCTTTTCTCGTCCAATTGGGCTGGAATTTCCCACGACAAGCCCGTATGGAACCCGACGCAGCTACAACGGCGGCCCCTACGCCAGCTATCATTCCGGCCAGGATTTTGGCGCACCGGCGGGGGTTACAGTGACCGCTCCGGGAGATGGCATTGTGGTGCTGGCCGAGCCGCTGAATGTGCGGGGCAATGCCGTGGTGATTGATCACGGCGCGGGCATCTTCACGGGCTATTGGCATTTGAGCGAGAATTTTATGACAGCCGGTCAATCGGTGGCGGTCGGCGACCCGCTGGGATTGGTCGGGACAACAGGACTCAGCACGGGGAATCACCTGCATTGGGAGGCACGTGTCTATGGCGTGTCTGTCGATCCCTTGCAGTTTTTGGAGGAGGGGCTTGGCGATTGGGGGCTGACGAGGGGCGAATAGGGCATTTCTCATTCGCCGCTGACCTGTTCGCCGCTGACCTGTTCGCCGCTGACCTGCCATTAATTTCAACAATCAAAAACGCCGACTCTTTTGAAGAGTCGGCGTTTTGTGTAAACAGATAGACCAAAGGGGTGTTCTACCCTTCGTCTTCCACATCTTCTTCGCCAATAACCTCAGGCTCCGTATCTTCGCCGTATTCGACCTCATCCGCGTTGGCTTCAACTTCGGTTTCGGTACGGCTGGCAATCAAGCTAAAGACCGATTCTTCTGCATCACCCAAATAGGTGATACCGGGCAGCGCGGGCAAGTCGGCAATCGTAATCCTATCGTTCTCTTCCCCGTCCAACGCGCTGATGTCGACTTCGATATGAGCGGGAATATCCGAAGGAAGCGCTTCGATCTCCACATCAGAGAGCGCCTGAATCAGCACCATCCCCGCCGCAGAAGTAGCCAGCACACCGACAGAAAAGACCGGAACACTCACCTGCTGCTTGACCCGCATATTCACTGTGTAGAAATCTGCGTGGATCGGGTTGCGCCGCACGGGATGACGCTGGACTTCACGAATCAGCACATTGTGCATCTGACCCGTTTCCATCATTACTTCCACAAGCCGGGTGGTACCGCCAGCCTGAAGCAGGCGATCCAGACTCGTGGCGTCTACTTTTGCGTTGACCGGGTCGCTGCTCTGGCCGTACAGGACCACAGGCACGAATCCGTCACGACGCAGTTGCTTCACTTTATTTCCGGTCACAGCCCGCAGTTGGGCATCAATTTTCAATTCTGACATTCGAGCCACTCCTCTGGTATCAATTCACGGAACCACGCTGTACATACAAATTCAATAAGCAGTTGTCAGGAAACGGATGTCCACCGGGCAACTGCGATAATACTTTATTTGGATCTTCGCCTAAACACAAGGCGCAGGAGAGCAAACGTCAAAGCAAACGCAGCGCCAAACGCAGCCGCAGCGGCAGGAGTAAGGAAGGCATTGACAGTCCCCTCGACTTTTCCGGCCACTAACAGGCCAACGGTCGTCTCGTTGGCATTGAGCGTTTCAGCCGCCATTGCGCCCACCATTCCGCCGTGGACAGTAACAGTTTTGCCCGCCAGCGCGCCCGCCACCGATTCGTGCATCTCCAGAGAATCCACCTGGGCCGTGGCGACGGCTGATTCACGCATGTCCATCGCACTGGCGCGCAACGAACGGGCCGCAGAGTTGACCATTCGCACTTGGCCGCCATGCACCTCTTCCACCACAGAGTCCTTGACTTCGACCGTATCGCCGGTCAATCCGGCGCTCAGGTCGTCAGCCGCCTCGTCCAATGGATTCCTTGCGTCACTACTCTGTTCGTTCATAGCCATCTCCTGTCGCGCTATTTTCGCCCAGTGGCGCAAAGCGCGACGAGTAGTATACCCGACCGGGCGGGCTGGCGTCAATTTTGCGGCTTTGGAAAAGGGATATGATACCATTCGTCTATGACAACGACACCGAATGTGCCAACGAATTCAAGCCACCGCCCTTTTCGCGCCCTGCTGCCGTGGATTTGTGCGCTGATCTGCTTCCTGGCCGGGGCCGGTTGGCTGTTTGTGACGGCGGGTCAATCCGTCGAGCAGGTCTCTGCCCCCCCACGCGCGCCATCGCTCGCCACTGCTCTCACCCCCGGCGTTGTGGCCCAGATGGACAGCCCGGTCTTTCAATACAGCGATGGCTGGCGGCTCTCCCCCCGCGGCGCAGACCCCGCCGAGCCAGGCGATCCCTGGGCCGAACCCTCCGGGCGTCTCTCTTTTGTCTACAGCGGGCGTGAATTGGCCCTGCAACTGGCGGTGGGCGACTATTGGAGCTATCTGTTTGTGATGGTTGATGGCATACCGGCCAACCGGCTGGCGGTCATCCCCGGCAATGAGAACAGCCAGGGGCAACCGGCGGGGTATAAGCCGCTGTTGGCCCCGGAACAGCAAATCGCAACGGAAACGGCAGAGGTCTGGGTTCCCATCCATCGGGCTGAAGACGACGGCCCCCATACAGTCGAAGTGGAAGTCTGGCGGGGCTGGGGGCAGACGCCTTTGCGCGCCGTCGCCGTGGACGCTCTGCCTGCCGCCCCATCTCCCCTCTGGCCCGCCGCCGCTTTCGTCCTGGCCGGGGTGTGGAGTCTCTATTTTGGCGGGAGAAGAAGTTCGACTTTTCGGAAAAAGTCGAACTTCTGGGGCCACATCCGCTCCATCCGAGTCAAAGCTCCATTCTTTCGTCTTCATCCACGGCTGATGCGATTTTGGCCTGTCGCGCTGCTGACAATTGGCGCGGGTGTTGTGTTCGACAGTTGGCTGCTGACCGACGCGGGTCTGGCGCTGCTGGCTTTGGCAGCACTTATGCGCCCGGAGTTGTGGGTTGCCACACTACTTTTTGGACTGCCTTTCTATTTATTTCCTCTGCCCATTCTGCCGGGACGCAGCCTGAATCTGATTGAAGTGGGCGTTTGGGGCGGGCTGGTCGTGGTGGGTGTTGGGTGGATATTTTTTCAACGCAGAGGAGAAAAAGGCAAAAGGCAAAGGGGGAAGGCAAAAGTGTCGGCGTCGCCACCACCTACTCCGTACGGCAAAAAGATCGACGTCAAGAGCGTTAGTCGCGCTTTTCCTCTGCGTCTTTGCGCCTCTGCGGGAGACTTTTTGTGGCTCTGCCACCCTATGCAATACGCCATACGCCATACGCAATCTCTGTTTCTCGCCCTCCTCCTCTCCCTTGCCCTACTCTCTGCCGTAGCCAGCCAGGAAACGGGTGTGGCTCTGCGGGAATGGCGCACGGTCTTTCTGGCCGGGGGGGGATTTGCGCTGCTATTGGCTGGGATTTTCGGCCTGTCGGATGACCCGGCCCGTAGCCGTCGGGTGCTTATCAACGGCTGGCTGCTGGGAGGCACGGCTGTGGCGCTCATAGCGCTCTGGCAATTCGGCAGCGGGCAGATGATTATCCAGGCCGAGGGAGTGACGCGGGTGCGGGGACTCTACGGATCGCCCAATAATTTGGCGCTCTATTTGGAGCGGACAGTGGCGGTGGGGATTGGGTATTGGATATTGGGGATTGGGGATTGGGGATTGGGGCGTTCGTATTCTGTATTGCGTATTCTGTATTTCATCGGGCGTCGAGACCACTGGATACGCAGTACGCAGTACGCAATACTCCTCCTGCCCCAATTGGCCGCGCTGGTGCTGACATTCAGCAAAGGCGCGCTCTTTCTGGGGATTCCCGCGCTGCTGCTGGTGATGGGGGTGGGTGGCGCGGTATTGCTGGCCCGCCAGGGCAAGTCATTGCGTTTTCTCTGGTGGCTGGCGGGGATCGGCGGAATTGTGGCGTTGGGGCTATTGCCCTTTTTGGGGACCGAGCGCTTTCGGCTGCTGCTCGACTTTGGCGCAGGGACGACGGGCGGTCTGCGTCTCAATCTCTGGCGCAGCGCGTGGCAGATGGCGCTGGAGCATCCCTGGCTGGGTGTGGGGCCAGACAACTTCCTCTATGCCTATCGCAGCGGCTACATTCTGCCCGCGGCCTGGCAGGACCCGAATCTGAATCACCCCCACAATTTTGTACTGGACTGGTGGAGCCGGCTGGGGCTGCCCGGTCTGCTGCTGGCTGCGCTCTGGCTGGGAATCGGTACACGCAGTTTATGGCGACAGCTACGCACCGGCACAAATCCGGGTCTGGCGCTGGGCTGTCTGGCCGCCATCGCCGCGGCCCTCGCCCACGGGCTGATCGACGCGTCCTACGCGTTGCCGGATTTGATGATTGTTTGGGTGTTGCTTCTCACTCTGCCTACCGCGCAATATCCACAATCCCCTCGGCCAGAATAGCGCTGTTGATCTCCCCCGCGTGGACGCCGCGCACAATGCCCTGGCTATCAATGAAGAATGTAGTGGGCAACCCCAAAATGCGATACTCCCGCCCCACACTCATATCACCGTCCAGCAAAATGGGGAAGGTGATGCCGAACTCCTCCAGAAATGGCCCGACGACCCCGCTCGCCTCGCCCTGATCCACACCGATGACGAGTAAATCCTCCCCGTAGCGTTCATAGGTGGCCTGCAACGCGGGCATCTCGGCCCGGCAGGGGCGACACCAGGTGGCCCAGAAATTAAGGATCACCGGCTTGCCCCGCAGATCGCTTAAACGGGTTTCTTCGCCCGTATCAAAGCGCGTGAGGGTAAAATCCGGCGCGGGGTGACCAACCGCTGGCTGTGGTTCGCGCACAGCCGTAGACGCATCCGCGGGCAGGCGCGTCCACCAGAGCCAGCCGCTGCCGAGAAGAAGGATAGAGAAAAAGACGAGAGTCCAACGGTTCATACCCAATCCCCCTATTCCCACGAACTGTGGAAGACGCCCGGCTTATCCGTGCGCTCGTAGGTGTGCGCCCCGAAGAAGTCCCGCTGGGCCTGAAGCAGATTGGCGGGCAGGTTAGCCGTGCGATAGCTGTCGTAGTAGGCCAGGCTGGCGCTGAAGGCTGGGGTCGGGATACCCCGCTCGATAGCGGTGATGACGACTTTGCGCCAGGCGGGCATTCGCTGGGAGACGGCCTGTCGGAACTGGTCATCAATCAGCAGATTGACCAGCCCGTTGTCCCGCTCGAAGGCTTCGGTGATGCGGTTGAGGAAGCGGGCGCGGATGATACAGCCATCCCGCCAGATGGAGGCGATCTCGCCCAGATTCAGGTTGTAATTATACTCCTGGCTGGCGATACGCAGGAGGGACATCCCCTGGGCATAGGCGCTGATTTTGCTGGCGTAGAGCGCATCCCGCACCGCGTCGATCAATGCCTGGCGGTCGCCGGTATAAGGCCCAGTGTCGGGTCCGGGCAGCAGCGCAGAGGCGGCTACCCGCTCGTCCTTCAGGCTGGAGATAATGCGCCCTGTCACCGCGCTGTTGATGGTGGGGATGGGCGCGCCGATGTCCATCGCGTTCTGGCTGGTCCACTTGCCCGTGCCTTTTTGCGCGGCTTTGTCCAACACCCGGTTGACCAGCGCGTCGCCCGTCTCTTCGTCGATGCGACGGAAAATCTTGCTGGTGATCTCAATCAGATAACTGTCCAGTTCGCCGCTATTCCATTCGGTGAAGACGTCGGCCAGTTCCGCCGCGGTCAGGCCCAGCACCCCGCGCAGGATGTCGTAGGCTTCGGCGATGAGTTGCATATCCCCGTATTCGATGCCGTTGTGAACCATTTTTACATAATGGCCCGCGCCTCCCGGCCCCAGATAGGTGACGCAGGGCTTGCCATCCTCCGGTGCTTTGGCCGCAATCGCATTGAGCAATGGACCAACCGCATTCCAGCCTTCAATCGGGCCGCCGGGCATAATGCTCGGCCCCCAGAGCGCGCCCTCCTCGCCGCCGGAGACGCCCACGCCCATATAGACGATGCCCGTGTCGGCCACTTCTTTGCCGCGCCGTTCTGTGTCGGCAAAGAGGCTGTTGCCCCCGTCCATCAGAATGTCGCCCGGCTCTAGCAGGGGCAGCAAATCCTCCATCAGGGCGTCCACAGCCCAGCCCGCTTTGACCATCATCATCAGGCGGCGGGGACGAGCCAGGCTGTCTACCAGTTCCGGGAGGGTTTCCGTGGGAATCAATTTCTTGCCGGGGTTTTCGGCCACAAATTCGGTCATTTTGGATGTGGTGCGGTTGTAGACCGAGACGGTGTAGCCGTTGCGCTCCATATTCAGGACGAGATTCTGGCCCATCACAGCCAGACCGATGAGGCCGATATCGCCTTTGGTTGGATTGTCGCTCATTTTGGGGATACGCTCGCTTTCGTGAGGAATTGGTTGATTGGGTCATTAACCGATTTGTTGTCGGTTCGAGCCGTAGAATTATTTTCAGTATACCTGAAGTTGAACGGTTTCGACCAGAAGCATATGCCCAATCAACCAGCAACCCAGCAACCAGCAACCAGCAAAACAGCAAAGCTGCGGTTGACGTTCCTGCCCACACCCGCTACAATCGGAGCAGACAGTGTACTTACCACTCAGGAGCAGACCCTATGCACATTCTCATCACCGGCGGCGCAGGCTTTATCGGCAGCCACCTGGCCGAAGCACTGCTGGCCCGGGGCGATTCGGTAGCCGTGCTGGACGATCTCAGCACAGGCAACTTTCAGCACATCGCCCATTTGACCGGCAACCCGGCTTTCAGCTTCGCCATCGAATCGGTCCACAACGCGCTGGTGTTGGACCGTTTGGCCAGCCAGGCCGACGCGATTGTGCATCTGGCCGCCGCGGTGGGCGTGCAACTGGTGGTGGAAAAACCAACCGAAACCATCGAGACAAATGTGCTGGGTACGGATGCTGTGCTGAAGACGGCCCGCCGCTACCGCTGCCGCACGATTCTCGCCAGCACCAGCGAAGTCTACGGCAAGAGCGCGGAGTTGCCCTTCAACGAAGAGGGCGATCTGCTGCTCGGCCCGTCCAGCCGCAGCCGTTGGGGCTATGCGGCCAGCAAGCTGGTGGACGAATTTCTGGGGCTGGCCGCCTTCCAGGAGTACAATCTCCCCGTGACAATCGCCCGTTTCTTCAATACAGTTGGGCCGCGCCAGACAGGACGCTACGGGATGGTTGTCCCCCGCTTTGTGCGCCAGGGATTAACCGGCGCGCTGCTTACCGTCTACGGTGACGGCGAGCAGAGCCGTTGCTTCTGCCACGTGGCCGATGTGGTGCAGGCGCTGGTGGCCCTGCTGGACAAACCGGAAAGCACAGCGGGCCAAGTCTACAACATCGGCAGCAACCGGGAGGTGACAATCAACCAATTGGCCCAGCTTGTGATCGATCATACGGATTCCGGCTCCCAGATTGAGTACGTTCCCTACAGCGAAGCCTACGCCCCCGGCTTCGAGGATATGCGCCGCCGTGTGCCAGACATCCGCAAAATTCACGACGCCATCGGCTGGACGCCTACCCACTCGTTAGAAGAGATATTAGATAGTGTAATCGAGTACGAGCGCAGAGGCCTTCGATAAAATATCCAATCCCCAATATCCAATCCTCAATCCCTTTTCAAAGGAGATTCCTATGCAGCGAAGATTTCTCAAATTCATTCAGACGCTTGTCGCCCTGGCAATGATCGCCTCATTGACCGTTACGCCGGTCAGTTTGGCCCAGGACGAAGCGCCGCCCCCCGCGGATATTGTCAACGACGAGGGCGGCCCGGTCAGCATCACCGGGGAAGTGCCCTACACCAATCCCTTCTTTACGCTCGGCGTGGCCGCGCCGCTGGTGATTTTGGAAGATCAGGCGGGCTTTGTGGATCGCAACGAGCGCTTCCTCATGCCCCTGGCTTCCCAGACCCTCGGCCAGATTACGTCAGACTTCTTCACCTCTCCCTTTGGTTATTCCATTGCCCTGCCCATCGAACCCCAGGGCACTCTGCGCGATGTGGATCAGGACGAGGCCGAGGAGCCGGGCGTGCAGATTTTCGCCATCGCCTATTGGACAAACACTTTCGGCGATCCCTTTCTGGAGGAGCGTGACCTCTACGGCGGTGGCTGGTCAACGGCCTATGCCAGCACCCGTGTCAGCGAAGACGCAGACACCGAGCGGGAGATTGTGGGCGGCCAGTTTCTGCTCTACAGCCCAGACGCCGAACAGGGCTTTCCCTCTGGCTGGGGTGAGGACGGGCTGCTCTTTACCGAAGACGACCCGATTGTCACCCTGCCCCAGGGCTACACAATCGTCAATCTGGACACCGACCCCTTCACCTTCGACCGCTCCCGCCACCCGGTCATCGATCTGATCGAGCCGGAAGGGACGGCGCTGGTAGACCTTTCCGGCGAAAGCTATCCCGACGCCTTCAACAAATTTGTGGACATTCTCGCCAAAGAGTACGCCTTTACTGAATATAAAGGCATCGATTGGGAGGCCAAGCGCGAGGAATTTCTACCCCGTTTCGAGGAAGCCGCCGACAATCAGGACTCGCTGGCCTATCTGACAGCCCTGCGTGACTTCGCCTGGTCCATCCCCGACGGCCACGTGAGCGGGCCATTCCTGCAGGACGAATTCCGCTTTGCCACCGCGGGCGGTATCGGCATCGCCATCCGGGAGCTGGACGACGGGCGGGTGATCGCCAGCTTTGTTCTGGCAGGCAGCGAAGCCGAAGAGGCGGGCATGGCCCCCGGCAGCGAGATTCTGGCCTTTGACGACATTCCCATCAGCGCAGTCATTGACGAAGCCGTGGCCTGGTCTGGCCCCTTCAGCACAAAACATTTCGAGCGGCTGCAAAAACTGCGCTATGCCAGCCGCTTTGCTTTGGGTGTGGAGAGTATGGCCGTTACTTTTCTGGATGGGGATGGGGAAGAGATAACCGCGGAACTGGCCGTGACCGGCGAGCGGGACAGCTTCAACTTCTCCAGCTTCAATGTGGGGCGCACGGGCTTTGAACTGCCGGTAGAATACAAACTGCTGGAAGATAGCGGCTATGCTTACGTCAAAATCAACAGCTTCTCCGACAACGATCTGTTGAGCATTCAACTGTGGGAACGGCTGCTGCGCACGATGAACGAAAACGGCGTGGAGGGTCTGCTGATTGACATGCGCCAGAATGCCGGCGGCTCCGGCTTCCTGGCCGACCAGATGGCCGCCTATTTCTTCGACGAAGCCCACAATCTGGGCAACACCGGGCGTTATGACAAAAGCCGGGACGAATTCTATTTCGATCCCCGCAGCGAGGATGTCTTCTATCTGCCCGCGGACGAACTGCGCTATGGCGGCGAAGTAGCCGTACTCATCGGCCCCAACTGCAACAGCGCCTGCGAATTCTTCACCTACGATATGACTATCGACAGCCGGGCCGCGGTTGTCGGCCAATACCCCACTGCCGGTCTGGGCGGCAGCGTCAAACAGATTCGCCTGCCGGAAAATGAGCAGTTCCAATACACCGGTGGACGGGCCGTGGACGCGGACGGTGAGATTCACATCGAAGGCAAAGGCGTGCCGCCCACAGTGGCCGTGCCTGTCAACGAAGAGACGCTGCTCACCGACGACGACGTAATTCTCGACACCGCCATCGCCTGGCTGGACGAACAGCTTGCCATCGAAATCCGCAACGGCGGTGATCTGGTGGTGGGGGATGAAATCGAGGGTGAACTGTCGCCCGGCGTGCGGGTGCGCTATGTGCTGGATGTTAAAGCGGGGGATGTGTTGAACATTCTGGCCGCCAGCGAGGAGATGGATACATTCCTGGCTATCTACGATACGCTCGATAACCAACTCCTCTCCAACGACGATCTGGACGCAGACACCCTCAACGCGGGCTGGACAGAGCTTGCCATTCCCGCCGACTTGACACTGATTGTAGAAGTTTCCAGTGCCGGGGACGACGAGACCGGGCTGTATACGCTGACGATTGGGGATGCGAGTGGGGAATAGGAAGTAGAAAACGGCGGTGGGGTAGTGAGATCAGTGTCACTACCCCACCGTATCCAATCTTCACGTTTGTTCTCGTTTTGGGAACACATTACAATACAATCATACACATTGTGTCGATTCAAACGTTGCGTTCGTTTTGGCAAAAGCACCCCAACGCCGAACGTCTATTACGCACCTGGTATGCCCTCGCAGAGAAGGCAAGTTGGCGTTCACCCGCAGAAGTCAAGGAAATGCTTGGCAATGCGAGTTTTATTGGCTCAAATCGGGTGATTTTCGACATCAAAGGCAATGACTACCGCTTGATTGTCCTTGTGGAGTATCGAAAAGGGCGCATCTTTATTCGCTTTGTCGGCACCCATGCAGAGTATGACCGGATTGATCCCGCAACGATTTGAACGAAACGATCTGAGAGAAGAAAAAAACGATGCAACTTCGCCCTATTCGCAATGAGGAAGAACACGAAACAGCGCTGGCCGAGATTTATGCGTTGTGGGACGCCGAACCCGGCACACCGGAGGCAGATCGGCTGGATGTGTTGATGTTGCTGGTGGAAGATTATGAAAAGCAGCAATATCCCATTGAACCACCCGATCCCATCGACCTCATCCTTTTTGTGATGGAGGCCAATGGGTTGAAACAGAAGGATATGCTGCCCTATTTTGGCACGCGGGCACGCACCTCAGAAATCCTCAATCGACGGCGGTCTTTGACTTTGGAGATGATCCGCAAGTTGGGAGATGGACTAAAACTCCCCGTGGACGTATTGGTGAAGGCCTACGCGTTGCAACCCTATCCAGAACAGGTATAAATATTGGGGGGGGGTGACCCAGAACCGACGCCATTACCCAATCACAAGTCTCCAATCCCTTCTTTTCACTTCATCGGCACAACCAAATCGTAGGGATAGCGGGTGAGCCAGACAAGCTCACCCGCTTCGTTGAAGGCGACCGCGTCTTCGATACGCACGCCGTAGCCCCGGCTGGGGTAGTAGAGACCCGGCTCGATTGTGACGACGTGGCCGGGCTGGACAAGCGTATTGTTGCCCGCGGCGTGGCTGAAGCGGGGTTCCTCGTGGATTTCCAGGCCGATGCCGTGGCCCAGGCTATGCACGTAGCCCTCCTCCGTTCCCGGATGGCTGCGGGCCGTCTTGTGGCCTTTGGATTCGTAGTAGTCGCAGGTCATCAACTGGTAGTCGCGGGTGGGCCGCCCCACCGCCATCTCTCCCATCACCCGGTCGAAAATCTCTTTCGTCTGCTCCCACGCCTCCACCACCTCATCCGTGGCATAGCCCAGACTCCACGTGCGGGTCATGTCGTGGTAATAGCCGCTCTCCACCGTTGGGTAGAAATCGAAAACAATCGACTGGCCCAAACGCAACGGCATCGCCAGATCGCCGTGATTGTGGGGCACGCCCGCGTCCCGGCCCTGGGCAAAGATGTGGCCGTGATCTTCCGCCATCCCATAGGTGTAGAGCCGGTTGCGGGTGAAGTTCTTCACATCGCCAATTGTCAACGGTTCACCGTCGGCCCGGATGACCAACTCGTTGCGGGTGCGGTGGCTTTGGATAAACGCCTGCACCTCCCCCACCACCTGACAGGCCAGCACCCCGGCCTTCTGCAACTCGGCCAACTCCCCGTCTTCCTTCGTCTCCATCGCCTGGCTGAAAACCGTATCCCCGTATTCGCCCACCAGTTCGATGGATTCGGTCATCTCCTGCACCCGCCCCACCAGCGCCAGGGCAGAACCCGCGTCTTCCAGCCCATACAGCCCGATGCGCCCGCGTAGCCCGGCCATCTCCATCGCTCTTGCCAGATAGGCGGCGTTGGCCGAAAGCCGGTCGCCCTCGAATTCCCGCAACAGTTCATAGCCGTTGAAGTGCTGGTCCCGGCCAATCAGCGCCAGACCGGTAGCCTGGGCGTTGTCCCGCTCCATCAGCCCGTGGACGAGCGTCGTCTCGCCCCCCCGCTTCTTCAACACCAGCGCGCCCTCAAAGAAGCCGCCGCCGGTCAGATAGCGCATGGCCGAGCCGTGGCCGTTGCCCATCACCAAAAAGCCGTCCAGATTGCGCTCGGCCAGCAGGCGGTCGATGTCGTGTTTCATTTACAAAATCCCCGTTTGGTTGATTTCATCCGTTGTTGGGCAAAGCCATCAAAATCGATTGACCGCTGACGGCGTATCGTCGTATCTGTTGGCGGTCAGCCGTCTGCCTCACCCCACCACACTCAGCCCATTCACCTTCTGCACCCGGATCAGATTCTCCGTGGCCTGCTCGAAGGTGTCGTCGTGGCTGATCACAAACAACTGGCGGAAGCCCTCGATGCTCAAAATCTGCCGCGCCAGGGCCTCCCGCCGGGGTTCGTCCAGATTGCTGGTCGGTTCGTCGAAGAAGGCGACCTGAATGTCGCTCATCTCCCGCAGCAGGGCCAGGCGCACGGAGAGGGCCGCGCTCATCTGCTCGCCGCCGGAAAGCTGGGCAAACTGGCGATCCCGCCCGTCCACCTCCAACAGAATCCCGTATTCCTGGTCCCAGCGCAGATGACGGGTGTGATCCTGCATAATTTCGCTGAACAATTGGCCCGCGCCGTAGCTGATCTGCTGCACCAGCGCCTTCGTCACATACGGCCCGGCCTCGCGCAGAATGCGGCGCAGACTCTCCAACAGTTCGGACTGCTCTTGCAAACGGCTGCGGTCGGCCAAGGCAGCGTCCAGTTCCATCTGGCGCTGGGATAGCTCCCCCATCTCCCGCTTGACCGCGGCCTGCTGGCGTGTGCGCTCGGCCAGTTGCCCTTCCAGACTGCCCTGACGGTTGCGCAGCGTTTGCTCCTGTCCGGCCACTTCCCTATAGGCCGCCTCATCGAAGCCGGCTTCCTGCTCGGCTAAAGAGCGGGCTGCTTCGTCCAGCCGTTCCTGGGCCGCGGCCAACAGCGTATCCGCGTCCGCCGCCTCCTTCTGACGACCAGCCAACCCCGCCCCAGCCTGCTCATTGCGCCGGTAGAGATCGTCCGCCTCCCGGTTCTGGGCAATGGCCGCGGTCACCTGTTTCTGGGCGTCGTCCAGCCCGTCGAAGTCGGCGAGTTGGCTCTGCAAAGGGGCCGCGCTGGCTTCACTCTCAGACAAAATTTTCTGCTGTTGGGCCAACGCCCGCTCGGTCTGCGCTCGGCGCTCGGCGCTCTTGGCCGCAAAGTCCCGTTGCTGGCGAGGATTCCCCAGCGCGGCCAATTCAGCGCGCACGGCTTCGGCCTGAGCGGGCGCAGCGGACAGATCGTTCTGCAATCTCTCGGCGGCGGCCAGTGCGGCGGTCAGCGCCGTCAGCCGTTCCTGCGCAGCAGCCAGCTCATCGGGCCGGGGCAATCGGCGCAGCGCGGTCTGCTGATTTTTTACCGCAGCCTGGGCCTGGCGCAGAGATTCTTCCGCGCTGGTGATTTCTGCTTTCGTGGCCTTGCGCTCTTTCTCCAATTCATTCAGCCGAGCGCTGTTGCGGGCCAGCAATTCTTTGCGGTGTTCATCGGTCAGGGGTTCTTCACAGACGGGACAGAGCGCGCCGTCGGCCTGTTGCAGGCTGGCGATCTGCTTGCGCAGGGTGTCGGCTTCGGCCTGCTGGCGGGCCAGTTGACTCTGCTTCTCGCCAATCTCCGCCTGCCGGGAAGTCACGTCCGCTTCCGCCCCGGCCAGCACTTTTTCCAGCGGTTCGGCCTGGGCTATCCTTTCCGCCAATTGTGCGACATTTGCTTCGGCCTGGGCGGTGTCGGTTTGAGTCTGGACGAATTGACGCTGGGCATCTGCCAGACGCGCCGCCTGCTGCTCGGCCAGACGCAACCCATCCTCCAAACGCGTCTGCTCGGCCACCGCCTCGGCCAATGCGGCTACCGTCGCCTCGGCCTGGGCAATTTCATCCAGCGCGGCCTGGTGGCGGGTCAATTCCGCCTGGGCCAGGGAAAGCTGTTTGTCCAACGCGGCCAAGCGATCCCGAATTTTCTGCCGCTCTTTGGCCTGGGCATCCAGCCGTTCTTTCTCTGTTTGGGCTGACTGAAAGACCAAATGGCCGGGGCGGGTACGCTCGACAGTCGCCGCGGCCTGTTCCGCTTCGGCCACCCGGCGGCGGACCAATTCCATCTGGCGCTGGTTGAGTTCCACCTGCTGCTGGGCCTGCTGGGCCGCGGAACGCAGCGCGACCAGCGCGGCCCGTTGCGCCTCCATCCCTGCCCGCTGCTGCTGGATGCGGGCCAACTCGGCGGTCGTCTGGGCCAGTTCCTTCTGTCCGGCGGCGATCTCTTTTTCCAGTTGGGCCGCCTGTGATTGCAATGGGGCCAGCCGTTCCAGGCGGGCTTCCAGCGCGCTGACCGTCACATTCAAATCATTCTGGCGCTGGGTGAGCAGTCGCCCCGGTTCGCGCAGATTCTCGAAGGCTTTGCGGTATTCTTCGACGCGCAGGAGGGGATCGAAGATATTTTTGCGGACGGCGGGTGTGCCGAGAAAAGCCGCGGTCAGCGTTCCCTGGGGCACACCCACCGCATTCGTAAAGAGATCGCCCAGATTGGCCGTGGGTTCTGCGCCCAGATGTTCGCGCAGAAAGATCAGCACGTCCGCTTTGCCTTCGCAGATTTTCTGGTCCAGGCCGGGATCAAAAATCGTGTGGCTGCTGCTGCTCCCGCAACGGCGCACCACCTGATATTCCCGCTCGTCCCGGCTGCTGACAAAGTTGACAGTGACAATCGCCGTCTTGGCCCCTTCCCGCACAAAATCGGCCTGGCTGTAGGGCAGGTGGTCGAAAAGGGCAAAGCCGATGGCTTCCAGAATCGTACTCTTGCCCGCGCCGTTGTGGCCGACAATTGCGTTTGTGCCCGGCGCGAAATCGATCTTCCCGTCGGCGTAACTTTTGACATTTTCCAAAGTGAGCGAGCGAATGTACATAGAAAAACCTTAGGAATGGAACGCGGATGACGCGGATTTAGCGGATAAAAGACGGATTTTCAAGAGAGGTTTTGGACGCTGATTTTCGCAGATGAACGCAGATTTTTTTCTCTGGATCAGCGTCTATCTGCATTTATCAACGTCCCATTTTCTGGCTGTTAATCCGCGCCCATCCGTCCGATCCGCGTCATCCGCGTTCTACTCTTCTTCCCGCGGCGCGGCGTTGGATAGTTCGTCCAGGATGGCTTCGGGGGCCGCGCCGCTGAGGGCCATCTGTTTAAGGGAGAGGACGAGACGGGTCCAGCCTTCCCGCTGGCTGGCAAAGCGGCTGTCCCGGCCCAGAAGTTCGCTGATAATCTGCTGCTCCAGTTCCCGCCGGTTGAGTTGGGCGTCGGCGGCCACGGCAAATTCCGTGGGCTGGGTGGCGTTCTTGACGAAGGCGAGCAGAGGCGCAAAGCTCTCGACGAGGAGTTCCTGATAGCGCTCCAACTCCAGCCCGGCCCGGTCAAAGGGCAGGACGCCGATGAGACGCAGTTCCACGACTGGCGCGGATGCGTTGCGGCGTTTGGTCGCGCGGTCTCTGGCCTCCCGCTGGATATATTCTTTGCAGGTGGTAAAGAGTGCGTCCGGGCTGGTGTGGAGGTCTGTTTTGAAGGAGAGACGCACAAAATCCCGGCGGGGGTTGGCGCAAAGGGTAGCTCTGTGGCGACCCCCACCCCGGCCCTCCCCCGCCGCCGGGGAGGGAGCAGAACCCCCACCCCGGCCCTCCCCCGTACCAGGGGAGGGAGCAGAACCCCCACCCCGGCCCTCCCCCGTACCAGGGGAGGGAGCAGAACCCCCACCCCGGCCCTCCCCCGCCGCCGGGGAGGGAGAAGAACCCCCACCCCGGCCCTCCCCCGTACCAGGGGAGGGAGCAGATGTGTCGATATCGACCAGATAATAGCCCCGCTCCGGCCAGGCGGCTTCGGTCATAGAGCAGGTCTCTGGGCTGCCGGGATTGTAAATCCAGCCGTCAAACTCGAAGGGTTTGTGGACGTGGCCCAGGGCCAGATAGTCGATGTGAGGGCGCAGGGGGGCCAGTTCCCGGTGGGTCAGGCCGCCCGCTTCCCCGGCCAGCACCCCTTCGATGCCCGTGTGGGCGATGAAAATTGTATATTCGACGCCGCTGGCATCTGCGCCGCTGGCGTCCGCTTCGTCCAGGGCCGCGCCGATATTCGCCACCGCGCTGGCTGTGCTGCTGCCGTAATAGCGCAGGCCATAGACCCGCAGCCCCGGTACGATGTCGATATACGCGCCGTTGCGTTTGCTGTAGGCGTCCAGCACCGGCTGGCCCTCTTCAAATTGCATATCCAGCAGCGTAATCAAATCCCGCTCGGCCAGAAAGCGCATCCAGCCGATGGATTCGTTGAAGTAGGCCAGTTCGTGGTTGCCCTCCACCGCCAGACAGGGGATGCCCGCCCGCTGCAACATTTCCAGCCCGCGCATGGCGTGGCTGAGGGTCAGAGCGTCGATAGAGCGCTTCTGGAAGAGGTCGCCAGCCAGCACGACAAAATCGACTTTTTCAGAGACAGCCGTCTCCATTATGGCGTAGAAGGCTTTGCTGAAATCGTTGAAGCGTTCTTTGTGGCCGTATTGGCGATAGCCCAGATGACAGTCGGCCAGATGTAGAAAACGTGCGCGCATTAGTTAATCTTCCTCGACCATAAAAATGCTCAGCAGCGTACTCACAATGCTGATGACGATACCACCGAGAAGCGCGTCCAGAAAGCGGTCAATCGTCAACGCACCGCTGGAAACCCAGGCGGTGAGTTGGAGCATAAATGCGTTGACGATAAAGGTGAAAAGGCCGAGTGTGAGAATATAGGCCGGACAGGTGACGAGTTTCACCACCGGTTTGATGAGCGCGTTGATTAGGCCGAAGATGAGGGCCACCAGCAGCAGAGTTATCACCGCTGTGTCGGGTCCTTCGCCCAGATGGATACCCGGAATCACCTTTACAGCCACCCACAGGGCGGCGGCGTTTATGACTAAACGGATCAGTAGCTTGGACATGGAAACCTCGCGGAGAATTGGGGGTTGTTCGTAAATTCAGAAAGCGTGTGTGTATCTTCCAGGAAGATGAACCACCCCATCGCCAATCTCAAATTTAGCCGATCTTCCGGCGCATTGTCAGCAGAGTTGTGCGCGCCTGAAAGCCGAACTCTTCCAGCGCGGCGCGGGCGTGGGTGTGGGATGTGCCCAGCGAGGTGACAACGGGCCAGACCGGATACTCTTGCAAGACCGACAGCGCCCACAGGACCAGCCGCCGTTCGTAGCGTTCCTGGGCCTGGGGACGCACCCAGAGTTGCAGGGAATGCTCCCCCGGCCAGCGGCGAGCCGTCAGGATCACAGCGCTCTCGAAGCGACCGGTGAAGTCCCGCATTGCCATGCGATAGACCCGATCCCGGCCCACCAGACGGCTGAACCATTCGCCAATCCCCTGTTCGATGGGGATGTCGAAATCAGCCCGGCGGATGGCCCGCCACCACTGGGATTCCGCGCTCTGCTCGCTGTTTGCCAGATCGTAAAGAAGGGTGCTGTCTGCCGATGAAAAAGGGGCCAACCCCGGCAGGGCCGGATGCTCGTTGGTTTTTGGCACGCGCTCGCAGCGCATCTCCACCGAGCCGCCCATCTCCTCAAAACGCATCCGGTCGTACATCCCACGGGCAATCTCGTTCTGTTCCCGCACCTGTAGCACAGCCCACGTGCCGCCCATTTCCCGGACATATTCCAGCGCCGTTTCCATCAAACTACGGCTGATGCCCCGGCCCCGATAGTGAGGGTCTACGGCCACGTTGGCAATCTGCCAGCGACCGCTGCTGCTGGCGGCCCGTTGCACAGTCACATTCCCCACCAGCTTGCCATCTTCGATCCAGACAAAGCCGTTGAAGACGTCCTGAAATTCGCCAGTGCTACGCGAAAGCAGACGCACCAGCCCGCTCATATGGCCCATAATGCGCAGTTCACGCAGAGCCGCTTCGCCCTGCACGTCCAATTCGTCGGCAAAGGCATCCGCGATCAGGCGCGCAACCGGGCGCAGGTCCCGGCCCAGATCAAAGGGACGCACCCCCCGTTCGATTCGCTGGTTGGCCGGATTGGCCAATGCGTGCATGGCTGCCATAAGAGATTCCTAACGGATCATCAACACCTGACAACACCTGACAGGTGCGCAGAGTAAGGAATTTCGCAGTGCCATTGGTGTCTGTCTGCGCACCTGTCAGGTGTTGTCGTGTATAACAATTTACTGCGCCACCCGCACCAGCGCGGGACGCAGAACCCGCTCTTTCAGGATATACCCCGTGCGCAGGGTGGAGATAATGTGGCCGCTTTCCACCTCTTCGCTCGGTTCGTTGGTCACGGCTTCGTGATGGTTGGGATCAAATGGACCGTCCGGCGCAATCTCCTTCACCCCTTCGTCGCTCAACAGCCCCGCCAGCTTGCCGTGGATGCGCTTGAAGCCATCCACCCAAGCCGTCTCTTCCTGAGTCAGGGTGCCGGGTAGGTTTTGAAAGGCCAGCGCGAAATCGTCCTGCACAGGCAGCAGCGCGACGAGGAGTCGCTGGGTGGCCCGTTCCAGACTTTCCTGAAGCAGCCGTTCCTGGCGTTTGCGGGTATTCTGAAACTCCGCGGCGGCGCGCTGCATCCGGTCGATGGCCTCGTTGGCCTGGGCACGGGCCGCGGCCAATTCACTTTCCAGGCGGGCAATCGTCTCCTTTGGCATTTCGATTTCCACCTCGGCTTCGGCGGTTTCGACAGCGGCTTCCCCATCCGCGAGTTCGCTGTCCACCAACTCGCCATCCATCTCCACTGTCATTGATCCATCGCCATTGAGATGGGGTACTTCTCTTTCGG
>Ga0335396_10001411_pt1 | contig 30798 bp, 59 predicted proteins | sample FRY02_FD_205743 | JGI IMG/M metagenome (GOLD analysis project Ga0335396, IMG submission 205743) | Freshwater microbial communities from Lake Fryxell liftoff mats and glacier meltwater in Antarctica - FRY-02 (spades assembly) (version 2) | ecosystem: Environmental > Aquatic > Freshwater > Ice >... | reverse complement strand
GGTATCTTTGTAACTATATCAATATTATTAACCCATCGAGCATGTGGAAAATCTAATTCGGTTAAATATCTAATATATTTTTTACTGCCTACACGCGGACTTCCATAAGTAAATAATCCAGTTGGTTGCGGTGTGTTTATTAGGCGAGAACATCTACCTGCAGCCAGAGTCGCCATTGCTGCTCCTAAACTGTGCCCTGTAAAATAAATATTTTTCTTTTTTTTATTCATAATTAGAATAGGTTCTATATCAGGCCAGATTTTTTCTAAAGAAACTTTAAAACCTTTATGGACTTTACCGATACCGGAACTACTTGGCACAAGCCCTATGCGTATATTGGTAATAATATCTGTTAACGCATTAGGTTGGGTACCTCTAAAGGCTAGTATCAGGTCGTTCTTCCCGGATAGAACGTAAGCCTGACTACCGTCGCAATCAAAGAATTCTGACTCAAACCCTAATTGCCTAAAGCCATCAAACGCCTCTTTACCATCTTTGTAGGCCAAAGCGCTTATCTGGGCGAATAAAAGACTTTGTGAAAGAAACTGTATATTTTTCATTAATCTACAGGGTTTTTTTTAGCTTTTTTATCAACAGCATTGAATACATTATTAATTTCTGTAACACTCAATTTCCCATCATCTAAAAATGCTCTAGATAAACCCTCTACTACGAAAGCTACGCCAAGAAGTCCAGCCATTAACGCTGCTTTCCAAGCGGGTATTCCCAGTACGGCACCAGCTCCAATAGCGGCTAATCCCGACGCTGCAAAGGTTGCCAAGATTCTAAGCCCTATATTGTGTAGTTGTTTCATATTTACCCCCTATGTTTATAGGGGTATAGTAAAGTTTAGATAATGAGTTCTACCTGATTATTTTTTATCAGTCCATCTCGATAAAGATACATTCCCCTGGGCACACTTCTGCCGACTCAATTACTGCGTCAAGTAGTTTATCTGGTATGTTCGCCATTCCTGCGGCTCCTTCTGGATTGCCGACCACAGCTGCATAAATCTTGCCGTCTTCTTGTACATAAGCGAGCCCGTCTGACATCATTACGAAAACTTCTGGACAAATTTCGGCGCAGATTCCATCGCCAGTACAAAGGTCAGGATCGATCCAGACCTTAATGACAAACCTTCATTGTTCTACCTCATCCTTGTTTAATATGGCATCGCATTTAGCTATTTCTTTGTCTAATTGTTTAATTTCTTTTTCTAAATCTTTTATTTCTTTTGCGAGTACTTCTATCTGTTCCTGGAAAAGCTTATCTTCATCTGTGTTCTTAGTCATATTATCCTTAATATGTTATTCTGCATTAAATAGTACCGGTTAATTCACAAGATCTATTGATAATTTTACCTTCGGCTGTATTAGCATCAATGCCGGGATATGGAGAAGTATCGCCTAATGAGGTGGCCTTAATGTCCTTAAATTCCACTCCCAATTCCATTAAGTAAAATTGGAAAGACTTTGTTCTGCGATCAGACAAGTCTGATCTATTTATCTTAGTTCCATCACCAGATGTTCTACAGGCTATGTCTAGGGACGTATATTGACCGTTAATATACTTATCTATATAAGTTTTAATACAAGGTGTGTCTTGTAATAGAAAGGTATCTTTATCTTTAGTGTATAGAACAAGGCACGGTGCGTCATCAACTATTGGTGCTTGTGTGGTAGTGGTAGTAGTCTCTTGGGGTAAAACTAAAACCGTCTTTTCTTGGGGCCAAAAAATATATCCAAATATAGTTGCCATTATTGATAGAAGAATAGTTCTTACTATAATTTTTTTAATTTTATCACTCATTTATTTTTCTCCAATTTTTTATTTAATTTATCTAATAGTCTTTTATTTTTCTTTTCTTCATTAGCCGCAGCCTTAATAAAATAATCATAAACATCATGATACCAATAGCTTATCATAGCTATCACTAAACCTATACTAACAGCGGCCAAGGATAATATAAATTTATCTGAAAGCATCAACCCTTTTTGTGCATACCTAGCTGAAGTTGATAAAATCGTTAAAAGACTAAAAATAACTATTGTCGGCAAAAAAGTATTTTTAGACGTAAACTTATTATATATTTCTATTTCTTTGGGGTTAGTATCTTTATCTCTATTTCGTTTATTTACTATAGTTTTTATAGCAGAAACGACTCCTAATTGGGAAGACATATAGGCGTAGGAAAAAGACATTATAACAGCTGAAGCTCTTTCAGCTCTTTCGGCCCAAGAATCAATTCCAAATTTTTCATGGAAAATATCTTTCCATAAAAGAAAATCAAAAACTAATCCTACAATAATTGAAAACCAAATTATTTCATTACCATACGTTGACATAGACGATGAATATGGAGATAATAAGGTTTTTACCTCTTCGCTTTCATCTCTCGAATCAACATATCGAGCCGATAATATATCTTGCTCAGAGAGTATAGTATTCTTTTTCTCTTTTACAATAGTGATTTCACGGACTTCTTCTAATTCCCTTATACTGGCTTCGGATACTTTTACTGATTCTTTTAGGGAATTATTTTCATCTTCTAAAGATTTAATTATTAATTCTACAGAATTTAAAAGTTTTCCAAAGCGTTTTTGGTTACGGGTAGAAAGTAGCTCAACTTCTTTAACAGGATGAAAATCCAGATTTAATTTGTTTTCTGGTGGAATTTCATTAGACATCGTCATCTGCGGCTGGTTCGTCAACTAAATCATCAGGGATATCTTGTTCAGTCAATAAATTTGAATCTAAATTGGCATCGTGTGCAAGGGCAGCCAAAAGCCTTTTTTGATACCCAATATCAGATAACCAGTAATTACCCATTTTATTATAGTACCATTAATTGTGTTCTAATACAAGTCTTCGAGCAATATAGCTCATTAAGATAGTCATACATAATACCTCTACCCGTCTTTGAACCACAGGCAGGACATACACAGGATATACCCTTACCTAAACCCATATAGAGGGTTGCTTTTCCCGGTGAATCTATATGCTTTACTTTATTTGAAGAATTAACTTTTGCTGGTTTTTTCCCGGCCATTAGACATCTCCCTTATGTTTAATAGGGTCTCTCATATATCCAATAGTAATCGCTAATAATGGATTACTATAGGGAGATGGTAACACCTTCTAAAGTCGCTGATATCTCTAATGATAATATACCATATACTAGAACAATTGAAAATTTCTTACGTGAAACTGGAGCCGCATTATCTATTTTAAGAAGGCGTGCATAATATGGCCAGGGGCATTAAATATGAGCAGCCTGTAGTAGAGCCTAAAAAATTTCTTAATTTTACGCCACTTTCTCCACTAGAAATAAAAGCAGAAAATAACCGAGTAATACAAATACTTGAGGAATTAAAAAAAGAAGTCAATTTAAAAAAATTAAATAAAACTACACCTTTAAGAATCGGCTCTGTACCGGTAACACAAACTATTGAAGGGTTTATCGGTGGGGTAGTCTTAAAGCCTTTAGTAAATGTTGCCCCAGCAGCTCAAAAGCCTTTAAGAGTTGGCAAACCAGTGGGACTCCCAGGCGCCAAAGCTGAACGAAGAGCTGAAGCTTTTAAAAATTATATGGCTAATCGTTCGCCAGAACAAGTAGCTCAAGCGGGAAGAAATGAAGCAAGGCGCATGGGTCCGCCCGAAAGATCTACATTAAAAGTTGGTCGAAAAATGAGAACGAATCTAGATTTTGAAAAATATTATCCTGAGCCACCGGGACCTGTATGGTATCCGGGAGATGTAAAGGCTGCTGATCTTTCGTATGACTCGATCCTAGCTAAAAGGGCTGAAGATCTTCAGGCAACGATAAATGCCGAACCAGTACGCTATATAGGGGCAGCTAAACAATCTCCTATAATTCCGACAAGGCCTGCTGGTAAAGCGACTACTGCCACTAAAGAGATGTTAGCTAAGAGCACATTAGATGCTATCGAGGTAGTTCAAAGCCGTAGACTTGGCTACGCTGCAGTTGCAGTAGGCGCTGGGGCAATTTATCTAGGTAACAGGCGAAGGTCTAAAAAAGAAGAAATCTAAAGTTTACTGGAGCGGGCGAGGGGAATCGAACCCCTACTTTTAGGTCGGAAACATAAAGGTCTGCCGTTAACGTACGCCCGCGTGTTGTTATCCATTTATTTTTTTATTGATTATATCCTTAACACATTCTAATGTTTTTGGCAACGGGGTTTGATGGTTTTCTAGCATAATACAAAGGTCCCAAATAGCTTCTGTTATTCTTCTAGAAGCCCAATTAAGTTTTTCTAGATTAACATTATCGGTTTTCATAGCCTTATATATATCTTGATATATTTCCGTATAAGTCATTCTTCCCCTCCCGCTGGTACTGCAGTATATTCCCATACTGGTATTGTAGATTGTTTCCACTCTGTTAGTTTTGCTTCTTGTATTCTACCATCTGTGAACTTAATATCATACTCTAACCAAAAGTGAAATTTTTCACCGGGAACCGTTATGGTGTTATAGCATCTTAGGTGTTGGTGAATATATTCTTTTTTAATTCTATAAAAACTGGCATCAGAAATACCCCAACGGCCTTCGTCAAATACCTTTACATAAAAGTACCCATCTTTATCAATAAAATAATAAGACATAATACAATCAAGATCTTTAGTCTGGAGTTGATCTTTCCTAAAAGAATCTCTTATTGCATTTTTTTGTTCGTCGGATATAGACGGGGGTAAAGGTAAATCGTATTCAGTGTCGATATAGTCGAACATTCCCATTGGGGCTCCTAACTCAATGGCAGGGGACTTTTACATCCCCCACCATAGAGAGCATCTGACTTCGTTCTTATATTGTACCAGATAAGTTATGACTTGAGGCGCTAATTTAAAATTTTTTTTGAGTTAGTAAATTTTTTTTTATTCTTTAAACTTTTTTGTCTTGATCTGAATTATTTGCTCCATTGGAAAAGATTTATTAGATCTTTTCTTGCAACGATGCAAAGGTATAGCTGTTACTCCAACATTAACTTTAAATTGGCTAGAACAAGTTATACATTGCCATTCAGATGGACCTTCAATGTATAACTTGTAAACTCTAGTGCTTTTTTCGGCGGGGGCAACCATAGCTAATTTAGTTTGAGACTTGTGTGGGAGCCCTTCTTGAGCGTTCAACTTCACACATGCAGGGCACACAAGGGGCTTTCTTCCTCGCGTCCTTTGGCGTTTCCAGTGTACGTCACATTGAGTGCATCGAAGTTTCTCAATCATAGTTGTCTCACTTATTATCTGGGATCACGACGAGATTTTTCATAGTCGGAACGTACTCTTTTATAAAAATTAAGATCTACCTTTTGAGCAGAAAACATATCAACTAAATCCATAAGATCATCTGAAAGCATCATTTCTTTTTGGATCTTAAATTGGAAAGTTTCTTCTTGGCTAAAATTATTAGAATGATCTTTATGCTTGAAGGATGTCATAATACCTACTTAAAATTTAAGTAATGGTTTAAAACCATAAACAAGATTAAATATTAGATATAACATTTCTTGCAGCAAAACTACCAAGAATTTGAGTGTCTTAAGTTTATCTAAAACATTTTTAAAAGTTTGCTTATTTAATAACTTCTTCATAAAGTATCCTTTGAATAGTGGAATGAATTGTGAAAGGTTATTATATTTTATACTTCTTGCGCCCGAACCAATTCGAGCGGTAAATAAGCATCACTTTTAGCGCGACACCAATGCATGGGTTGTGCAGTAAGACTGACATGGGTTTTAATTTTTTCTGTACAATAAGAACAATGCCAGTTATTTATACCAGAATACATAATATTTAATTTTTTTATAGTTGTATCTAATATTTTTATAGAAGGAGTTCTTAAGGTTGAATCAATTATAACAACCTTTTTAGAAGGAGATACATTTCCTGAAACATGTGAACATTGAGGGCATAAACGAGGTTTTCTTCCTCGTACTTGTTTACGGTTCCATAAAGATTGACATTCCTCGCAAGTCAAAGTTTCCTTGAGCATTTAGCTTCTCCTTAATAAAAACCTGAAATTTTCTTTTGGTATTTATATATAGGTAAGCTCAAAATGCTGGAAATATAATTATTTGAGTGATTCTTGGATAAAAGTATTAAATGGAAGAGCAGTATGAGGATCATATTTAGTAACAATATTCAAAACTTTAAGAGATAAAGATTTAGCTTGTTGAATAGTAAGTTTAGAATTTGCCTTAGGCATAAGCGCCTGTAACGCTCCAAGAGCATAGGAAGCCCCAGTGCCAATCGCATAAATACCTGAGGCATCAGACATCCATGCATAGTCACCATCAACAATATAAACACAACCTAAAAGAGCTACTATTATTGTAGATTCATGTTCAGCAATGTGTGATTTAGCATCTTTTTCCGGCATTGCATAACCTTGTGTTTCAAAACATTCGCGCAATGCTGGTACAAACTTAACTGTAATAAACTGATCAAGTTTTTTTCCCTTAAGTCCAGGTGGAACAGGAGGAGGAGAAAACGCATGATGTAAAAGGTTTATTGCCCTTAAATCACCCGCAGCTCCCAATAAATATTTTCCGTTAACTGCGACCTTAGAGACCCCTTCTCTTAGGGTACTAACTTGAGAGATATAACCATCTTTATCAATATCTGCTATACGAGAATCGCAACAGATTACAGCAAAACCGTCACCTTGTATAGCTATGATAGTAGTCACTATAACATTATAGCAGGGATTAATCTGGATTGTAGTATAAAGAACCAAAAACCTGTAAGGCTATTTCCTTAATTTCTTCTTTAGAAACAGGATTAAAGATAGAAATATATTTTTTTGAAGCAAAATGCTTCTTTCTTTTATGCTTCCTTTTGTTGGACATTAGGGATGATTCCTTCAATAGGATAATTTATTCTTTCAGAAGTAAATTTATTACGAATATTTTTATTAAAATATTGTCCTACTGAAATAGATTTAATTAATTCTTTATATATTTTTTGAGGAACATTATAATAAACCCAAGTAGTACCAGAATTAAATTGAACTAATAAAGAATCAGATTCTGTATCCCAACTAACATTAATAATAAAAGAACTATCACGATAAAAAAAAGTTTTAATACTCATGGATATTTACCCAAATCTTTTGTATTTTGATCGATATATAAATAAATACTAAGTGGTTCTATAGAATATTCTTGTCTAGTTAAATGATAAAATCCATTAGACCAAAAACAACCTTCAACAATATATCCATTTTTATGAGAAAAAGGATCTTGGCTAAGATGATATGGAGAACCATCTGGAAGCATTTTATATCTTAAAATATCTATTGGAATTGTTGAGTTAATAGTTTGGTTAATCCCAAGATTAACTTTAACACGACTATGAAATGTCGAAAAAAGTTTAGTTAAAGATAAAATTTCATTAAGACCATATTCTTGAGAAGTATATAAAAAGAATGTAGGAAAAATATCTTTAAACTTAGAAATAATTTCGAACGATTCAGATACATCAAGAGTAGAATCTATTTTCCATACAACATCAGGAGTATGAAGTAAATTTTTCATAAAAATTAATAAACTATTTTCGAAATTTGATTTTGTTCTTTACAGAGCATTTTAACATATAATGTTTTTTTTTCAATAGTAGAAAGAAATTTTATAGCATTTACTCTCCACTCAGATTCAGAATTTTTGTAAGATTCTATCTCTTGGACAGTCGCATTGAGACCAATCATACTAGCAAGTTTTACTCTTTTAGTAGCAGTTCGAGAAGATAAATGATACTCAACATTTCTCCTAATAGACGAGAGAGAATACAACCAAAGTTCTAAATTAGACTTAAGTATTAAAACATCTTCCTCAAGAGCAGTATTTTTTACATCTTTATTAACATATTCTTCAAATTGAGCAAGATGACTTGAGTCTAAGTCAAATATGAGAGAATGAGCAAATATTGTTTCTTTCATTAAGCAACTTCCTTTTTTAGAGGATGTATAAATTGATAAGCCTGATTTATATCAGAACAGAATTGTTCAATAGCAACTGCTCCAGATTTCAATACATAACCAGGAGAATAAGTTGGGAGAATAGGCCAATAACCAAACCAAGTAATATTCCCACGATAGTCTTTTATCTTAATATCAGTTCCAAATATTACTGAAGCTGGGAGACCACCCATCGGAATAATAACTTTAGGATTAAGTAACTGTAATTCAGTATGTAAATAAGGAGAACAATTTATTATTTCCTTAGAATCATATTTGCCATATTTTGGACATCTATTAACATATGTAAGACAAAGATCAGAAGATTTAAATCCAGCGGTTTTAATAGATTCTATCATTAACGCTATAGCATCAGGTGCTATCGAAGGAGAATCTACCACTATAACAGCATCAGGATTAGATACATTCCATTTAGGTAATTCAGCTGGTAATTGAATGTTACATTTCGTACAATTACGTGTAACAGTATGTAATTCCTTAACCGTAAGATTAATTTTTCTAGAAGTAAATTCAGAACGAAAATCTTGAAAGATAGAATTCACCTCAGACTCAGGCAGATGCTTTGTTAGGTAATCATAAATTACACTAAGCAAATCGCTTTCAGAGTAAGATAAATACATTCCTGAACTAGGTCTTAATAGACTGTCGCCTTTTTCATTTAAAGCTTCTTTTATCAAAGAGTTTAAAAACTCTTCGCTAAACTCTTCCATTAGAAACTTTCAGGAACGGAATTCTGTACATCAGTTTCTGTGGATCCAACAGTAGCAGTTTTAGCAGCAGTGCCGGAAGTAGAAGAACCAGCAGAAAAGGCATAAGATATATGCTCTGCAACAATAACAACACGATTTTTATTTTGATCGTCTTGCTTCCAACGTTCCTGAACAAGTCTGCCTACAATTTGAAGCTTGCCACCTTTTTTAATCTTATCAGCCTTTAATTGAGTATAAATAAAATTAGCATTTTTAGTCATCGCGCCGGCCATATCCTTGAGGTAATAAACAATATCGAAATAACCTGATGTATTGTCTGAACCTTTTTCGGAGCCAGCATAATCTACTGCAAGTCTAAATTTAGCAATTTTATCATTAATCAATTCTACGTCAGAAACAACGCCTCCAGTAAGATTTATAAGATTGCGTGGATCTATCATATTTACTCCTTTGTTTAATTATTGGAATTTATAACATTTTTAAAATTCATAGATATTTCATCTAAATATTGAGTAGATAAAGATATAGCTTTTTCTGGTCCAAATTCTACAGTATATTGATTTAATAATGAAATAAATAAATTATATATTCCATTTTTCAAATCAGTAGCAACATCAGTAGAAACTCGCTCATTTATTTTAGTAATTAAAGAGTGTTCTTCTTGATTCGGATTTTCATTAGTCATATTTTTAATTTCTCCTAGACAAAGCAGTATCGATCATTTTCCCCAGATGTTTTACGTCAGTAAAACCTTTATCATACATAATAGAGATAATAGGTTTAGGGTCTACATGACTATATGTTATTAGTTGAAGATTAAAAACATCATTTAGAGTATATATCCTATAGTTATTCAAATCTCTTTTTGGATAAGGATATTTTTTATTTTTTTCCCTATTAGATATTGTTAATGTAGAAACATTAAGTATTTGAGCCAATTCAGACCTATTAAATATAGGTTCAATAACAGAATTTCGAGACATAATATTTACCTTTAATTGAGTTTATATATGTTCATCATATATAATATCATAAGCGTTAACATTATCACACTTGTGTACAAATAATATTATTTATAGTTGATGATAAACTATAAGATTGAACTCTTAAATCTCTAACAAGATTATTTATAAGTTCAGGAAAAAGTACTTGATAAGTCATAGGTAATCTCTTAGGAGGACTTATATATCCATTTCCAGTAAGCCAATGAAGATAGGCTGCATCTTCAGACATATCATTCTCATTTATTAAATTTTCAATTTCGTTAGAATTATACTCTCCAGATTCTTCAAAATAACTGACGAGCATATCTGTATTGGAACAACAAAAAGAAAATCTATTTCTCCAAATAGAATCAACCGAAGAAAAAGCATTTGACTCAGCTAAATTAGGCCAAGGCATTTGACAAACATCTGGTAAAGTAAATTTTTCCCAATTAGAAAGAAATAAAGAGATCTGCTTACGGCTACAAGCATATCTCATATGTGATAATTTAAAATGTGATGTAGGTGAAAAATTTGCTAAATAAATATCTTCATCTAAATTTTGTAAGATACCTTCATTTTTAGATATTTGAGTCCAATAAGATAAACAAGCTTCGGTTAAATCATTATTGGTTCCGCTATTCCATACCCAATCATAAGCACAAGCCATAACTCCAGCATGATCTTTAGAATAACGATCAATATCGTTTAAAGTGCTCATAGAAGGCGCACATAACATAGCACTAGTATAAAAATTAGGTAGTGGTGGCAAATAAAGATCTTGATCTATAGACATCAAACTGTTTTGCATAAAGAACATTCTTACAGTAATTACATACATTTCAGGATTAAAGCCGACAAAATACAACTGCCAAGGAAGTGGGATTCTATAAATAGAGGGTTCGTATTTTTCATCTTCATAATCAATATCATCTTTTTGAAATGGAATATGAAAAATATTTTTAAAAGTTGGAGGTCTTTCAAAAACTAAATAATTATCACCAATCATTTTAACACCTGGCTGAAGAAGTCCAGAATCAACTTTTTTAGATTTAATCGGATTAAATTGAGAAAAATGATCTGTCACAAAAGAATTAAATTCATTATCATAAAGAATTTTATTATTTGCATATATATCTTGCGTATAAACGTAAGAAGAAATGCTTTCATCAGTTTGAAAAATATGCAATTGTTGAAGAAGAGAATCCGCAGAACTCATAAAGACTCCTTAAGAAGAGTTTTTTTTATCTTTGCAATAAATGGACGTAATTTTTCAATATATGTAACGATAGATTCTTTCCCGATAGTATCGAAAAATGATACAGCACTGCTGCGCAAAGAAGGACGATTAAGAGCTATTTGAGTACAACTATAATCGTAAGTTTTTTGATAAATATCTGTAATATAAGTTTCTGGATCATAATTCAAAATAACTGAAAATTGATTAGACAAATAATCATAACAAAAAGCAATAGGAGAATCTCCATATTCGCCAGCGATATGTTTGATTATTATTTTATTGATTTCAAGTATGACTTCTTTAGAAGCCTTATTATAAAACATGAATGTAGAATAAGAAGAAGTCTCATATGTATAAGTATTATCTATATAAATATGATAAGTATAAGATTCATATTCATAGTCTAAATTAATTTCAGAATTTTGATATATAGATTGAATTGAATTAGTTTTTTTATTAGAATCATTAAGATAATTAAAATCTGCAGTTGCAATTATTTTAGCAACAGATTTATTATTATGATTATCATAATAAGAATCAGCAACAATTGGAACTTCTTTAAGCTCAGAAACTAAAGATAAAGTTTGTTCTAAAGTAAATGCAGATAAAACAGCAAAATTACGAGCAAATATTTTATAAGGTTTATTTATTAATCTAGAATTATTAAAATTAAAGAAAGAATCATAATATTTTTTATAACCATTAATTAATGATTTAGGAACTATCTTTTTCATTTTTTCAGAAAAAGTAAAATCATGATAAGGAATAGTAAATAAATCTATAGTAGGATGTGAATAATTTGATGTAAAAGCTTTAGCAAATCTATAGTTATTAAAACTTAAATCAGCATTCCATCCACCCATCATATAATTATTAAATATATAATTATAAATATAACCTATATTTCCTTGGTCAAATTGACTAAGATCTAAATTGTTATTAAAATCATTTAAAGAACTAGAAAAACATATTTTACCATCTGGATATGAATTTGGATAAAAACAGGGAATAAGTTTATCTTCAATTGATTGGAGAGGACCATCATTAAAAAATAATTTTAATGATGAAAAACTTCCAGAAGAAAATTCATTTCCATTAAAAACCATAACGGTCCAAGGAACCCATATTTTTAAAGGATCCATTTTAGGAGCAGTAGAATGGGCAGGACCAAGTCTAAAATCAATATCTAATTGAAATGGTGGTCGCTCAATAACATATGTATTATTTTTAGAAACATATCGAACAGCCATAGGATATACATGTTCATTAAATTTATCTATATTTTTTTTATTTTTAAAAGAATAAAACGCTGTTGTATTAAAAGTTGATTGATGAATAAATTCAATTTCATTTAAAAGTGGAATTGGCGAATTTTCATCGATACTTTTAGCATATTTATAAAATTCTTTATAAGCAAAAATATTCGAAGAATCAATTTGATAATTTTTTATAACATCTGAGTTAATAACCATTATATTCTGCATGTATTCCTTAAACCAAGGATAATATATAACTAGGAGAATCTTTTGCATTAAATATATTAGATTTAGAAATATGTGTAATATCTTCAGAAGTTTTATAAGAAGAAACAATTTCATCCAATATATTCAAAGCATGTTGAGCAAAGTCTTCATGATCTTTATCTTGGAAAACATAATTTATTTGATTTTGATTAACATCAAAAATTTGATAAAGAGTTGTTTCAGATAAAGTAGTAACTTTTCTAAGTTCAAAAATTTTATGACCTAAAGAATTTTGATCAACAGAAACAGATTTAATAACTTCATAATCATATTGATAGAAAGGACAGGAACTAAATTCACTTGTAGAGTCATTAAATGGACAAGCGTGAGGAGTTAATCGGTCTTTATATACTTTCGGATTAGAACAAATATTAATAGTGGTATTCTGATTACCAAAATGATAATCAGGAGAAATAACAATTTTACTAGAAGAAGTTGTAATACCACTAAAACTTTTACATACAGGTATAGAAGATAAATCCATTTTTAATTTAAATAATAAGGATGCATCAAACATCCAACCATTTAATTTTTGATCAGAATAACGCTCAACCCAATTGGGAATAACTCCACTGTATTCAGGAGATTTTATAAATGCAGAAGCATTATTGGGAAGTACATAATTAGTATAAATAGTTAACATAGAATCATTAGCGTTAACAATCTTAGTGGTAGGAGAAAGATTAATAAAGAGTTCTCCACTGTTGAAAAAATCATAAACAACTTTTCCAACAGGAATTAAAGAATAGTCGTTTATATAAAAACTAAGAGTTGATTGAGAATCTGAATGGGAATTTATGGTTATAGCAAACCACCTCATACCAGAATCAGAATTTTGTATCTTATACATAGCGCTCCTTGTTTTATGATATATTACAATACGTTGTATTAATGCCAATTAAGCAAATACCCGTTAAGCCCCTGCTTTAATTCAGCATCAAGTTGGTCATTAAGAAAAATAACTGTTTCTTCAAGTTCTTGAATATAAGTTGTATAAATTTTCAAGTCTTTTTTTAATTCTGTAAATTTAATAGAAACTTGTTTAAGAACATCAATTGGATCATTAACATCAAGAAGATTATCCTCAAATACAGCAGCGTGGAAAGAAGCAAGTTCTATATCAGTAATTTTATACGGAAATAACATACACGCTTTAAAAGTATCTGGAGAATTAGATAAATATTTATCTGCAATTGGTACATCACCACGAGTAAGTTGACTGCAAATAAAGGAAAAAACTTTATTTTTAAGAGACGGTAAGAATAGAGTTGTTAATGCATTAGAAAGCTTAACTGATGTATAAGGATAAATATATACTTCAGTATTTGAATAACAACTATTATATATTTCAGAACTATCTTTATATAAATCAGGATTTGAATTTTGAAGAGCTTCTAATATGGAAGCAAAATCAATATTTTCTTCTTCTATATAACTTTTAATTACTTTAATCTCTTTAAAAGACCATAATAAATATAAATTTAAATTTAGACGTTTTGCGCCAGGAAGATTAGGAAGAAAATTATTATAAAAAGTATTAAAATTGTTTGAATTTTTAAAATTAGAAATAATCACTAAAGTACCTCAATTGAATATAGTTCAATATTTAATTTTCTTAAATATTGAAGAAGAGGAGTCTCTACCATATATAGAGATTTAAGAGTTGGGGAAAAAGATTTAACAAGAGAATATATTTGAGAAAAATATTTAATATTTTGTAAAATTAAATAATTAGTTTTATCTACAAAAAGAACAAATTCGCTATCATTAATCTGGGTTAGATGACTTTTCTTCAACCAAATCGCTAAGGGCTTTTCCAAGTCCTGAATCTTGTTGGGCCACAAATCCTGTAGATGCATCATTCATAACCTCAAACATCAATTTGCGTTTTTTTATTAATTCATTTTTAAAAGCTTCCTGAGCTTCCTTGGAAGCATAAGCTACTTGAGAAGCAAGAGCTTCCATCATAACAGCTTGCTCTCCATAAGCAAGTATTATCGTAGCTATTTGCTGCTCGTAAGATTCTATCTTGGCAACAATTTGACTGATATTAGTTTCAATATCAGCATTTATTCTTTTGTAAATATCTTCTACTAAAGTTTCTAAAAGAGATTTAATTAAAGTTACATCAAAAGGTTCTTGTGAATCCATATTAAATATTATACCAATCTGTATTATTTGCAACATGAGAAATAAGAGATAATTTCAAAAGATAAGAAATACTAACTAGATCTTGTCTAGAAACTTTAATACTATCTACAGATATAGGAGAACTCATATCTGGAATGAAAGCTCCACTTTCACTTTTTCGAGCGACAAAATGACCAGATTTCCAAACAAAAGAATTGCTATCATAAGTCTTATCGGAATTTTGCCAGTAATGAGATTTAAATATTCTAGATATAGGTTTTGATTCTACAATGCCACCACCGTAAGATACAAAACCTTCTTCAGTGGGAATCCCACCACGTTCATTAATGGGGAAATTTATTTTCGCAGTACAATTAACAATTGTTTCTAGATAAGCAGCAAAATCTATAGCGTCAACAAATACCATAGTACTACTAACTAATTTCCCATCTGGAGAAGTTTTGCCGATATCAATTTTAAATTTTAAGCCTTGATACCACGGTCTAATAGAAAGAAAACCGCTTTGTGTTTTAGAGCGAAACCATTTTTTATAAAGGTCTTGCTCATACTGCTTAGGGTCTAATACAGATGTATTATTAGAAGTATCTTTATCTATATTAATATTTTCCAATATTTGATCTATATTTACAAAATCCATTTGTTCTGACATAATAAGTCCTTATATTTTCCATGCAAGTTCTTGAGAATCTGCGGTTTTCCCGAATAATATTAAAGAAGCATCGTTTAGCTGTTCTGTTGAAGCCCAGTCCCATTGCTCTATGGCATGTTGATACATTGCTTTAATCATATCTTTGTTTTTATTCCATAATATATTCTTAATTTGAGGTATATAAGTAATAATATCATTTGTATTAATAGCTCTCATCTCTGATGATACTACAAAGAATTTAACTTCTTTAATTAAAGAAAATATTTCTGCACCAGTAAAGAATTGAGTTTTTTCAGCAATAGCATTATAATCAAACTGATGATCTGTCTCAATATGTTGAAGATAAATTTTAAAAATATCTTGTCTTTCGGATTGAGAAGGAAGTCCTACAAAAACTATTTTATCAAACCTATCGGCTCTAAGCATTTCGGGACGAAGGTTCTCTATTGAGTTTGCTGCACACATAAGAAAAGTTTCTTCTGGTAATTCTTGAAGCCCAGTTAGGAACTCTCCATGGACTCTATCAGTTGTCCCAGCGTCTACAGAAGCTGAGGATGCACCACCAGAAAGGTCACGGCCAAACTCGTCGATCCAAACACAAAGAGGACTCATCATTTTTATTTGCTTAAAAACAGATCGCATATTAGATTCTGATTGGCCAACATAAGAATTCATAACTTGGCTAATGCCAGTGCGAGCAAGATCAAGCCCTAATTCATGAGCAGTTGCTTGGCAGATAGCTGATTTTCCAGTACCTGGAACACCAACCATAAGAACTCTTCTTACGGGAGTAACTCCGAACTTTTTTACTTGATCTTTATTAGCCCATAAATATTTAGTTCTTCGAATAAGATCTTTTATATTATCTAAGCCACCAATATTTTCAAAGGTAATAGTTGGCTTGATAATTTCAAGAATACCCGCTTGCTTAATTTTAGCCATTTTCTGATCATAAATGAATTTAGAGTTAACTTCATTATTCTGCACTATGGATTGTAAGCAAAGATCAATAAAAGAATCTTCAGTTAAACCTGAACCAGCACGAACAATTTCTTTGATAGAATCCTCTTTAATAAAACGATTAGCGGAAGATACATCAATATGATTTACTATTGTGAATAATTCTTCTTGATTTGGATAAGAAAATTCAATAGTTTTAAATAAATGAGAATATTCCTCAGGAATATCAGTTGAAGATAGAAATATTACCTGTTTTGCACCAGCAGCAATATCATCTTTCCAAAAATTCTCACGATATTTGTCAACAAGAGATGAGACAAAAGATATATATGGGGGAAGAAAAGAATCAGGTTTACCAGTAATTGGGATAATATAGGTAAATGATTTTTCAGAAGAATTTTTCAATAAATAATCAAGAGAAACAGAAGGATCAAAAGTAGCTTTAGGAATAGTATAATCGCTATCTGGTACTGGCATATCAATTAGAATAGTTTTCCAAATATTATCTTTAAATATTGAAAAACCAGATTCATAATTAATAGTATAAAAATCTCTAAAATTATATTTAGTTAAAGCTTCTATAGCTCTACTAAACTCTATGGTTTTTAACCATAAAGCAGGATGTCCAAGTTTAATTTCGTTAAATAACATACAATCCCTTGATAGTATAGTCTATTGCCTTGTAGTAAAAGTGGGGGGGCCCCATGCGGATTAGAGGCCCCCCCACAAATCAGTTATAGCTTAAGAGCATTAACCCTTTTCGCCTGCGCGACGATGAAACTCAACATTGTCACCTGGTTGGATAACATAATTTTCGTCAAGCTTATCCTTGCCCTTATAGGCAACAGAGTCAGTAGGGATACCCCAAATTTTAGAAAACTGATCGCGTGCTTGTTGGACAGACTTACCTGCGATATTAGTTGGTTGATTATAAACACCAAATCGTAGATTGGCCATACCAGAAGTAGGCTGTGCCGAAGCACCGGTTTGATTATTCTCCATATTATTCTCCTATTTTAGTTGTTATAATTTAGATTCTTCCAGAATATAAGATATCATTCGGTTATAAGGTTCGGCTTTACCTAAACCTAAATCAAAATATATTTCTGTTTCTTCTGGGCTTTGATCTTGTACAATTGTCTTTTGTACCCGACCAAGAATTAATGCAGCTACAGCCATATTCGTAGCTAGAAGCTGAGTACCACCTTCTATTTCTGCTCTTTCTTGACAGGATAATTCGCCAGGATTTTTATCTGGAGGATTTTCATATTCAGGATGGAAAGATACAGGATGTTCTGTAGTTGCTATACCATTTCTTTTTTGATAATGATAAATAGAACCAAAAAGTGCATCATCATTACCACCTGTAAATACATCAATATTATCTAACATGGCAGCAGTATCAAAAATTATCTTCCTTGCCGCAAAGTTGTCAACAACCGCGAATACAACGTCGTTTTCTTTGATAAGATCGGAAGCTTTAATTTTTGGAGCATCTTCTTGCGCGGTAATGCCAGCAAAATTTTCCGATACAACCCATTTAGGTACTGGTATAATTGTTGTGTTAGGGAAGTGGGAAGTAAGTTCGTGGGCCTTAATAATGGCTTTATTCCCAATTTTCGTAAACTCTTGACGTTCTTTATTTTTTTCTTCATAATTATCTCCATCGACAATAATTAAACCTGAACCAGGAAATTTCCATTCTAATAATCTAACTAAACCAGCGATAAGCCATGTGCCAACGCCGCCTGCTCCAATAACAATAAATCTTTTAGTAGACATAATACTTTATCTTTCAGTAGAATAAGTTTGAGTATATACACTCATATATTCATTACAGGAATATATTGATTCTATATATTCATTTAAATTAATATTAGGATTTACTGTATGTTCTATCAAAAGAGCTTTAAAATCTGGACAAGAAGTTTGATAAAAATGTATACAATCAGAACAAACACTTGAAGCGTCATAAATATCTATATCTGCAACAGCATTTTCAAAATTAAGTAAATCTAAAGGATATAAACGAGGATCACATTCACAATTTTTATCTGTTAATGAAGTATCACAACAAGCTGTAAGTTCTGTTTGGTATATAGCATCATCTTCATCATCATCTAATTTACTAAGAGTTAAATAATCTGAATCTTTCTCATAAATATAATCATTTATATTATGGGGACTTGTAAGATCCTGATGAAAATTCATCTTCATTAAATAAACTTCATCTTTATCATTCATTCCATAAAGATATGGAATAACTTCAATCGGATTGATATATCTTCCTAAACAATATTGATTAAATTTTTGTGCTACTTTTCCGATAACATCAGAATCAAGTACGATAAGAGTATCACAAATTGCACACGAATAAGCATTAATATCAAATCTGCTTATATCATAGTCACAACTCGGACAAAAACCAAGAAGAGATACTTCTGCAATTATAAGAGCATTTTTCTCTAAACTGTCTTGCATTTGTTGCCAATTACGAGTAATTGTAAAAGAATTACTGTTGGTAAGAGCCCCAGCCACCATAGCTGTTGTCCCATTTTTCGACGAGGTTGTTATTATTGGGCTTTGAGAGGTTACTGTTATTGGAGTGGCCGAAACCGATGTTCCCCCCATATGCGGGGGGAATGCTTTTTTTACTTTAGTCGACCATTCTACAACTTCAGCATCAGGTTGTTTTTGTAAAGTATAATCTTCAAAAACATCTTCAGGTTTAAGTAGGTAAGCAGTGCCAGACATTTGTAATTCTAAATGATATTGAGTTAATCCATTATTACTACTTTTTTGCCAACCATAAGTAATATGAAGACCATCAAAATCAGCTTGATCATCATGATCAGTTCCAGAAGCATATGCAGACATTTCAGGATGAGAATGAACAGAACCAACTATCATTACATGATCTGGTTTAATTTCAGCAATGCTATCTGCATCATATTTACAATGAGCAGCAGTATTAGACTGTTCTGGGACTAAAACTCCCCAACCTTCAGGTCCAGATTTTTCCATATCATATGTTAATAATACTATAGATTCAGTACCATGTTGGGAATGAACAAGTCTAAAAAATTGATCCATCTTTTCAATCAAAGAATTAGGAATTGCTGGCATTGTATATTCACAAGTTTCTTGTAAAGAAAGAAAAGTTTCTGGTAATTCATCTTTGCTTTTTTCTATAACTCGTCCAACAAAATTATTAATTACCTTAAATAAACAAGCAGCATAAGCAATCTTTTGTGTAGGAGCAGCAGGTGGAAAAGCTGGAGAATTATTATAATTAGGATAACTACCCCAATTATTATTACTAGTGTTGATAGTTGATGCTGGAACAACAGTTATTGTTTTTTCATTACACAAAAGATAATAAATATTAAAACCAAGATCTTCAACAATATCACAAATAGTATCATCATTAGCGATAAAACAAGGGACCCCAGAAGGCATCCAAAAATATTGTAAATCATCAAGTGTTTTTGAAGATTCAAGTATATCAATATTAGACATTATAAGCTCCTATAGGTTAATTATTAAACTCAATATTTTAAATTAGAATAAATTTTACTTTACTTCACCTACATCTATGCCCCCATTATGTTGAAGAGCTGGCGCAATAAAAAGCATAGCTTTTGCCGTATCCAAATTTAAAGTTAAAATTTCTGATGAATCTAACTTCATTTCTGATGAAGCTACCATTTGCGATAATAGATATGTACATTGAGAACAGTAAGCACCTTTTTCATCATAAGACATATCATCAATATTAATATTGGAAGATATTCCAGGCACACTAGTATGACAACCACAACACACAGAGTTTGGAATCTTCTGTTTGACAAGACACTTGCTGCAAACATAATTATCGACAGAATGCCAAATGTTATATATTGCCGCATCCGACACAATAGACACATGCAGAGAAGAACAACTAGGACATATAGCAAATGGATAAATTATTGCAGAAGTATCCCACCATTCTCCAGAAGGGGGATCATAATAAAGTATCAATTTAGAATCTTCAGAATCATAATAGCATTCAGTATTTTTAGCAAAAACTAAACCAGGTTGTTTTACGCATCCAGAACAAACCTCTACAACTGTTTTAGTACCATAACTATAATATGAATTTGAGTGATCTTGATCAGAGCATTCATCTATTCCAACATATTCATCCATAAATGGGCAATATATGCTTTCAGATTCCTGATCATCATCGTCATCGTCATCGTCATCAAATGGAAGAGAAGGAATTTGTATAGAAATTTCCTCTCTTATTAAAGAAGATGTTAAATATGGATCAATACCAGTAAAAGTTGTTTGGGCATTATTATAAGCCTTAACAAACCAGTCAGAAACTTGTTTTGGTTCAAGATTTAATTCTTTTCTTGTTATAGAATTAATTGGTTTAGGGTGATAAGAATCATTATAATAAGCATTATATTTACCAAAAATAGCATCTATCAAAAGCAGTGGTTGACCATCGTCCAAGTGCTTGGTCTGGTCATCTCGTTCTTTAACTTTAATCGGGATCCAACATTCTGGATTAAGAGTCCATTCAAAACCTTCGGCTTCAGATTTTTTTTCCCATTCAGAAGGAGTATAAGTATAGGAAGGATAATCCATTTCCCTATAAATACGAGGACCATCTGTTTCAGACATATTAGCATCATTATAAACTTCTACACCAGAACATCTTTCTAAAGCTTTAATCAATCTTTCATTAAAAGGAAGTCCAGACAAATCTTGATTATGATACAAGCATATCCAACCTACGCCATTTCCTTGATAGCCTCTACAATTTATATTCGGAAGATTAACATGATACAATTGGAGACTAGTGTTATAGGCGGGTTCAGTCGAATAAAAAGTTCTAGCACCAAGAAGATTATTATCGACAAAATCGATAATAACAATACGATAAGGTTGAGCTAAATAATATTTCCTATATTCCCTATCACCTTCATGGGCACCCCAATTAACATGATACATCCCGGGTTTATATTGATAGGTAACCTGAGTATGGTTACCAGCTTTACGGATGCCGATAAGACCAGTGCCATCTAATGGTAATAGCCCTGTATCAAAATAGGCGTAGTCGGAAAAGGACGCATAAAAAGAAGTAATATCTTTATCTGTAACATGATCTAAATTAAAAGAATTAACTTTAGACCTAAATATTATATTAGAATTATTTTCTTTTACGAATGAGTATGAAATATTATCCATATTGTTTTATCCTAATATTTTTAATCGAAGAATGTTTCTAGATCTTGATCAATTTCTTTATCAAAATCACCAAATGCTAAAGCAAACCAATTAGGATCATTTTCAGCTATTTCTATAACTTTAGCTTTATTATCTAAATTTGTATGAATTTCAGCTAAATCAGCAAGTCTATCAAGAGCTTTTGCTAATTTTTTAAGTTCTCCACGAGAAGTAGTAACGTGAAGAATATATGCTAATATTGGAATATCATCTATTGTAAAATGATTAACAATTTTATCTATTCTTTCTTTTACGACGTCACGTTGTTCATGAAGTTCAGCCTTGGTTTTATTAACCATACCAAAAGAAAAATTAAATTTATCGATATTAGCAATTTGTCTATAATCTTCAGTGCTCATTAGACCTTCTTAGAATGTTTTATGATTTTTGATAAAATTTTTTAATTCCATTAATGACCACCAAACAGTAGCGGAACCTACCACTATCTTGGTTAAGACTTTAATTAGATGCGTTTCAGCAACCGAAAAAGGATTGCTTAAATTTGTTTGAATATCAAAACAACAATCGTTTAAATACAATTGAATTGATTCAAAAATTTTTTTGTCATTATTAGTATCTGTCGAAATCATTAAAATCTGCCTTTTTAAAATGTGGTTTCTGAATAGGATTATTATATTTTATTTAATGCTCTATATTTTTTCCCATCAGAACCAAAATAATTAAAAAATAATTCAAATGCACAAAGAATTAAAATTGATAATGTAGAAGAAGGTAAAAAAATAAAAGATAAAAGAAGTAAATAAATTGAAGCTATAAAAGCTGTAAAAGGGCCATAAAATAATATAGATTTATGAATAAATTTAGAAGATAAATTTAATTTTTTTATATGTGTTATACCAATAGAAAAAACTGGTAGAGGTATAAAATAAGGTAAATCAGGATTTAATTTATTAATTTTAGCTATAGTATAATGACCTAATTCATGGGCGATTAAAATAAGAAGCATAAATGCAGCATAGTAGGGATCAAACAAACTATAATTAATCGCTGCAACTGCAGCAGCAGAAGCAAACATTATAAAAATCTGTTTAATCTTTAATTTACTCATATGGCTGAAAGCTTAACTTCACCAGAATAAAGAAAAGATAAGTCCTGGATATAATCGGGCAAAGATTCCTGAATTGATTCAAACATTTGATGATGATAATGATGTACATTACTAGGAACTAAAGCAATAAGATCTTCTATTTTAGGATCAGGATTAGTAATTACAGGACTTGGAGTACGATTAAGTTTTATGGCGAGGTTAACATACATGGCACGTTCGTTATTAATAATATGATCATTTATCATAAGAGTAGGATTTATATATATATCAACAAAACTTTCATCAAAACCTAAATCAAATTTAGACATAAATTTTTTAAATTGTTCTGATGATTTACCTTTTTCAAGAAAGATAGATTGTAAAAGAAATTTAATATTTATACGACGAACAATATTACTTTCTAAAAAATTATATGAATATATTAGAGAAAAATTACCATCAGTTAATTGATCTAAAACTTGATGAACAGATTTGTTAAAGAATACAGAATTTATTTTAATAAACTCAGCATAAGATGCAAGTATAGATTCAGCCATTTTTACTCTTAGACCTAAAGATCCTATAAGATCTTCATCTTTATTTTCTTCAATTTTTTTTGAAATATTTTGAAGTATTTCAGAATTATTTTTTTCAAAAGAAGATTGAGGTTTAGCAGTTTCTACAGATGGATCATAAGAAAAAAGGTCATCATCGCTAGCAAAAGATTCATTAGACATAATATTTATTATCCCTTTACATAAATTATTTATATAATTTAAAGAATAGATTTAGAATTTATTGACAATGAATAACAATCATTATTGAGGGTTTCGTAAGCATTTTCTAAAGTAAAATTTTTAGGATTATTATCAAAATATTTACTAATAATTTGAGATCTTTGATGATCTGTAGTTTTTGCCCATATGCCAACAGAGGAAGTCGTCATTGCTTGGAATAAGCATTCGGGTTGGACTGAACATGTATCACATATAGCAAATGGTATTCGTACTGTATTTTTAGTAAATCTTGTTGGAAAAAAAATATTAAGATCTGCCTTTTTACAGGCTGCATGATAAGCCCAAGATTGATCGGTATCAGTGTTCATTATAACCTCGAATTATATTCCATATATTTTTAACATATACTAAAACCACCTGAACTAAGAGAGAATTCATAAAATCCTTCAACATTTTCTAAAGAAAATGGATAATTACAATCCCATGAATCTACAATACCTTTTCCTTGACAAGCATTACAAGTCCCTTGTACATGTGCATCATTTCTAATGCCAGTAGATTCACAATGTGTACAAGCAACTTTGGGTAAGTCAGCTAATTGTTTTTTTCTTTTTTCAGCAAAAGCTTTAACTTTGCCATTAGAAATATCTGCTTTTAGTAATAATGCTAATTGGAAAGAATCATCTTCATCAAGACCATCTCCATCATTAGAATGTCCATATTTTACTTTGGAACATATAGATGAATAATTATCTAAACAATATTCCCAAAGAGGATGCCACCACCAAACATTATTCCGAAAATACTTACCCTTTTCAGATTTGGGATTTTTTCCATAAAGGTCAAAACCCATAATTTTAACTCCTTTTTAAATAGTTGGACCATATCCATAAGTAATAGAAATACCAACATGGGAAAGTTCAGGATATATAAAAGTATATTTAGTTGACGTATAATCAAAGGCAACAATTTCCCAAGAATCATCTTTATGGGAAACGCTTTGGACATGATATGGCTCAGCATAAAGCGAGGATCCAATGAATATATAATTATCTTTTTTTAAAGAATTAATTGGAATACTCATTCCATAATAATTGTCTGGCAATCGAGGTCTTTCAATAGTAAAATCTCTATTTAATTTATTCATGATAAGTCCTATTCTATTTTTGTTTTATAATAAATAAGCATTGGGCCTTCCAAGTCTCAGGAACTTAAAAGGGATAGTTAAATAACTATCACACATCTTCTGCAAAATTGCAACCGGTATATGCCCCAACACTTAAACTTAATAATCGTTAAGGTCGGTATCTAAATTTATTTTATCAAAATACTCTTCATTAAGTTTCTCTAGTCTTTGTATTTCCTTAGCTGCTATCCTCATTAATTTAGCATAACGCCACGTCTCGGTGGAAAAAGTAGGATTAATAAGATTAGCTTCATTAATAAGTTCTTCAACAATATTCATTTTAATCTCCTATTTAGGTGGATCATCTCTTTTAATGAATTGATCTGGTGGAAAATCAAATATTGCTTCTGGTATTTTGCCACATTTGCCACATTTGCCATTATAAAACATTGCTTGAGCGAAGTGACACGGCCAATCCTGACAACATTTTAATACGCCAAATGGCCCTACTCCTAGTGGTTTGGTATTATGTATCATTCTGGCTCATATTCACATAGATCAGTAGCATTTAATCCGCCAACTCTTCGGCTATATGATAAGCCTCCATCGACCGCTGTAAATGTTTCAGATTCATATGGACATTTACATACAACAAAATCATGATGATATCTTGATTCAATAATAGTATCACATGCATGACAATGAAACGCATTACGAGTTAATTGTCGTCTTATCTTTGGCACTTTGGGATAATTCGTCAGGTCAGGCATCGGCTCATCTTTTTGTAAAGCTTCACGTCGTATAACACTTTTAGATTTATCGGACACGTTAATTTAGATTATCCTTATATTCAGCATCAATAGCATCAAGTGTTGCTAGATAAACTGTCCATACGGGTTGGCGTATTATATTAAAAGCTTCCCAGGCAGCTTCTGCTATCACGTCATAATCTTTTCTTGCTTTATCATAAATCTCTCGTGCGGGCATTTCTAATGCTTCATAAATTTTTTGTGCAGGCATATATGCTGCCTCGTAAATTACATGTGCTTCGTTTTTACGATCATCTTTAGTTTTCATTTAACCCCTCCAGCCATCGCCGCTTTGAGATTGAATTGATTCTGATCCATCATATTCATCTATCTTATATGGACCATAAACCTCTGTAATGGTTGCTTGATTCCAACCACCAAAATATTGATCAGTAATCCATTCTTCATCCCAGCCATTTTCAATAAGAAAGGCTTTTGTCTGAAATTCATTTAAACCTTTTTCAACACATTCAATTAGTTCTGGACTTTCTGCAAGATCGTATGGGTCTTCGCCTTTTTCGCCTTCACTCCACCACGATACAAGTCCGGCACCATAACCTGGCGAAATTACTACTTGTCTTGGGAATATTTTTTCTTTCTTAAGTTCATTCATTTTGTTTCTCTTTTGAACCTTTCGGCATTAAATATTTCGATTGTCATTACGATGGAAATCTCATAGCTTCATCACGAGCACGGTCTTCAGCAGTATAAAGTCGACGAGCACTAATCGGAGTAGAAACATCTCTAGTCTCATAATAAACAATAAGAGTACGCATATGATCTACTTCTGCTTGTAAAGCATTATTATCAGCTATAAGACTACTGTCCACATAATTTGTTTGATCACGATTTTCTAATTCTTTTTGTAATCGTTCTACTTCAAACTCAAGTGAGTTAGCGCGAGCGCGTTCGGAGAACCAATCGGCAGTTTCAAGAGTCCCAATTACTGTACGTTGGCGTTCAATTTCTTTCTGTAACACTTTCATTTCCACTTTTTCAACCCAGTGTATTTCTGCTTGTAGTTGTTCCACTTCATCAGCAAGAATTTTACCTTCAGCCCATGAGCCGTTTTCTCTACGAAAATTCATTATCGCTTTAGCAACAAGATCTGCTGATTCTAGTGTTGTAGCTGAACCCACAAAACTTGGATATGATCCGTCATGATAGGTTGTTACCACTGTTTCGGTTTGTGGACGTAATGACAATAACGCCGCATAACGGGCGTTTGGATTATCAGGAACATCATCTATTACAAGGACTTTAACGTCCGTAATTGGTTTCACATTTTGTTCTTGTGCAAGTTCGTCCAATGTTGGCTCAAAAGGTGGCGAACTATAAAATGTTTTATATGCATTAGCTAATGTATTATCTATAGCATCTAATGCTTTCAGCATTTCCGATGATAGCGGCGGTTGAAATACTTTATCTACAAGTTTATTATTCGCTATTTGCAGCTGTTCTTGTAATCGTGTCACTTCAGTACACAATCGATCAACTATGATAGAATCATCCATCCACCCAATATTACCGGTTGCATGCAAATTACCAGCGATCAAACGTCCTTCAACAACAATATCTGATAGTCTATTCATTTTATTTCTCCTGTATTGTTTTTAATCGTTCTACTTCGTTACGTAAATATTCTAATTCAATTTGATAATTAGCAATACGAGATTTAAGAAATACTATTTCTGTAACACGAACTGCATTAACGTAAAATTCCGATTCAACAGCTCTTTCTACTAATTCGTTCATTACTGATTTATAAACGCCTTGCTTTGCGTCATAATTCGTCGCCCACTTATCGAGTGCTTTCAATCGTGAAATCTCACGTTTAGCATCTTCTCTAGACCAATTTGTTGTGCTCATATTACTTCCTCTACTTTATCAATATTTTCTAATGTTATATTGTAAGTTATCAAAGCAGCTTTTATTTTCTCAGCATGGTTTGCTAACGTAGATTGTAATATTTCATTATAAATATCAGATTCAGGTTTTGTTGCTTCAATATAAATTATTCGCGCCTGTTTTATTATTTCATCGTAAATTGCTTGTGCAGATTGCGTTATTCCACGATAAAGTACTCGCGCCTGTTCTACTGTTTCATTATAAACGTCTAATGCCTTAACTTTTCGTTGAGCTTTAGACTCCATTATTTATTCTCCTATCAAATTACGGAATAGTTCAGCATCAGCAATTAATATTGTAATATGTGGTGGGAAATCTTTATCTCTCACATAACGATTAATAATTGTCGGCTCTGCCAATTTATTCGAAAATTCAATTTCAGGTCTTGACTGATTTGCTAAACGTATCTCTTGCACAAGTCTGTCTATTAATACATCAGCTTCATCAGCTTCAATTCTTAAATAACTAAGTTCGTCATTTATTAAATCAGTGACAAATTTATTATTATCTAATTGTTCGAGTAACATATCTGCATTTGCTTTAGTACCGAACAAGTCTTTTCGTAATTGGTCTATTTCATCACATAATCCATAGACCACACTAGATTGTCGGTCATCAGAAATTAATGCCTTATCAAAAAGATATTCAGCGAGCGCGTGTCCTTTCGCAACAATGTCAGTATTATCTACAATAATATTGACATTATTATCTACTCCGTAAATTATTTTCTTTGGATCTTCATATCCACTTTGATCAATCATTGCGTATCTTCTTTTGCATCTTCGTACTCGCATAGATCGGTGTAGATGGCGTTGGGGCCTGCGCCTCTTCGCGAGTAACTTAACCCGCCGTCGACGTAGATTTCGGTGTCGGAATTATCCGCACATTTACACGCAACCCAATCGTGACGATGCTTTGATTGGATTATAGTATTACACGTATGACATTTCGCTGCATTTCTAATTAATCGTTGTTTTGGAATATTCATTTTATTTTTTCTTCATTGTTTATAATCGCTAGCGCTTCATCATATTCAGTTTTTGCCTTAGTAATTGCTGCGCTATATTCAAATTGCGCTGGGCCACATGCCTTCAAATAACTAACCCATGCCTGAGCACGTTTTCTCAAATATTTAGTTTCTAACTTTGCTATTTGTTCAGTTTTAGGTTCCATTTTATTTTCCTTTAGAAAAAATCCCGAGGGTAGGACTTGCGCCTACTTCTTCCTACCTACAAAGTAGGGCTTTACTATATAAGCTACCTCGGAAAACGTATTTTATTCTTCTTTGTCAAGCGCATCAAGTATTGTATCACGAATTTCTCGCGCAGACTTTAATGTTGCATTATAAATTTCGGACGCTGGATCTGTTACCGCTATATAAGCAGCCCATGCTGGTTTTTCTGCTGCCTCATAAACTGTCCAAGCTTCAGCTGCCTGTTCAGCTTTAGTCCTTACAGTCGTACCTAGTATTTCTTTTAATCGCTCAATCTCTTTACCTAGTTCAACTATAACAGCTTCATATTGCTCATTAAATGAAAGCTCTAAATTTAATAACGCTTGTAATCGCTCAATTTCATTTACAAGAAGTTTAACATCACTTGCAAGATCATAATGTTTTTCGGCAAGTTTTGCTACCCATGTTATTCCTTGTTGAAGAATGTCTGGTTTATTCATGCCGGTTTTCCTTCGCTGTCTATGCTGCTACATGTTTTCCCATATTCGTTCAGCCCTAAAGCACATGCTTTCTCATATTCATTCCAAGCTTGATTACGTATCTTATTATATTTTAATCGTGCTATTTGTTTTTTTTCATCATGAGTTTTCATTATTCATCATTTTCCGTTGTTTTATCATCTAGTTCAGCGTTTTTGATATTTTCCTCGGATAATTCCCAATCAACTACCTCATAAAAATCAGCATACTTTAATGAATGGCTCATTATGGTACTAAGAGGCCCTGAGAATATATTTGAACTATCGTCCATCCATCTTGGTTCAAGTAGTCTTATTGTCCATCCTGATACTAGATTACCATATAATCGTAGCAATGGATTACTTGTAGATTTTATTAATTTAGTTTTCATTTATTTTTCCTTTATTTTAATTATTTTTTTATACAAGTGTGGCTTCAAACTTTTTCATATTTGCTGCCTTCTGTTCGATTAGTGCGATGTCTAGTCTTCGCTCGGCAGTAAGCCATATCTGTTCGGCAGTGGTTTTGTTAGTCGGATATGAGTTAAGAAATTCTCGCGTAGCAAGTTTGTACGCCCTTTCCAATTTTCTTATTCGTTTTGTCATAGCGCTCATATTATTTCTTCCTTATCATTAAGTTCTATATCATTTTTAAGACAATCTTGATATTCGCCCCATGCTTTAGACTGTTCCAGTGTATCTGCTGGAGCATTTAACCAAGCTCTTAAAGTTATTAATAATTTTGAATTTTTTTTAGGTTTTAACAATTCTTCTAATCGTGCTACTTCATTACGTAAACGTATAATTTCTTCATACGAAGACTGTTTTCGAAGTCGATAATTTTCAAGTGTCAATTTTAATGTTTCTACAAATAACGGCGAAGCATTAGTTTTATTAGCTTGATCTATTAGAATATAATCTACTTCACCATCATGATCTTCTTGTGTCGTTAACATTTAATTCTCCTAATAATCTTTAAATATTTTTTCCCAACAGCCAGAATGAGTACCTGTCATAATGAGTTCTCTTTCATCAGCATTAAGATATGGAAAAGCTTTTTGCGCAAATGTACCATTCTGCCAATCTTCTAAATGAGCAGTGTGAACAATCATAATATTATAAATATTACAGTAATTACATTTATTAGAATAATGAGTAAAGTTAGAACTATCTTCAACATCTTGAAGACCGGTTAAATTATAATGTAGATTAGTAGACATAAAATAACCTCTTTCAAACTTTAGATGTTTTTTTGTCTTTATATTCATCATCACGTTCTAAAGTAATCTTAGAAAGTGTATTATTAGAATGCTTAAAAATAATAATTCCTTCTGGATTCATATAGCCATGAGCAGCCCATGAACCAACTTCTCGTAAATGTACAAGAGCTTCTTCAATTGATGTTTCAGCTTTTTCCCATGGGATATTGCCAGACATCGCAGGGACATGCCCTAAACTTGGCGTAAGAAATTGTGTCTCGAACCAACGTGTAACATTAAATAAACTAAATCGTTTATCTCCTCTAGCAAGTCCATAGCCACGATTAATACCGTTACCCCACCATTCACCATAGTGGTGTCCTGGTCCAAGATCTTGGGCTAGTGTAGCTTTATTAGTTTCAACCCATTGAGCAAATCCGTGATTGTCTGTTTCTTTTCCTGGGGCTAGCCAACGATTCCGACCACCTGCGCGAATATGATATTCATCTAAAATCTCTGGGTGCTGCTCGATAAAAATTAGACCATTAGAACCATCAATCTTTTCTGTAATTGTAATAGATCTACGATGACGCGGGATTTTCCCAAATGCTGGGTATCGTTCTTCGCTCATTTTAATTCTCCTATATCTTTTAGTTCTCGAATTGCATAATCTAAACCAATAGCATATCCAGTCCACCATCGATATTCTGATAGATTTATTCGGAAATCGATACTATGACATTCAGCTTTTGCTCTTTCCCGTTCTTTTGTTAAAGCTATGCGTAACTCAGC
>Ga0335396_10001405_pt1 | contig 30825 bp, 26 predicted proteins | sample FRY02_FD_205743 | JGI IMG/M metagenome (GOLD analysis project Ga0335396, IMG submission 205743) | Freshwater microbial communities from Lake Fryxell liftoff mats and glacier meltwater in Antarctica - FRY-02 (spades assembly) (version 2) | ecosystem: Environmental > Aquatic > Freshwater > Ice >... | reverse complement strand
CTTTTGCATTCATTTGAAAAGAGAAAAATTTCACCTGAGCTATGGGCGTCCAATTGAAACTTAATTGCCAACAGTGCATATCACGAACCAAAGCAAGTTGAGTGTATGTAATCCTAGCTGTTTCTAAGTCAAATGAACCGTTTCCGGATAATTTCCAGCGTTTAGTAAAACTAACATCGCCGTCCACTCGAATGGTTTGCACAATTGAAGATCTATCTCGATTCACTTCCGTTCTAAATTGATTAATATTCCAAGTTACATTGTGAGAAATTGTGGCTTTCCATGGAATTTCAAAAGTTACCATTTGTTCTGGGTGTAACAAGAAATATTGATAGTCGGAATCCCAATTTTTCTCCATATTATCCTTGACTTCTTGAATTTTTTCTAAACTTCTTTTTGGCGCGAGCGTGAACCCTGTAGAGAAGGTAGAATTCAAAAAACGTCCTAGGCTATTTCTTTCATTTAATGCAAATTCTTTCAATTTTGTGCCAGTTGTATCGTTCCAGTTATAAGGACTATAAACGCCACTTGCTTGAAAACTAACTGATTTTAAAGGGCTAATTCTTAGGTTCCAACTAAAATCAGATAAATTCATGGTGTCTTTTAACATGTCATAGTTTCCTGAAATAGTGAAATTGTCGACAAGTTTAGTTTTTCGAAACCCTGTGATCGTATCCTTATCAGAAGTTTGCTTTAACTCGAATGTATTATTCATGGAAAAGGTTATCAATCCTTGATCGTTGGTTGTACCACTTGAATATACACTCTGTTCAAATCTAGAATAATTTAAAGGTGTGGTGGTGTTTACCGTATTTAATTCTTGATTCGGATTTAGATTTGGGATAAAACTGTAACCGATAGTTGGAGTAAATATATGTCTTAATAAAGATTTTCTTTTTCCAATAAATTTGTAATAAGAATAAAGTACAGTAGTGGCATTAACTCTGAAATCTAAAAATTGAGCCATACCGGTTTGTTTCAGTAAATCTGTTCTCACGAAATTTTCCATCACACCCGTCGTGTCCGTTGAATCATTAAATTTTTGAACCGTTTGAAAGTTGATATTGTTTCTATAAGTAATTGATGGATTGATCTTTAATGTGTTTTTTAAAAGTCCAGCAGTTGTTTTTGCGGTTGCACTTTGTGTAATGCCATTTTTAAAGCCTTGACCAATTTTGGTTACGTCGAATTGTTGCAATAAGGAGTCAGAAAAGGTAGATTTATTTTTACTTTCCATATCATAAGTAACTCCAAATCGAGCTATAACTTGCCGCCAGCCTTGTGAACCATTGACCAATTTTCTCAAAGGGAAAATTTGTGTCATATTGAAATTAACAGTTGGACTATTTAGTTCAATTGTTTTATTCACAGAGCTTTGTCGAGCTGAAATTTTAATACCGGTTCTTATAGGTAAATTAGCGAAAGAACGATCCAATGCAATATCTGAGTTAAATGTGTTATTCAGATACTGATTATTTACAGGATCCAAATTGAATTGAGGATTATTGATAGAATAGAAATTAACGTTCGATCGAAACTGTAAATTAGGATTTGATTTCGCGTCCTTTTGATGCGTCCACAAGACTTTTATGTTTGTCTTTGCCTTGTTGGAAGGGAAACCAACTCTAAATCTGTCGTAGCCAAGAGTTATACTTCCTCTGTATTTATATTTTGAATAATAATCAGTTACATTTCCAATTCCGAACGAGCCTCTAGAGTATAAAGTTCCATATACTGTCGTTTGCAATCTGTCATTAATTGGAATATAATAACCAAGTTTATCAAAGCCAAAACCATAGTTTGAGCCTGGAATAACTTGAGGAAAAATAAATCCGTTCAATTGATTTTTTTGCTGAGGAATTATAATGAATGGAAGTGCTAGAAATGTGGGCACGCCCTTAATCCACAGATTCATTGGTCCTGATACAATTCGCTTTTCGGGAATTAAAATTGCTTTTGATAGCTGGAAATGGAAATGCGGCTCCTCCAAATCACATGTAGTAAATCGACCTTTTAAAAAGTGAATCTCTTCGTTGCTTTGTCGTTTGGCAACTTCCATGAAAAGGTAATTTTCTTCTTGTTGGGTCATTACCTCTTGGATGTAACCCTTTTTAGTGTCAAAATTATAACGAATTCTGGAGGCCGTCATTTTTTCCTGACCATCATTAAACTCAGGTTTTCCCGTTTTTTTGCCTAATGAATCGATTAAATAGCTAGTTAAAACTTCATTTTTTTGGAGATCTATCATCATATAACCAGCTGTCATGGTTATATCGCCAAATACAATTTTAGCATCCCGATAAAGATGAGTTTTTTTATTGCGGATATCACTGTAAATAGAATCTACCGCCATAAAGTCGATGATTTCTTCCAGAGACTGATCGTCCATATAAATCGTGTCCCGTTTAGGAATACTATCGGGAATAGAATTATTTTGCCCAGAAACAACGAGACTATATGACATTATGAACAACATCACGAAGAAAACTCGTATTGTGGAATGCTTTTTGGGTATCAAACAATTATAAATTTGCACTAATGTTGTTTAAACGTTTGCAAAGCTATAAAATTAGCTTTCTCAAAATAATAAAAATGGACGCAAAAAAAATACAAATTATCTTTACATTTATTCTGAGCATTTTCGTAGCTTCCAATTTTCATGCCCAAGGTAACGGAAATTCAGTTTCAGCCATCAAAACAGTAGTAATTGATCCTGGTCATGGAGGAAAAGACCCAGGTTGTCTAGGCACAAGTACCCAAGAAAAAATTGTTTGTTTGGCAATGGGTTTGAAATTGGGTGATATGATAAAGAAAAAATATCCTGACATTAAAGTTGTTTATACCAGAGATTCGGATGTTTTTGTTGAATTGGATGACAGAGCCAAAATAGCTAATAAAAACAATGCCGATTTGTTTATTTGCATACACGCCAATGCGGCAAGCGCATCGGCTATGGGCACCGAGACGTATGTTTTAGGACTTCATAGAACTGAATCGCAGCAAAAAATTGCAGAAAGAGAAAACTCTGCAATTTATTTGGAAAAGGACAAGGGTGAAAAATACAAGGATTTCGATTTATCACCAGATGCTATTATTGCTCGACAAATCCAGCTTTCCGTTTTTCTGGACCAATCTATTTCATTTGCAACCAAATTGCAAAAAGAATTTAAGAGCATAGGTCGGTATGACAGAGGAGTAAAACAAGCTGGATTCATTGTATTATACAAAACAACGATGCCAAGTGTTTTAATTGAGACAGGTTTTTTAACGAATCTGGCTGAACAAAAATTTTTAATGACAGAATCTACTCAAAACTTAATGGCGGGAAGTATGTTTTCGGCCTTTGAAAAATATAAAAATGAATTAGAGGGTATAAGCGTTCAGTCATCAAATAAAAATGAAAAAAATGTTGTTTCCAATGACATTGAATTTAAAGTGCAACTAGAAACCTCCGAAAAATCAATTTCCGTGGAAGAAGAGAGATTTAAAGGGTTGGAAGTGTCTGAATATCAGCAAGAAAAGCTATTTAAGTATACTTCTGGAGTTTTTGTAAACGATTACAAATCCGCTAATAATCATAAAAATGAATTAAGAAAACAAGGTTTTCAACATGCATTTGTTGTCGCGTTTCAGAACGGAGAGCGTATTAGTTTAGAAAAAGCCCTTAAATTAGCAGAAAAATAGTGTTTTGAAGATATCAAAAGAGATAAAAACAGGTATTATTGCCATTGCTGCAATTGTTTTGTTGGTAACTGGTGTGAATTTTTTAAAAGGCAATAGTTTTTTTGGTGGCGATGATGTTTATTGTGCCTACTTTCCAAATTCAGGTCAACTAGCACCTGCAAGCTCTGTCACATTAAATGGCGTGGAGATTGGAAAAGTTCTATCTGTAGAATATGTTGCTGGAGGAGCAGAGGACGCTAAAGTTAAAGTGTCTTTTAATATTCAAAATGACCAAGTTAAAATTCCAAAAGGTTCAATTATTCAAATTGGTTCGCTTGATCTTTTTAGCAAAGGGCTGATATTGATAATGGGTGAAGATTTATCATTGGGCTATTATACACCCGGAGATAATATTAAAGGAGAAGTAGCTGTGGATATGGTTTCACAAGCTAAAGCCTACGCCGATCCAATATCTCAAAAGTTGCAAACTATGTTGGTTTCCATTGAGAAAGTGATTAATTCGGTATCTTCACTTTTAGATACGAATTCAGCACAGACGATTGAAGGAAGTCTTTTCGAATTGAAAACAGCCATTAAACGTTTTGGAAATGTAGCTTATGAAGCAGAAACATTATTAGCAACTGAAAAGGTAAAACTTGGGAGAATACTTTCAAATGTGGAGAGTATCACAGACAACCTCCATTTAAGTAATGCGAAGGTGGCGAAAATTTTAGGCAATGTTGAGAAATTAACGGATGACTTGGTTACCGCAGATTTTAAAGCTGTGATTAATGAAGCAAAGACAACACTAAATAGTGTGAATGTATTAATGACAAAAGCGAATAGCGGAGAAGGATCTCTTGGTAAACTGATTTCAGATGAAAAACTTTATGATGAATTAGTTGTTACTAATAAATCTGTACAGAATCTTGTGAATGACATTAGTATTCATCCTGAACGTTACATTAATTTTTCAGTTTTGGGAGCTAAAACAAAAGGACTGCCTTTAACAAGTGACGAAGAAAAGAAATTGAGAAAATTATTGGAAGAAGTTCCAAACTAACATTTAAATCATATGGTCGCTCAGTTTATTTTTGCTCTAATCTGTATTTTGGGTTTCGGATTTTTTATTTGGAACATAGGAAAAATCCGAAGCAATATTTTACTTGGACGTGAAATTGATCGTACAGATCGACTAGTGGATAGATGGAAAACAATGGCTTTGGTGGCTCTTGGACAAAAGAAAATGTTCAAAAGACCAATTCCTGCAATTTTGCATTTAATGTTATATGTAGCATTCGTTATCACCCAAATTGAATTATTAGAAATCATTGTAGATGGAATTTTTGGGGAACATCGTTTTTTTAGAGAAAGCTTAGGTGGGTTCTATACATTCATGATCAGTTTTATTGAAATTCTTACTTTTTTGGCTTTGATAGGAACTGCAGCTTTCCTTTGGAGAAGAAATGTTTCGAAAGTGAAACGACTGAATATGGCTGAGATGAATGGTTGGCCAAAGAATGATGGAAATTTAATTCTCATCATGGAGATAATTCTTGTGTTCTGCATTTTCACAATGAATGGTACTGATGAAGCTCTATACAATATTGGTGAATCTCATGCAGCAAATTTAGGGATTGGAAGTTTTTCATTTACATTAAGCAGCACATTTGGTCCAGCAATTTTTGGAGGAATGGATGTTTCGACATTGCACACACTTGAAAGAGTAGGCTGGTGGGGACATATCCTTATGGTTTTCGCCTTTTTAAATTATTTACCGTATTCAAAACATTTTCACATTCTATTGGCATTCCCGAATACGTATTATTCGAATTTGGAAGCGAAAGGTCGATTCACGAATATGGAGTCGGTAACCAATGAGGTGAAATTAATGATGGATCCAAATGCAGATCCTTATGCGGCTCCATCTGAAATAGCTGAACCACAAAGATTTGGAGCTAAAGATGTCACAGATCTTACTTGGAAGAACCTGTTGGACGCTTACACCTGTACAGAATGTGGCCGCTGTACTTCCTCTTGTCCTGCAAGTCAAACAGGAAAGCTGTTGTCTCCTCGTAAAATTATGATGGATACTCGCGATCGTTTGACGGAAATTGGGAATGCGAAGAGAAAAAACGGAAAAGACTTCGAAGACGGTAAGAGTTTGTTGTTTGACTATATAACGGAAGAAGAAATTTGGGCTTGTACTAGTTGTAACGCTTGTGTTGAAGAGTGTCCAGTGAATATAGATCCTTTGTCTATTATTATCGATTTACGTAGATTTTTGGTGATGGAAGAATCTAAAGTTCCTACTGAGCTTGCCGGAATGTTAACGAATATCGAAAACAACGGCGCCCCTTGGCAATTTGCTCAAGCTGATAGATTAAATTGGAAAGATGAGGCTTAATTTAGAAGATAAAATTATTGATGGAGAGAAAATTTCTCCAGTGTTGCCAGATGGCATCAAAAATTACTTGATTGACATTGATGGTACAATATGCGATGATATTCCTAATGAGGAACCAGAAAGAATGGTAACTGCGAAGGCTTTTCCAGATGCTCTTGAAATATTGAATAAATGGTTTGATGAAGGTCATATTATCACATTTTTCACATCACGATTGGAAGAACACCGAGGTGTAACTGAAAAATGGTTAAATGAGCATGGCTTCAAATATCATGGAATGGTGATGAATAAACCTAGAGGAGGAAATTACCATTGGGTTGATAATCATATCGTTCGCGCAACAAGGTTCGATGGTAAATTCACCGACTTAGTTGAAGTAAATACAACAATAGAAGTTTTTAAAAAATAAGAACATGAGCGAATTGAAAGTACCTACAATGGCGGAAATGCTGGCTGAGGGTAAATCTCCAGATATTTTATTTTGGGTAGGTTGTTCGGGTAGTTTTGATGATAGAGCGAAGAAAATTACCAAAGCAATTGTGAAAATACTGAATCACTGCAACGTTGATTTCGCAGTATTGGGTACGGAAGAGAGTTGTACAGGTGATCCTGCGAAACGCGCTGGAAATGAATTTACTTTCCAAATGCAAGCCATGATGAACATCCAAGTTTTAAATGGATATGAGGTAAAAAGAATCGTTACAGGCTGCCCGCATTGTTTCAACACATTAAAAAATGAATATCCTGAACTGGGTGGAACGTATGAAGTAATTCACCACACACAATTGATTCAGGATTTGATTAATACCGGAAAATTGGCTTTGGAAAATGGTGCTGTTTTTAAAGGAAAGAAAATTACATTCCATGATCCGTGTTATTTAGGACGAGCAAATGACGTATATGAAGCTCCTCGTAGTTTAATTGAAAAATTAGACAGTGAATTGGTTGAAATGAAACGTTGCAAAACAAATGGCTTATGTTGTGGAGCAGGTGGTGCTCAAATGTTCAAAGAAGCCGAAAAAGGCAACAAAGAAATTAACATTGAACGCACTGAAGATGCTCTGGAAACGAAAGCAGAAATTATTGCTACAGGTTGTCCATTTTGCAATACGATGATGACTGATGGTATAAAAAGCTTCAATAAAGAGGCTGACATTCAAGTTCTTGATGTGGCTGAGTTAATCGCGACTGCTGCTGATTTATAAAATAATTTAAAAACATGTATTTCTCAAATTTCTCATCAGACGCAAAAGTTTGGATTTATCAATCTGATAAACCAATGGATGAATACTTAAGATCTGAATTGAACAATTTGGTGCATCGTTTTGTCGATGAATGGTCGGCACATGGAACGAAATTACAAGCAGAAGGAGAAATTATTGATGAATACCGCTTAGTCCTTTGTACTGATGGGAATGTGGAAGCTTCGGGCTGTTCAATTGATGCGTCGGTTCGTTTTATCAAAAAAATAGGCCGGAAATACAACGTAGATTTTTTTAATCGATTAGAGGTTTTGGTTGAAAAAGATGGGAAGAAAGAATTACTTCATTTTTCATCATTAAAAGACAACCCGGAATTAAAAATATTTCAACCATCACCAAAAAACTTAGGTGAGTTTAGAGAAAATGAAACCGTTTTGGTTTCTGCTTATTTGAATTAAGAATTGATTTGTTCTTTTTTACATCCAGACGCAAACCTGCTGTGAGTCTGATGGTGTAAAAACTCTGTCGGTAAATTAAATCCCCAAATTTTATACTTTTATTGTCAAAATCTAGATTTAAAAAGACAAAGTATTTTGGTGCAGAATATCCGCCAATTAATTTAATATCGTATCGTGGGGCGAGTCCTAAAAAACCTCGTTGATAATAATTTACATTGTAAAATTTTGCTTGAGTGACCAAGCCTAGACCAAAAAAAGCACAAACTTGCCAATTTTTATAACGTTCAAGGTAAGCATATCCGGGCACGATTCCCAAATCAACGGAACTAAAAATACTAGAGGCCGTTTTGTCGTTCAACGTGTCTATTAAATCAATTGGAATAATTGGTTTGCCTCCATTACTAATTCCATGTATTACAAACGTAGGTTTTAGATAAAATGTTCCAATTCGTTTTTCATAATGTCCAGTTTTTCCAAAAACAGAGGGCATATTAAATTGTTTATTGAAGAAATACCAGGTATTTATGGATAAACTTATGGCATTTGTATTTGGTCGAATATCATTAGGTTTTAATTTATTGAGCGTGTCATTCCATTGGTAGGCATTTTTGATTGAATACCCTATATAATTCCGCGTATCTACATCGAAAAACCAGTTTTTTATTTGAAAGTTAAAACCTAAATCAAAGTATCGTGTGTTCCCAAAATTCTTTTTAGAACGACTTGTTCCTTTTAAAGTAAAACTCAAGCGTAGTGCAAACCATTTGTAGGCGCCACCAAATCCCAAAACAGGATTATAGTTGTTCTTGAAATGAATGGATTTCACATCATTTGAAAACGGATACTTAATAGTAAATGGGGCAGAGGCATATCCAAAATCAGAGTACAAAACCAATTTATCTTTGAATCTCACGAAATATTTAGTGCTATCGTCAAAAGCACCATAACTAAAAAAGAAATTTAAGACAAATATGATGGATAGACTACTTTTCAATTCCTTCTAAATCTAAAATAAACGAATAAATTCTTGCTATTTCTTTACGCTCTGCAGTACGTCCAGAGCCGCCTCCGTGACCCGCGTCCATGTTGCATTCAAAAAGCAATGGCTTTTGGTCTGTTTTTAATTCCCGAACTTTAGCAACATACTTTAAAGGCTCCCAATATTGTACTTGCGAATCGTGGTAACCGGTTGTAATAAAAATGGCAGGGTATTCCATTTTTCTCAAGTTATCATATGGCGAATAGCTAAACATGTATTGATAATATTCCTTTTCATTAGGATCCCCCCATTCTTCATATTCTCCAACCGTCAGTGGTATCGATTCATCCAACATGGTGGTAACAACATCAACGAAAGGCACTTGACTGATAACGGCTTTCCATAAATATGGAGCCATATTCGTTATTGCTCCCATTAACAATCCTCCGGCAGAGCCACCAAGTGCGTATATTTTATGGGGGTCACAATAACCATTTTCCCCTAAATATTCTGCAGCGTTTATGAAATCGGTAAATGTATTTTTCTTTTTAAGAAATTTACCTTCTTCATACCAGGTTTCACCCATGTATTTTCCTCCTCTGATATGAGCAATCGCGAAAACAAAGCCTCTATCTATTAAGCTCAATCTAGTTGCTGAAAAAACATCTGGTATCGTATATCCATATGATCCGTAACCATAAATTAGGACTGGAGCTTTGGATAAGTCAAGTCCTTTTTTAAATACCATGGAAACAGGTATTTTGGTTCCATCATTTGCAATTGCCCAAACTCTTTTGGTATCGTAATTTTCACTTTTAAAATTAGGGTCAATTAATTTAGTTTGGTGATGCAATTCCTTTTCTTTCGTATTTAAATGATATTTAAAAATACTGGAGGGAATTGTAAAGGAATTGTATTTAAAATTGAAGATCTCACCTTTATAATCATCGTTAAAAGCAAAATCTAATGCATATGTTTCTTCATTAAACGAAATGTAATTGATTTCGGGCTTATTGATTCCAATTAACTTAATTTTTTGCAATCCATTTGTTCTTTCTTCCACCACAATATGATTCTTAAAAACCAAGGTGTTTTCAATTAGCACTTTTTCGTCAACCTCCTGAATCATTGAGCAAGATTCTAGATTCGTTGGAATTGTTTTAGTGAAAAGTATTTTGCGGTTTTTTGCATTCTTATTTGTTGTGATGTAAAATCCATTTTCATGATAATCTACCGAATAAAGATGACCCGTTTCTCTAGGGAGAAAAACTATTGGTTTACCCAAAGGTTTATCTGCATCTAGTACTTGAATTTCAGATGTCAGAGATGAGTATGCTCCAATTTGAATAAACTTATTTGTCATCGCTTTTGAAATGTATAAAGAGAATTTCTCATCTTTTTCTTGATACACTAAAACATCTTTATCGGTTGGTTGACCTAAAATATGTCTCCAAACTTGAAATTCACGCAATGTTTGAGGGTCTTTTCGGACATAGAAAACGGTTTTGTTGTCATTTGCCCAAACCAATGAGCCATCCGTTTCCTCAATTTTATCTTTTAAATATTTGCCAGTTGCATTTAAACGAAACTGAATTATATAATTCCTGCGTCCTATGCAATCTTCACTTATGGCAAGCATGCTATTATCAGGCGAAGGAATCCAATCACCTAAATCATAGAATTTTTTTTTCTTGGCGCGTTTGTTTTCATCAAAGTAAATCTTCTCTTTTTCACCTGATAGTTCGTAAATATAAGCGTAGTCTTTACCTTGTTTATTTCGTATTTGATAGGTTTTGCCGTTGAGTATAAATGGAGCACTTGTTTGATTAGGATCAATTCGTTTTTCAAATTCATCTAATAATTTATTTTCCAAAGGGATTAAACGGTCGAAGTACTTTTTGCAATAGTTGTTTTCTTCTTCAATATAAGATAGAACTTTCGCATTATCCCTTTGATTCATCCAATGATAGTCATCGATTCGCTTGTGATCGTGTTTAATCAGAATTTTAGCTATTTTTTGTGCTTTAGGCAAGGTTTCTTGAGCAAAATACTTCGTTGAAGTCATGTTCCAAATTAATATTAATGCAATCGTGTATAATAATTTCATGGGTTAAATTCTAACCGAAAAATAAGTGATATTTCTGATTAGAGTGCAAGTTAGAGGAAATTATTGTTTAGAATCTATGCGCCACGAAACTTTTATAAAGTTTAATTTGTTTACGACCTTTTATATTACTTTGTTAAATTTGCTCTTCCAGAAAAAAGTATGAAGAAATTATACAATTATTTACTCAATACATTGCCGAGACCTTTATTAATACGTTTAAGTTATCCTTTTAAAGCGATTGCACCACTTTTGTACAAAGGAAATAAAGTGGAATGTCCTGTTTGTGGGAAAAGTTACCGCAAGTTTTTGTCATATGGATCAAATACCGCACACAGAGAAGGAGTTCTTTGTCCTGGAGATTTAACACTTGAACGCCATCGATTAATGTGGCTTTATTTGAGAGATTTTTCAGAATTCTTTAAGAAAGATTTAAAGGTCCTTCATATTGCGCCTGAACAATGTTTTATCGATAAATTCAAAGCACAAAAAAATCTCGAGTACTTAACAGCCGACTTGGTTAGTCCTATTGCAGATATGCATTTTGATTTGCATTCTATACCTTTGGAAGACAATCATTTCGATGTAGTTTTTTGCAACCATGTCATGGAACATGTTGATAATCCAAATACCTGTATGAGCGAGTTATTTCGTGTCATGAGGGCAGGTGGTTGGGCCATAATGCAAGTTCCTCAAGATGTTACTCGTGAGAAAACTTATGAAGATATAACAATAACAAGTCCTGAAGATAGAGAAAAACATTTTTGGCAAAAAGACCACGTTCGTCTCTTTGGTTTAGATTATCCTGATTATTTAAGAAACGCTGGGTTTGAAGTTGAGGAATTTTTATTGAAAGATAAAATTCCAGCAGAAAAATTTGAAAGATATAGAATACCGCCTTCGGAAACATTATATATTGCCCGTAAAAAATAAGACACAAAAAAAATCCCGATTCATCGAATCGGGATTTTTTTATATCAATATTGAGTTAGATATTTTCTATAATCATAGCAGAAGCACCGCCTCCGCCATTACAAATCCCAGCTCCACCTAATTTCGCATTGTTCTGTTTCAAAACATGAATTAGTGTTACCAAAATTCTAGAACCACTGTTCCCAAGAGGGTGGCCAAGTGCAACAGCTCCGCCGTTAACATCAACTTTCTCTGGATCCAATCCTAAAAGTTTAGTATTTGCTAATCCAACGACTGCGAATGCTTCATTTAATTCCCAGAAATCAATATCGCTAGTAGATAATTTAGCTTTCCCTAAAGCAATTGGAATTGCTTTAGCAGGCGAAGTTGTAAACCATTCAGGTGCTTGAGCAGCATCTGCGTAGCTAACAATCTTAGCGATAGGTTTCAATCCATATTTGTCAACCGCTGCTTTTGATGCTAGAATCAATGCCGAAGCACCATCATTCAATGTAGAAGCATTTGCTGCGGTAATAGTACCATCAACCTTAAATGCTGGGCGTAATCCTGGGATTTTGTCTAAAAAAACGTTTTTGTACTCTTCATCTTGAGAAATTATGATGGGATCACCTTTTCTTTGTGGAACAGCAACTGGAACAACTTCATCATTAAATTTTCCTGCTTCCCAAGCGGCAGCAGCTTTTTTGTATGAATCGATTGCAAAATTATCTTGATCTTCTCTTGTTATATTATGTTCAGTTGCGCAAAGTTCAGCACAAGTTCCCATTGGCATTTTGTTGTAGACATCCAATAAACCATCTTGGGTGATACCGTCTAACATTGTAATGTTGCCAAATTTGATTCCGTTTCTTCCTGCAACATAATGAGGAGTCATAGACATGTTTTCCATACCACCAGCAACAACGATTTCATTGTCACCAGCAATAATCGACTGTGCGCCGAGCATGACAGCCTTCATGCCAGAAGCACATACTTTGTTAACGGTTGTGCAAGGAATGTTTTGTCCTAAACCGGCACCAAGCGCTGCTTGACGGGCAGGGGCTTGACCAACTCCAGCTTGCAATACATTGCCCATAAAAACCTCATTTATAATTTCAGGATTGATATTTCCTTTTTCCAATGCACCTTTAATTGCAGTAGAACCTAAAGCGGTTGCTGAAACAGTTGAAAGTCCCCCCATAAAAGCCCCTATTGGAGTTCTAACGGCAGAAATTATATATACATCTTTGTTCATTTTCTATATTTTTTAGACTACAAAAGTACAAAATAATGATGAGTGTTTTGGTTTGAATTTGAGTTCAAAAACATTTAAATAATTGTTAAGTTTAATTCCAGACACCTTTGTTTTTAGAGTTTTCAGTAGTTTTATAACTTAATTTAACAGTTTACATTTTACATGAAGTATACAGTATTTGTTTTGACGTTAATATTTTCAATTTCAATTAAAGCGCAGGTGAAGGATACTTTGCCAAAAAACTGGAAACTAAAGGTGATTTATGGAATTAATGGAAGTCAGACCTCGTTCGTTAATTGGAATGCAGGTGGGCGGAATAACATTGCCGTTTTAGGTTTTATTGATGCATTTGGAAATTACAAGAAAGGTTCTTTTAAATTGGATAATGATTTGCACCTTGCATTAGGTGCGGTAAATTATTTAGGTAAAATAGAGGATGGAAGTCAAAGGTTTCAAAAAACGGATGATAGAATTGAGTTCAATGCAAATGCTGGAGTTCATTTAAAAAAACATTACTATTTGTCTTTGCTAGGAAACATGAGAACACAAAGTTTGGACGGGTTTTCCTACCCGAATGACTCAATTGCAGCTTCACGTTTTATGGCTCCAGGTTATGCGACTTTAGCTGCGGGAGTAGATTATAAACCAGCAGATAATTTTTCGTTATTTATATCGCCTTTGGCAGCTAAAATGACCTTTGTTAAGTCTGATAGATTAGCAAATCTAGGTGCTTTTGGTGTAAAACCTGCTGAATACGATGCCGTTGGAAATTTAATCAAAGCGGGTAAACAGTTCCGTGGTGAACTTGGAGCTTACATACAAATGAAATACAGCAGAACTATTGTTGAAAATATTAATTTCAAAAGTGGTTTGCAATTGTTTAGCAATTATTTGGATAACCCTCAGAACATTGATGTAAATGCTGAAATGTTGTTTTCATTTAAAGTAAATAGTTGGTTGTCAACATCATTACAGTGGAATCTGATTTATGATGACGACATCAAAATTACAGATAGAAACAAAAATATTGGACCAAGAACCCAATTTAAATCTGTTTTTGGTCTAGGAATGGCATTTTCTATTCAAAACTTCACAGAGGAGAAAAAGTAATTGTTTTATTATTTTTTAAAAATGTACCAAGAGGTAAGACCATTTAGTTTGTTACTTTCGTAATTGAAAAAATGAACTGGATTTCCGATATATCACTTTGGTGGCTTTTTCCTTGGTCAATATTGGCCATTTTTCTCTCCATTGTACTTTACAAGCAAAAAGGTTGGATTCTCGAATTGACTAAATTTCAAAGAATTACGCTGATTATCCTTCGCTCGACAAGTTTGATTCTTCTCTTCTTACTGCTATTAGGTGTCCTTTTTGAATACAAAAGTTACCGTGAAGAGAAACCGGTATTAATTACTGTAATAGACAATTCTTCATCTGTGCTCAATTACAAAGATTCTCTAAAGGTAAAATCAGAATTGTTATCCATTCAGAGTAGTTTGAAAAATAAATTGGGTGATAAATTTGAATATTACGCCGTTAATTTAAAAAATGATTCTACAGGTAATCTGAAATTTAATGGAGATCAAACTGATATCTCATCGGTTTTGGATAGGATTCATACTGATTTTTACAATAGAAACGTAGGGGCTGTAACTTTGCTCTCTGATGGAAATTACAACAAAGGCATTAATCCTATTTATGTTTCAGAAAAATTCAATGTAACTCCATTTTTTACAGTTGGCTTAGGCGATACAGTTGTGAAGAAAGATCAATATATTAAAGCTGTTACATCAAACGATTTTGCATTTCTAAAGAATGATTTTCCAGTGGAAGTGGAGGTAGAGGCCTTAAAAATGGGAGTTCGATCAGCAAATGTTTCTATTTTGAATAATGGTAAAATAGTTGCTAATCAATCCGTTAATTATCAGGATCCGAATTATTCCTTTAAACAGTTAAATTTCATTTTACCGGCTAATCAAATAGGCATCCAGCGATACACCGTAAATGTAACCTTGATAAATAGTGAGTACAATAAAAAGAACAATAGTCGAGATTTTTATATTGAAATTTTAGATTCTCGAAGTAAAGTGTTATTACTTGCTGGAGCTCCTCATCCAGATGTTGCAGCAATACGCTCCGTAATAGAAAAAGATGAAAATTTAACAGTAGAGTCTGCGTTAACTAAAGAATGGGATCAAAACACCAAAGACATTGATTTGGTTATTTGGCATGAACCAGGATGGCAATGCAGCAATGCAGCTCTTGAAACGATTAGAAATAAAAAAATCCCAATTTTGTATATAATTGGAAATTCGAGTTCACCGAACGAAATAACTCGATTGGGATTAGGATTAAAAACACCAAATAGTTCGCAATCTGACGATATTGAAGCAAAATATAATTCAGGATTTGTGCCGTTTGAAATTTCAGATGATTTAAAAAAGTTTTTTGATTATTTACCACCTTTAAAATCAAAATTTGGCAATGTAAATTGGCCAGCAGGAATTAATATTATGCTGTTTCAGCGCATAGGAAATATTCAAAAGAAAGATCCATTGTTATTCTTTGGAAAGCAAAATGGAGTTAAATACGGTGTATTATACGGTGAAGGAATTTGGCGGTGGAAAATAAATGACTTTTCTAGAAATGGTTCGTTTGATTATTTCAATGAATTCGTGCAAAAAATGACACAGTATTTAGTCGTTCGTCAAAATACATCCCCTTTTATCATTTCCTTGCCAAGAAGAATTTCTAAATCTGAAGAGTTAGTTGTGAAGGCAGAATTTTATAATGAGGCAATGGAATTAATAACATCTCCTATTATCAATTTTCAGTTAGTTGATGAATCAGGTAAGGTCAATAAATTTGAATTTGGTCAAAGGGGCAATGTCTATCGTTTAAATTGTGGACGATTGAACCCAGGGAAATTTGAATGGAAGGCGACTACAAAATTCAACGGCAAATTATTTTCTAAATCTGGAACCTTTATAGTAGAGGATATTGTGATCGAAGATTTAGATAATCAAGCGAACCATCAGGTTTTAAGACAAATGTCTGCACAAACGAACGGAAAGTTTTTTCAATTAAATGAACTTGATCAATTATATGATGAGTTGAATAAACGAGATGACCTTGTCAATATATCTTACGCAGAATCTATTTTCATTGATTTGATTGATTGGAAATTGTTATTTTTCATCTTGCTGCTTGCCTTGTTGACAGAATGGACCTTAAGGAGATTCTTTGGAGGGTATTAATTTTTTAATGGAAATATAATAAAGTCAAAAACAATTCGTTCTTGTTTTAAATAACCCGTTAAAATGCCTATGATGAAAAAATACGCTAACGTTGCTCCTGCCGAGGAGTCTAGAATCGGTCCAACTTTAGAAGCTTTAAAATTCATTATCAATTACAGTAAAGCGGTTGAAGTAAAGAAAATAGGAAAAGAAAAATTTCTTTTTCAGTTAAATTAAAAACAAAAAAGTCCGGTTAATACCGGACTTTTCATTTGTATTTTGTAAAGTTGTTACCAAATATTCGCTACTTTTTCAGCTGTATTCCTCATTTTATCACCTTCGACTACATCAAATGCTTCAAAAAACTCAGGACTATTTTTTAATGGGCCGTTCACTCTAAACATTCCAGGAGAGTGGGGATCATTTGCCAATCTGTTTTGCATTTCAGCTTCTGTATAATTGATTTTCCATAATTGTGCATATGAAATGAAAAATCTTTGAGCTGGAGTAAATCCATCTTTTGTTATTCCAGAATGAAACTCTGTAGTTTTGGCATAGGCATGGTATGCCAAAGTTAACCCGCCTAAATCAGCAATATTTTCACCCATTGTTAATTCAGGATTCACACAATTGTCTACAGTTGGGCAAAAGGCAGAATAGGTTTGTCCAAGAATATCAGTTTTCTCTTCAAAAGACAGTCGGTCTTTTTCCGTCCACCAATTGGTAAATGAACCATCTGCTGCGAATTTCGAACCCATATCATCAAAACCATGCGTGAATTCATGACCAATGACCATTCCGATTCTACCATAATTTACAGCATCTTCATAGTTTTCACTAAAGAATGGTGGTTGCATAATTCCCGCTGGGAAAGCAATTTCATTTAACAAAGGGTGATAATAAGCATTGACCATGTGAGCGGGCATTCCCCATTCCTCCTTGTCAACACGTTTATTTAATTCTGACAGGTTTTTGTTATAAGCAAAGATATTTGCATTTTGTACATTTTGGATGTAACTCACATTGTTAAAACCAATTTTACTGTAATCTTCCCATTTACTTGGAAAGCCTAATTTTCGGCCTATAGAGTTTAACTTAGTTAATGCCTCTTTTTTTGTTTCATCTGTCATCCAGCTCAGATTTTGGATACGTTCATCGAAAACAACCAATAAATTGTCAACCATTTCATTTACTCGTTTTTGAGCATTATCTGAATAATGTTTTTCTACAAATGCTTTACCAAGTAATTCTCCAAAATTCATATTGGTAATTTCCTCAATCGCTCTGTCATCAATTGATTTCATTTCTTTTTGTCCTTTTAAAGTTTTCCCATAAAAGTCAAAGTTCGCTTGACCAAATTTTTCGTCTAAATGTTCTGCATAATGATTCAAAACCGACCACGTTAAATAGCTTTTCCACTCTTGTAAGTCCATTATTTCGAATAATTTTCCAACGTTCATCACAAAATCAGGTTGACCAACGATTATAGATTCAAATTCTGCAATACCCGTTTGTTCTTCATAAAGTTTAAATTTGAAAGAACCAAATAAACCTTCAATTTTAGCTTTATTTACTTTGTTGTATCTGTTTTCAGGTATTCTTAGTTCAGCTGGCAACATCATATTACTAGCAAGATTTTTTTCTATTTTCAAAACATGTTGAGCTGCAAGTTTTGCATCTAGCTCATATTGGCCATACAAAGTAAATATTTTGGAGATATGTCTTTCATAAGCATCTAATATATCTTTTTTAGATGCTTTTTCGTAGTAATCTCTGTTAGGCAAGCCTATTCCTCCTTGAGAAATAGAGGCAATATGCATGTCCACATTTTTCAAATCCTGACTTACCCCAAAATTGAATAAAACACCAATCCCAGTTTTATGCAATTCTGCTATAACAGCAGGAATTGATTCCTTTGCATCTATTTGATTTATCAAATCTATTTCAGGAGCCACTGCATAAAATGATATAGAATTTCTGTTTTTCATATCTATGAATGACGTATAATAATCACCGAGAATTTGATTTATGGATCCGGGTGTTCCTTTTGATTTGGCGGCATCCTTTAAAATCGTCAATAACTTTTCTTTATTCGCCTTGTCAAGTTCATTAAAGCTTCCCCAGCGTGATTCACTGTCGGGAACTGGATTGTTTTTACACCATGTGCCGTTAGCATATTGGAAAAAGTCATCTTTTGGATAAATAGATTTGTCCATGTACGATTCGTCTATCGTTTCATAGTTGACTTTCTTAATAATTTCTTGAGTTGATTTTTTTGCACCACATCCAACGAGGATATTTCCCGCTAAAGCTATAATTGCTAGAGTATTAATTTTCATATGTTCAATTGTTTTAATTCTTAAATTTCATTTCGGTGTGAGGAATTCCGTCTTCTAAATATTCTTTTCCAGTAGACTTAAAACCATGTTTTTCATAAAACTTTGTCAAATGCCTCTGGGCTGAAAGCTTTACTGATTTATCTGAATCCCATTTATTTTTTATAAATTCCATAGATTGGGTCATAATAACATGTCCTAAGCCAGAATTTCTATATTTCTGGTGTGTTACAACTCGACCTATTGCAATTTCAGGATAGGAGAGTCCCGGCGGTAATATTCGCGCAGTTCCTATAATGTTTTCATCAACGTCTTTGACTAATAAATGAAAACTTTCTATGTCTTTACCGTCTAAATCTTGATATGGACAGTTTTGTTCAATTACAAAAACTTCAATTCTCAGGGCAATTAAGTCATGAAATTCCAAGAGACTTAGCTCATCAAAATATTTTATACTGACTCTCATTTTTAAGTTTGAATTACACCAACATTGTAAGGTTTTTCAGCTTTCTTATGACTTGCAGCCGAGATTCCCATAGAAATGTATTTCCTTGTATCGACGGGATCTATAATTGCGTCAACCCACAAACGACTTGCTGCATAGTAAGGGCTGATTTGTCTGTCGTAGCGGTCTTTTATCGTGTTGTAAAGTTGGTCTTCCTTTTCCTTCGTTATTGTTTCTCCTCGCGATTTTAAGGAGGCTACTTCAATTTGCAACAAAACTTTAGCAGCTGCAGCTCCGCTCATCACAGCAATTTCTGCAGTTGGCCAGGCAAGCATCAATCGTGGATCGTAAGCTTTTCCGCACATTGCGTAATTTCCTGCACCGTATGAATTTCCAACTACAACAGTAAACTTTGGCACAACAGAATTGGCCATTGCATTCACCATTTTCGCCCCATCTTTAATGATTCCTGCATGTTCGCTTTTCGAGCCAACCATGAATCCAGAAACATCTTGCAAAAAGACTAACGGAATATTTTTTTGATTACAGTTCATGATAAAACGAGCAGATTTGTCAGCTGAGTCGGTATAAATGACTCCGCCAAACTGCATTTCACCTTTTCCGTTTTTAACGATTTCTCGCTGGTTGGCAACAATTCCTACTGCCCAACCATCTATTCGAGCGTAAGCACAAATTATTGATTTCCCATAATCTGCCTTGTATTCTGTAAATTCGGAATTATCGAGAAGACATTTAAGTAACTCTCTTGTATCGTATGTTTTGTTTCTTTCAGCAGGAAGAATACCATAAATCTTTTCAGCCTCCAACTTTGGCTGTATCGTTTTTTTTCTATCAAAACCAGCATTTTCAGATGCTCCTACTTTGTCCATTAAATCTCGAATGGTTTTTAGGCATTCTTCGTCATTTTCAGATTTGTAATCACAAATACCAGAAATCTCAGTATGCGTAATTGCTCCACCCAATGTTTCATTGTCAATTGTTTCTCCAATAGCTGCTTTAACCAAGTATGAACCAGCTAAAAAGATTGTACCTGTTTTGTTTACGATCAAAGATTCATCCGACATAATAGGCAAGTAGGCACCACCAGCGACACAACTTCCCATCACAGCAGCAATTTGCAGTATACCTCGAGAACTCATAATGGCATTGTTTCGGAAAATACGACCAAAATGTTCTTTGTCCGGGAAAATTTCATCTTGTAGTGGTAAAAACACACCTGCTGAATCGACAAGATAAATGATAGGTAAGTTGTTCTCCATTGCTATTTCTTGCGCTCGTAGATTTTTCTTACCTGTAATCGGAAACCAAGCACCAGCTTTAACTGTCGCATCATTTGCGACAACAATACACTGCTTACCTGAAACATAGCCTATTTCGATTACAACACCTCCTGCGGGACATCCACCGTATTCTTCATACATGTCATATCCTGCCAATGCACCTATTTCGATTCTTTCTGCGCCTTTATCTAAAAGCAAATCGATTCTCTCTCGGGCTGTGAGCTTACCTTGTGCATGAAGTTTATCAATTTTTTTTTGACCTCCACCTTCATATATTTTTTCCAACTCACTGTGTAGAGTCGAAATTTTAAGTTTTACTAGGTCTTCGTTTTTATTGAATTCCAATTCCTTTTTAGAAATCGCCATAGAACTATTTGTTTTTATGCTCAAATATACTCAATTAAGCATCAAATTAAATGGCTGACCTAAGGCTTATTCTTTCAAAAATTTATTAAATCAACAATACATTGTTTGCAAATGCAACTTGTTTCCATAAGCATTTAGATTAATTTTGTAAGATGCAAGATTCATACAAACACAAAGGATTGCGCAAGTTACTTGTCAAAGAACTTCGAGGAAAAGGAATACAAAATGAAAAAGTATTGGATGCATTTATGGCGATACCACGGCATTTCTTTTTGGATTTAGCCTTTTTGCAACAGGCATACAGTAATAAAGCATTTCAAATAGGATCTGGCCAAACAATTTCTCATCCATTCACGGTTGCGTTTCAAACTTCTTTATTAGAGATTCAAAAAAAAGATAAAATTCTGGAAATTGGGACGGGTTCAGGATTTCAAACGAGTATTTTGTGTGAAATGGGCGCAAAGGTGTTTTCAATTGAACGTCATAAGGATTTACATCAAAAAGCAAAAAAAATAATTCAGCATTTTAATTTTTCACCACGACTTTCATTTGGTGATGGCTTTGCAGGATGGCCAGCTTTTGAACCTTTTGATTCCATTTTAGTAACATGTGGAGCGCCTTTTGTTCCCGAAGAACTTAAAAAACAATTAAAAATAGGAGGAAAGCTCGTTATTCCTTTAGGTGAAGGAAGTGTTCAAAGAATGAAACGTTATATAAAAGTTTCGGAAACAGAATTCGAAGAAGAGGATTACGGTGATTTTAGCTTTGTACCAATGCTAGAAGACAAAGTAAGATAGAGAAAACACAATAAAAAAAGCAGTGATGAAAGGTTTCATCACTGCTTTTTTGTTTCATTATAATTTTTAATGACCTTTTGCAGCTAAATATCGTTCAGCATCCAAAGCAGCCATACAGCCTGTGCCAGCTGCTGTTATCGCTTGACGATATGTTTTATCAGCGGCGTCGCCAGCAACAAATACACCTGGCACATTCGTAAGAGAAGTACCTGGCTTTTCATATTTGATGTATCCAACTTCATCTAAGTTCAGGTAGTCAGCGAAAATATCTGTATTGGGTGTGTGACCAATTGCAACAAAAAACCCAGTAGCTGGAATTGTTGTTGCTTCACCGGTTTTATTGTTTTTAACTTTTACGGCGTTTACAACATCATCACCCAAAACTTCTTCTGTTTCTGTATTGTACATGATTACGATATTTGGCGTGTTTTCAACTCTCTCTATCATAATTTTTGATGCCCTAAACTCATCTCGACGAACAAGCATGGTTACTTTTGTACAAAGTTTAGACAGATAGTGAGCTTCTTCACAAGCTGCATCACCCGCACCTACAATAACGGTTTCTTGTCCACGATAAAAGAACCCATCACAAACTGCACAGGCAGAAACGCCCCCACCGTTCAATAAGAACTTTTGTTCACTTTCTAAACCGAGGTATTTCGCAGTTGCCCCTGTAGAAATAATTACAGTGTCAGCGTGGATTTCATGACCAGATTCAGTCCAACATTTATGTACTTCACTATTAAAATCAACTTTGGTAACAAAACCAAATCGAACATCTGTTTCAAAGCGTTTAGCTTGTTTTTCTAATTCCAACATCATTGCTGGTCCTGTTATTCCGTCTGGGTAGCCAGGAAAGTTTTCGACTTCATTTGTAGTGGTTAATTGTCCGCCTGGCTGCATCCCTTGATACATAACCGGTCTCATATCCGCTCTTGCCGCATAAATTGCTGCAGTGTATCCAGCAGGACCTGATCCAATAATCAAGCATTGTACTTTTTCTATATCACTCATATCATTATAAAAAATTCAGAGCAAAAATAACAGTTTTATTATCAGAGTTGAGGTCAAATTCCCAAAAAAGTGCGTATAAACGTTAATATTCTTGAATTCCAAACAAAAAAATTAAATAAAGCTTTGGATAGGCTTTGTTTTACAAAATAAAGGGAGTAATTTTGTACCCCAATTTTGAGAACAAAGAATGATAGATACGGAACTTTACCAAGCAAAAACTCTTTACCCTTTTCAAGAAAATACTGTTACATCAATACTCGAAGAACTTGAAAAAAACGGAAAAAATTTCAATTTACTTTATCAACTGCCAACAGGCGGCGGAAAGACAGTAATATTTTCAGAAATAACACGAAATTATATTGAGAATTGGAAAGAAAAAGTGCTAATCTTAACCCATAGAATAGAACTTTCCGTTCAAACATCCAAACAGCTTTCGGCGATAGGTGTAAAAAACAAGGTAATCAATAGTGAAATCAAGACCTTAGATGATCAAGACGAATTCCCTTGTTTCATTGCAATGGTTGAAACGCTAAATAATAGATTACATGATGATGAAAATTTCATCAAGGATGTAGGTTTGGTAATTGTTGATGAAGCGCATTACAATAGTTTTAGAAAAATATTTCAGTTTTACGAAGAAGCAAATATTCTTGGCGTAACGGCAACTCCTTTGAGTTCGAATCGGGCATTGCCACTTAACGATAATTATCATAAATTAATTGTTGGAGAGAGTATTTCCAATTTAATAGAAGGAGGATATCTATCTAATGCAGAAACATTTACGTATGATGTAAATCTTCATGGTTTGAAGATTGGGTCTAATGGAGATTTTACAGTAAGTTCATCTGAATTGGTTTATGGAAACTACTTTATGCAAGAAAAACTTTTGTTTGCCTATGAAGAAGTTGCCATTGGAAATAAAACGTTAATTTTTAATTCAGGCATTGAGACTTCAATGCGAGTTGAAGAAATGTTTAAAAAACGTGGATACCCTATCCGTCATTTGGATTCTACTTTTTCAGACAAGGACAGAAAAGATGTGCTATCTTGGTTTAAAAAGACGAAAGACGCGATATTAACCTCAGTAGGAATTTTGACTACTGGTTTCGATGAGCCAACCGTAGAAACAATTATTTTGAACCGAGCAACACGCTCATTAACCCTTTACCACCAAATGATTGGTAGAGGATCTCGAAAATTACCTAATAAAAGTGTTTTCAAACTGATTGATTTAGGAAACAATGTTCGCCGTTTTGGTATTTGGCAAGATTACATAAATTGGCAAGATGCTTTCAAATTTCCAGATAGATTCTTGGAATCTAGACTAACGGAATCTGATGATATAGAGTTTGAGGTTGAATATGAATTTCCAAAAGGTCTAAAAGAAAGATTAGACGTTAAAAAATTGGATTCATTCAATATACGTGATGTATACTACGATTGTATCGATAATAATCAAAAAGGAAAAATTGCTGTAGATCAGTCTTTAGAAAATCATTACGAAGTAATACACTCTGTTGCTACTAACTTTTTTGATAGTTTGGACTTGCAGACTGCAATGCAAGAGCATATTGAATATCGTTTAAAACAATACACTAAATGTATTTCAAAGAGCACGAATAATTACTTTAAGTTTTTGATTGAGACTTATAATCGTCAATTACGACAAAAGTTGCGTGAGAATCTGGAAGACGAGTGATTTCTCAATAATTTAAAATCAGTGTCGCCGTATCGAATGCTGGTGTATAAACTGCTTTTATGCCATTATTTGATGTTCCTAGAACACTGTAGAGGTAGGAATAGTAAGTATTGCCATCGTTAATACAAATAATCGTATCATTCACAGCGCCAGAGAGGATTTGTTCATCGGCTGAACAGCACTGAGAACAGTCAATCTTGCCGTCTTGTTTGGTGTACTGAAGTTGATCATTGGGATTCGGGTTGTCGTTTTTGAATATCAAACGAGCCCACGCTTTAGCAGTGGTGCTAAGATTGTAAATATTAGCATCTTGGGTTAAATTGCCGTAAGGTATAATACGTTCTATTGTAAAATAATTTGTGGGTGTAGCGCTGATTCGCACCTTTTCATATAAATCATTTTGGATAGTGAAGGAATAATTGCCATTAGACTCAGTATTCACGTTTGTTAATAATGAATAATAAGCATTCCCAGATTTTTTTACTTCTATCTTTAAAGTCAAACCTGAAAAATTGGTTGAAAACGTATTGTCGTAGACATTACCAGTAACAATGTAGTTTACTATTTTCTTCTTGCATCCAACTAATAATGAGATTGTACTAATAATGAGAATTATATAAAAAAATGATTTTTTCATCTGATTGTGTTTTTTTATAAAAGTAGGGAATCAAAATGTAAAATAATATTTCAATTTAAGTTTACGAATACATCCATGAAAATTTTAAAAAGCTTAACTTTAATGACTCAAAAAAAACAGAATGTCAGAAGATAATAAAATCATTTTTTCAATGGTTGGTGTATCAAAGAATACACCAGCTGGAAAACCAATTATTAAAAATATTTACCTATCGTTTTTCTACGGTGCTAAAATCGGTATTATCGGTTTAAATGGTTCAGGTAAATCAACAGTAATGAAAATTATTGCTGGTTTGGATCAAACATACCAAGGTGATGTTGTTTTTAATAACGATTACTCGATTGGTTATCTTCCGCAGGAACCAGATCTTGATTTAACTAAAACAGTTAAAGAAATTGTGGAAGAAGGTGTTCAAGAGACGATGGATGCGTTGAAAGAGTTTGAAGAAATCAACAACTCTTTTATGAACGAAGAAATATTGAATGACCCCGATAAAATGGATAAATTGATTCAACGGCAAGGTGAAGTTCAAGATATAATAGATTCTTTGGATGCATGGGAAATAGATTCCAAGTTGGAAAGAGCAATGGATGCACTTCGTTGTCCTCCTGATGATCAATTAATTGGAACGCTTTCAGGCGGTGAGAAAAGAAGAGTTGCTCTTTGCCGTTTGTTGCTGAAAAACCCCGATATCTTATTGCTAGATGAGCCAACTAACCACTTAGATGCTGAATCTATCGAATGGCTAGAGCAGCATTTACAACAATATGCCGGAACTGTAATTGCTGTAACCCACGATCGATATTTCCTTGATAATGTTGCTGGTTGGATTCTTGAATTGGATAGAGGAGAAGGTATTCCTTGGAAGGGAAACTATTCTTCTTGGTTAGAACAAAAAGGCAAACGATTAAAAGATGAAGAAAAGCAAGAGTCGAAACGTCAAAAAATGTTGGCGCGAGAGCTAGAGTGGGTGCGTATGAATCCAAAAGCGAGACAAGCAAAAAGTAAAGCTCGATTGACCAGTTATGATAAATTGCTTTCTGAAGATTTGAAAGATAAAGAAGCAATCTTAGAGATTCCAATACCAAATGGACCGCGTTTAGGTAACAATGTAATAGATGCAGTGAACGTATCTAAAGCATTCGGAGATAAGTTGTTATATGATAATTTGAATTTCAAATTGCCGCCTGCTGGAATTGTTGGAATTGTTGGTCCAAATGGAGCAGGTAAGACGACGATATTCAAAATGATCATGGGTGAATTAATGCCAGATTCAGGAACATTTGAAACGGGTGAAACAGTGAAAATTGGATATGTAGATCAGACTCACGCAGATATTTCAGATGAAAAAACAGTTTTTGATGTTGTTTCTAACGGATTAGAATATGTTGAAGTTGGAAATCAAAAAATCAATTCGAGAGCATATTTATCTAAATTCAACTTTAGCGGATCTGATCAAAATAAGAAAGTTGGAATCCTTTCGGGAGGTGAACGAAACCGTTTACACTTGGCAATGACACTTAAAACTGAGGCAAATGTCCTTTTACTCGATGAGCCAACAAATGATATTGATGTAAATACATTGAGAGCTCTGGAAGAAGGAATTATGAATTTTGCTGGTTGTGCGGTTGTTATTTCCCACGATAGATGGTTCTTGGATAGAATTTGCACACATATCCTTGCTTTCGAAGGTGACTCAGAAGTTTATGCTTTTGAAGGAGGTTACACGGAATACGAAGAGAATAGAAAGAAACGATTGGGAGATAATGCACCTAAACGTATTCGATATAAAAAATTAATTAAATAGGATCGGGACTGTAAGACAATAAGACTTCAGGATAGTATAACGAAAATCCTATTATCATAAAGCCCTAAAATCATTAAAAATATGACCGTTAAAGAATTACAACCAAAAGCACTTTGGAATCATTTTGCAGACTTGAACGCAGTACCCAGACCATCTAAAAAAGAAGAAAGAGTTATTCAGTTCATGGTCGATTTTGGTGAAAATTTAGGTTTGTCAACAGAAGTAGATAAAATTGGAAATGTAATTATCAAAAAACCAGGTACTCATGGGATGGAAAATGCTGGTCCGGTGATTATGCAAAGTCACTTGGATATGGTTCATCAAAAAAATAACGATACCGTTTTTGACTTTGACAAGCAAGGAATTGATATGTTGGTTGACGGTGATTGGGTAAAAGCAAATGGAACCACTTTAGGTGCTGATAACGGAATTGGAGTTGCAGCAATTATGGCGATTTTGTCTTCTACAGACATTCCTCATCCACCAATCGAAGCAATGTTTACGATTGACGAAGAAACTGGAATGACCGGTGCAATGCAATTGGATCCGAGTTATTATACGGGAAAAACACTATTAAATTTAGATACAGAAGATGATGATGAATTGTCGATAGGTTGTGCTGGCGGAATTGACACCAATACTTCGTATACATATAAAACGACAGAATTAAATCGTGAACATGTCTGTTTTAAGTTGACAGTCAAAGGTTTAATGGGCGGCCATTCTGGAATGGATATCGATAAAGGACATGGAAATGCGAACAAAATTCTTACGAGAGTTTTGTACACGGCACGTACATTCGCTGATCTGCACCTAGTTGAATTTGACGGTGGAAGTTTGCGAAATGCAATCCCACGTGAGGCTAACGCAATAATTGCAGTATTAAAAGACGACGTTGCAGTATTTGAATTGGAATTATTGAAAATTGCTAAAATGTTGAAAGTTGAATTTCAAACTGTAGAGAAAAATTTAGTTATTAATTCAGAAATAGTTGATTTACAGTCTAAAATAGTAATGGATAATTCAGATATGATTAAAATCCTGAATGTTCTTTACGCAGTTCCTAACGGGGTTTTCAGGATGAGTCCTGATATTGAAGGTTTGGTAGAAACTTCTTCTAGTTTAGCGAGAGTAATTGTTAAAGATGGTCAGTTTATTACGCAATCATTGCAAAGAAGTAGTGTAGAAAGCACGAAAGACGATGTTGCCAATACAATACGATCTTCATTTGAAAATATGGGTGCTGCAGTTGTTCAGACAGGAGATTATCCCGGATGGCAGCCAAATCCAAATTCAAAAATATTGACTGTTATGGCGGATTTATACCGAGAAAAATACAAGGAAGAACCACAAATTAAAGCTTGTCACGCAGGATTGGAATGTGGTATTTTAGGTAAACATTTACCAGATGTTGATATGATATCTTTCGGACCAAATATCCGTGGAGCGCATTCTCCAGATGAAAAAGTTCAAATTTCTTCGGTTCAGAAATTCTGGGATTATTTATTAGTTGCCTTGACAAGATTGAATTAATGAATAAAGTAGATCTTGAAGGCTTGGCGAATATGCGCATGCCTTATGGAAAATATGAAGGTAAGCTTTTGGTAGAAATACCAGAAGCTTATTTTATTTGGTACCGACAAAAAGGCTTCCCAAAAGGTAAACTTGGAGATCAACTCGGTGTAATGCTCGAAATAAAGATAAATGGTTTGGAAGATTTAATTTATCCACTCATTCGAAAATAGTATAAACTGGATTTTTGTTAAACAATATTAAGTTTTAATTAAATATTATTTATATTTGTTTTAATATTTAGAACAAATCATGCAAAAATTACCCATTATTTGTCCCTGTTGTGAATCTACACTTTCGGTGAGTAAGTTGACCTGTCCAAGTTGTGATACGCTTGTTGCTGGGAATTACTTATTACCGGTTTTTTTAAGATTAATAGAGGAAGAGCAATTGTTCGTTTTAAATTTCATCACCTCAGGTGGAAGTTTGAAAGAAATGGCCAGTAAATTAGGGAAAAGCTATCCAACTGTACGAAATATGTTGGATGATATCATTGAAAAAATAAATCCAACATCATAATGAAAGTCATTCTTTTTAAACCATTTGAGAAATTTAGTGAAAATCAGCTTTTTATATTCGGAACTTTTTTTCTTCTACTAGGCACTTATATTGCAACCTTTTGTCACGCTAATTATGACGGTGCTATTGACATTCATTTTTCAAATTACCAATTGACGTTCACGGAACTATTAACTGAAAATCTCATAAACATCTCAGTTCTTTTCCTTTGTTTATTTCTGGCAGGGATTTATCGCTATAAGAAGACTAGAACGATTGACATTTTAAATATCGTTTTAATATCTAGAGTTCCCTTTTATTTTCTAGCACTTTTCAATGTGAATAACTCACTTTCGGTTAATTCATCGATTCCAATTAATGAGTTGATGGATTTCGCAATGGAACATTTGTTTTTATTGATAACGATGACGATTGTAATGATACTCGTTGTAATTTGGATGTTTGCTTTACTATACAACGGTTACAAAATTGCAACAAATGCGAAAGGAAATTCTTCGATTGCATTGTTTATCGTGGCAATAGTGGTTGCTGAAGTTATTTCTAAGTTAATTATTTACAATACAATCCTATAAACTATGAAACGATTCCTATTACTTTTTTTCCTTTTTGCAGGAAGTGCTTTTTCACAAGAAATTGAAGGCGATTGGTATGGAGATATTGAGATAATGGGAATGAAATTAGGCTTCGTTCTCCATATTTCAAAAGATGGGGACATTTATAAATCTATATTGGATATACCCGAACAAAACGCTATGGGAATTCCAATGACATCAACAACTTACGTTGAGAATGTTTTGAAAATCATCAGCACTCAATTGAAAGGTAATTTTGAAGGTAGTCTTGCAGATGAGAGTGTAAAAGGAATATTTAGTCAAAATGGTGGCGCTTATCCTTTCTCAGTGTCAAAGGAGAAAAGAGAAGCTAAACAGCGTCTTCGTCCGCAAGAACCGAAACCTAAATTCAATTATAAAATTGAAGAAGTTACATTTGAAAACAAAGCTGATAATGTTAAGTTGGCAGGCACATTAACATTACCAAAAGGAAAAGGTCCTTTTCAAGCTGTGGTTTTAGTAAGTGGAAGCGGACCACAAGACAGAAATGAAGAAATCCTTGGACACAAGTCATTTTGGGTGCTATCCGATTATTTGACAAACAACGGAATTGCAGTCTTGCGTTATGATGATAGAGGGGTAGGAGAATCAACAGGGGATTTTAGTACAGGAACAACAGCCGATTTTGCCCGTGATGCCAAATCGGCTGTAGATTATTTGATGGGTTTGAAGAGAATCAACAAAACTAAAGTTGGAATTATAGGTCATAGCGAAGGGGGAACAATTGCACCAATAGTTGCTGGAGATCCAAGAAACAAAGTTGGGTTTATTGTAATGTTGGCTGGTACCGCGATACTCGGTAGTGAAGTTTTAGTAAAGCAGCAAGAATTGATTTCGATTATCAATGGTGAAGATGAGGAGGAGGTGGTTTCAAATTCTCAAATGTCCATTGCTCTGTTTCAATTTCTGCAAGAGAATTTGGAATCGGAAAGTTTGAAAATTGATATGGAAAAGTTCATTGGTGATTATATGGTGGAAAACAATACTAAACTTCCTAAAGGCGTTTCAAGCGAACAAATGAGCAAGGTTTTAATAGAAGCTTATGCAACTCCTTGGATGAAATATTTTTTGTTTTATGACCCGCAATACGCCTTTTTAAATACCAAATGTCCAGTTTTGGCACTAAATGGTTCAAATGATTTGCAAGTAACTCCGAAAGAGAATTTATCCCTATTCAAGCAATTGGCAGAGCGTTCAGGAAATGAAAATGTTACGACTATTGAACTTCCTGGATTAAATCATTTGTTCCAACATTGTGAAACTGGTTCACCAAGCGAATACGGTGATATTGAAGAAACTATGTCTCCAGAAGTATTAGAAATAATGAGGAATTGGATTAAAGAACTGCCATAAAACACATTTTTTCAAAAAATAATTAAATATTTTAGAATGCTAATTATCAATCAGTTAGCATTATTTTTTATTAATAACTCATTTTTTTGTTAAGAAAAATGTAACCTCCAAAACAACCTGTCGTAGAAGACTCTTGTAGATTATTTAAAAAC
>Ga0335396_10001403_pt1 | contig 30884 bp, 28 predicted proteins | sample FRY02_FD_205743 | JGI IMG/M metagenome (GOLD analysis project Ga0335396, IMG submission 205743) | Freshwater microbial communities from Lake Fryxell liftoff mats and glacier meltwater in Antarctica - FRY-02 (spades assembly) (version 2) | ecosystem: Environmental > Aquatic > Freshwater > Ice >... | reverse complement strand
TCCAGTCCGGATCATGCCCATTCAGTCTAAAGTATTTTACGATAAGGAGATGGGTTCAGCAATCAGCATCGCCTAGGCCGATTTGAACCGATTCGAACTTCGAACCATAAAGCGTCGGCTCAAAACATATCCGCTCTTCAATCGTCCGCATGAGGAATTACGCAAACGCATCAAAACATAGAGAATTGTAGTTTAACTTCATGGCATTCGTGCCTTTTCCCACTTATCAGCTCTTAGTTGCACCCAGCATTAAAGGCGATTTTCCAGGTTCACCGCAATGTAAATGCGGGCCCCGGAGAAAACACTGAACCCAGTTTTATCGCAAATGAAGGGGAAGATTGCCCTGCTGAAACCGTCATCGGAAGAGTTGAAAAAGATGCAAAAACTTACAGCGTGCAGGCCAGAAAGAACAAAGTCAAGGATTTTAAACCCGATGAAAATTAGCTCACAAAGCGACAATAATCAATAAAATGATTTTGCAAATGAGAGATTTAAGTCGAGCAGTTAAAATGGAAGCATATATTTCTTGACTAAAGCAATAAATAACTCTAAATTATCTGTTTAATATATTACAATTTAATTTGGAGGCAAGGTTTTTATGCCCAGTTTAAACCAGCGCAAAGGATTTACACTTGTCGAGCTTTTAGTAGTCATTGCAATAATTGCAATTTTAGTTGGCTTGTTACTGCCTGCAATTCAAAAAACACGCGAAGTAGCAAACCGTATGATGTGCCAAAATAATCTAAAACAGTTAGCGTTAGCGGTACATAATTATGAAACCTCAAACGAAATGATGCCTCGATATCATGACCCGGACCCGCAACGAAGCAGCTGGGTAATACAACTATTGCCCTATGTGGAACAAGAAAACCTATACCGGTTATTTGGTAGACCAGCAACACCAGCAACGGGGAAAGTTATTCCCGGGGTTTCCGGTAGTTGGAATCCTCCTGGAACAACTTGGATACAAACTGACCCAGGCTCTCCAGGAGTAAAAAGAGAAGTTGTTTATAATGGAATAAAAGGCACAATCACAGAAGGTTATATTCCACCCTCTGGCGAATATAATCCTAAAGATGCAAAATGGACATACTGAACGCCAGAAACTTATGACCCGGTCGGGTCAGGACCAAAAGATGAAGGCTCTTGGAACATGCCCGAAGCGCAAGTAACTTTATCCATCCTTCGCTGCCGGTCAGATCCATCTGCACCCTATGATTTCAAATACAATGGCTGGGCAGTTACTAATTACCAAGCCAATTGGAATGTTTGGGGTGATAGCAATGGTGATGGCAGCTCCAACGAGGATTATGGTGGCACAGGAAAAGATGCACCTGCTCAAAAGTTTTTACACATCAAAGATGGGTTATCCAATTCTATCCTGTTTGCAGAAGGTTATGCCAACTGCGATTCTATGGGGCGCACCGCTTTTTATTCTTGGGCAGTTGAGCCCTATTATGGTCAAACCTTTGGATTAACTTATTTTGTTGATGCTAAGGATCTTTTTTTTATCAGAGAAAAACGAGGGGTACCAGCAAGTGTTCTGCCAGGCGGCATGCCTAATACTTATTTGTTTCAGGTTAAGCCGGTGCCTAAACCCTACAACCAATGCCCTGTCGGAGCAGAATGCTGCACGATGCTTTATTCCCAAACAGGGCATGATGTCATGCCCGTTGCCATGGCGGATGGTAGTATTCGCAGCATGAAAAAAGGGATGAATCAAAAAACTTGGAATTACCTCATGCAGCCCCGTGATGGGCAAGTCATTAATAACCAAGACTAGAAACCTTCGACAGGTTTTGATTTTGTTATTATTTACATAAACCATGCCAAAGAGGCTAATAAGTTCCAGACATAATGAAAAACCAAGAAGATAAATTCAATGATTACATCATCGCCAAGGAAGGGGAAAAACCTTTAATTGTAAAACCACAGGCATTAAAAAAACTTGCCAAAGACAAATATCTTTTGGGAGATGATCTAGTATTTTGCGACCTTCAAAAGGTATGGAAAAAGGCAAGAAATGTTCAAGGTCTTCGTACGGTGTTTGCCAAACTAGAATCTAGGCCCGTCTCAAGGCTAGAAATTAATGAGGCTATCGATATCATTGGGGCGATAGAGCGTGAAAATTTATCCAGTAGACGCCCCAACTCCAATAAGAATATTCCAGATAAACTTGCATATATCGAAAGTGAACCAGAACTTCCCAACAGCGATGATCCAAATCCTCAGGAGCCAGCTTCTTTACAAGATGCAATCAAGCAATTAATTAGCAAATCAAACGAAGAGGAGGAGCCGGAAGAGGAAGATGCCACCTTCTATTCCAAATACTGCAAGCCTAAATATCTGGCTTATGCGGGTATATTCCTAACCTTCTATTTAAGTGGCTACTATTTGTTCTTTTCACCTTCTTATTCATTGCCTAAAAGCAAGGAAGTAATTCTTGGTAAAGTCATGCTGGATAACAAACCACTTGTTTCTGGCGCAGTAATAGCCACGGCTAACAACATGGAAGTAAGCAGTCCTATAGGTCCTACTGGCACCTATAGGATTCAAAATCCACCTAAAGGAAATATTAATTTCCGTATTGTTTCTTTCGTTACCCTCAGAAAGGGGCTTTCAGAACCTAAAAATATTTCCGTAGTGCCTCCAATATACAATAAAGCGGGAAAAGAGTTGGCGCTTCACTACGAAGGAGGCATAAAGGTTTTCGATATCAATCTCAAAATGCCAAGTCCTCCACCAAATGAATAATCTACTTCTACACTCCTATTAGCACAACCTGAAATAACGGGTTACAATCGGAAAATAAGCTACCATCGTTAAGATTTACTTCTATTTCCAATCTGATTAAACATTAAAAATTGCTGATAATTAAAGTTTTAACCCCCTTGATGTTATTATGAACATTGAGAGATGAATTTTTTTTAGAAGTATCTAACATGAGTAATCCAGGAAAAAATCAATGGCGACATCATCGCCAAGGAGAGGGTATAAACCCTTGATTGTCTCTGGTGAAGCTTTAAAAAAACTGGCGAAGAAAGGGAAGCTTCGTGCAGGTGACTTAGATAATCCTAAACCTTTGCAGAAAGGGCATCGGCTGCTCGTAAAGCGTCTGCAACCATAGAAGCAGTTACTACAAAAGGTTCATTATGAATCGTTTCGCCAGGTAGCGTCGCCCTTGTCGCAATAGCTTGTATTGCAGCAGAATCATTGACATCTACGCCAAGGTGTTTTAACCGAGTGGGTAAGCCGATTAATTTTAGGAAACGAACAAGGGTTTGAAATAAAGAGCTAGGTTGGCCTTCCAAAATTAATTGAGTGAGAACACCAATAGCGACTTTTTCGCCGTGTAGGAATTCGTGTGTGGCAGGAATTATGGTTAAACCATTATGAATTGCGTGAGCAGCAGCAAGGCCAGAAGATTCGAAGCCCAGGCCAGAAAGCAAGGTGTTGGCTTCAACAACCCGCTCCAGTGCAGGTGTGATGGTTTTATTAGCAACACTAACGCAGGCATCTTCACCATCCGCAAGCAAAGTATCCATACAAAGCCGAGCTAGGGCAAAAGCAGTAAGTGTACTTTGCCCACCTCGCATATTGGGTTTACCCGAGATTTTGCAGGCTTCAGCTTCAAAGAAGGTGGAAAGTCCATCGCCAATGCCCGCAGCAAAATAACGAACCGGCGCATTGGCAATAAGGGTGGTGTCTACAATAACGAGATCTGGATTACGCTTAAATACTCTATATTCAAGAAATTTCCCCTGGTCATCATAAACAACAGAAAGAGCGCTACAGGGCGCATCGGTGGAAGCAATACTGGGAGCAAGAGCAAAAGGGATATTGGCAAGAAAAGCAGCAGCCCTAGCGGTATCAAGCGATTTGCCCCCACCCGCACCGACAATGGATTTAGCGCCTATAGATTTCGCCTTTTCAGTAACAGCATCGATTTCTAAAGGAGTACATTCCCCAGTAAAGGTCTGGATTTGGAATTCCCAGCCAAGCCTCTTCATACTTTGTGACCATAAAGATTCAGCTATCTTGCGAGAAGAATTCCCCGCGATGATTAAAACGGGGGGAACCATACCAACCGCATCCATCTGCTGGGCTAGTTCGCTGCTTGCGTTGGGTCCCTGAACATATCGCAGTGGGCTACAAAACACTAGCATAGAAGAAACTCCAATAGGATGGAAGATTTGAAAATCAAGGCCTAGGCGGTTGCTCGCTGAGGTATTGTTGTACACTTGCAGCAAGATTAGAGCCAACCGCTTTGTATCCATCGGTGTTACAGTTTTTATAATTCCAGATGGTTTCAAGGCAAAGGCTGACGGTATGTGGGTTGCCATTCATACTAACCCAATTGGCACTAATTTCGCGCCAAAGAGGGTGATAGTTGGCCCCCGTGTATTTGGGCTTGTTGCTCATAGGAATAAGTGGCTTGATTTTACTAATGCGAGAGTATGCAATATCGATAAAGCGGTCGCGAAGTTTAAGCATAGGTTCTTTGAGAAGTTCATTAGAAAGAACATAAAAAAAACTAGGGTCTCCTGGTGCCGGGTTGTGCAGATCAAGGAAAACATCCATACGGCCTTCTTTGATAAGTGAACTGACCATTTGCTGAGCAGCAATGGTTTCGTTCCAATGTGGTTGTTTGGACCAATCGCGATTGTGGTCTTGTGGGAAGGCATCTTTGCCTCCATTTCCTGTGGCAGTATTATCGATATCCATAATAGGAATGATGAAAATATCTGAGTGTTTCCTAAGCCAAGTGGCCTCTTTATTATCGCTTGTAATCCATTCTGCAAAACCTTGTGCAACCCAAGAGGAACCACTTTCCCAAGCGTGTTGCCTAGCTTGAACCCAAACGCCAAAGCGTTGTTTGGAAGGTAAATCGCCTTCGCGGATTTGGAGCATAGGAACAGGTCTGTTGCCTAGGGATTTGCAAAGTTCGGTGGCTTTTGCGTAGGGATATTTCTGGCTTAATTCGAGGGTGAATTTGGCAACGGAAGAAGGGGTATGGGGAGGGCCCCAAGCGACCAAAACAGAGTTAGCATCGGGCTTAAGGGTGTAGGTCAGCATTCCAGATTCAAGGAAACCTTTATCGGTTTGTTTCCAAGTTTTGTTGTCGGTTGAAAAAGTAGCTTGGGCAGGCATAGCCCAAGATGCAGCAAGAGGTTTTTTTAAAGGAGAGCCCGGCTTAGAAGAAGTTGCGGTTGAAGCTTTTAATCTGAGATAGATGGTTTCTCCGGGTGTGATGCCATTGATGCGAAGATACCACCAGCAAGGCCAGCCTCTATCAGGGTCTCCGCCTGGCATAAAGCTGATACGCCTGACGGTCTGATCGATCTCAATAGCCGTTGCAGAAGCACCTTCGAAGTTGATGTCAACGGAAAGTGAATCAGCAGCGAGTAAAAAAGAAGGTTGAAAAAAAGTTAAGGAAGTAAAGAGAAGAAGACCAATGAAATAGTAGAACACGGTAAGACCTCTTAAAAGCAAAAAGGGAATTATTTCTTGTTCCAATAGATGCGGACATTTTTAGAAGCTCTGCCCACCGCGACGATATCGATTTTGCCATCCCCATCGAGATCCGCAGCAGCTAAATCTTCGATAGCCACGCCGCCTTCATCGAGGTTGTTTTGTGTCCAAGAATCGCCATTGCCATCGGTGTTAGAATAAATACGAACGCCCGACCGCTTGCCTTTTTCCATAGCAAGGTCGTCCCTCACGCCAATGATAAGCTCATCGCCTGGCTTGCCATCGAGGTTGGCACAGGTGACCGCGTGGCCCCATTTAAGTTGAGCATCAAGCACCTTACGGTTCCAAAGTTCACCGTTTTTGGATTGAGTGTAAACAACAACTTGGTTGCCGTGCCAAGGTTCGATGGTAGCAATAAAGGGTGAACCGTTAGCCAGGGTACCTTGTCTGATTTCGCTAGCGCCCCGGTTAGACTTTAAGTTTTCCTGATTGCCAACCCCCAGCTTTGTGGTGGTCCATTTATCATTTATTTTTGAAACTTTATGAACGCCATCGTAGGTAGCGGTGATGAAATCCATAGCCTTGGTGCCTGCCCGAGGAACGGGAGAAAAGTTATGCATCACATGAAGGGATTCATCAAGGACTTCGGGCATCCAGCGATCCTTCATAGGATTTTTGGGGATATGAAAAGCAGTGAGCCTATTGGGTGAACCATCGGTCCAGTTGTTTTCTTTGGTGCTGTTACGGCCCATAAGAGGCGCAAGGATCAATTGCTTGCTGCCATCTCCTAAAGTATCAGCAAAGCGAATGCGATGGACGGTGGGTTCTTCAGCGATAGGGAAGAGTGCCCAAGGTTCATCAATATTTTTTCCTTGCTTGAGCCATTGAAGAGTGCCACCAGATTTGGTGTTGAAGGGTTTCCAATCGGCACCGATGACAAGGTCGAGTAGGTTATCGCCATCGATGTCGTGGGCGGCAATACAAACATTATCGGGCTTGGTTTGGCCAGTGATGATGGTATGAAGTTTCCAGGTTGGGTTTTCAAACCAAATGACCCGTTGGGAATCGACAACGATGATATCTTTTTTGCCATCGTTGTTGATATCTTCGAGAATGACAGCATAACCAACGGTAAGAGAGCGGTCGATTTCCTGCATTTTGAAGTCATCTGGGTTGATAGAAAGGGAGAGGTTTATGAGGGCTAGGGTGGAAAAAGTTAAAAGCATATGAGAACCTCCAAAAGGCAGGGTAAATAAACTGATGTTAATGTAAGATACCACTTAGAAATGTGTTGTCTAGAAAGAAGATGAAAACAAAGTAATGGGGAAAGTATGCGATCAAAAAATATCGCAGGAATCAAAACCTCGTTTGAAGTGTCGGAAGCTTGGATCAGGTTAAATACCGGGCCTGCCCTCGCCTATGCAAAATCTTTGGTGCGCAACCATCATACCGCAGAAGATATCGTGCAGGATTGTATCTGCAGGCTGATTGGAAAAAGTGAAAGTTACGACCTTGCAGTCGATGGCAGAAAATTACTCTTCAGGTCAATTACTAATGCATCCATAAATTTTACCACAAGGCTAAGATTGGTAACGGGGTTAGACCAAGAAGATGAGCAAAATTGGGTCGATAGAATTCAAGATGTTAGAGAAGACTGCCCTGAAAGTTTGGCGGTGGGCAAAGAACTTGAAAAGAAAATAGAGGAAGGGATTCAGCTTCTTTCGGTGGAGCAACGGATTGCGATTCAGATGAAAATAGTGGGATCAAGTACTGGAGAAATCGCAACGATGTTGCGAATAACAGAAAATCACGCTGGGGTTTTGTTGCACCGAGCTAGGCAGATTCTTGCTCGACATTTAGAACTTTTGGAAAAGGAGCAAATTGTATGACTCTCAACGATTCGCATCCCGTAGACAACTTGTTAAGAAGATACTTAGACCATAAGTCGGGCGATGAGCAAGCACAGAAGCTTGCAAATCGAATACTTGAGCAAGTTAATATGAAGCCAGTTGTTAAATATGGACAAAAAAAAATCTTTCGCAAAGCGATCTGGTTTATAGGAATGGCAGCAGCGGTGCTCCTCGCTTTTTTTGGTGGCCTTTATCTTTCCCCTGTTCAAGCAAGCCCTGAGGCTGTGGTTAAAGCTGCAATGTTTGCCCACGCTTTGCCCGTTGACCGACTTTATCTGGTTGAAACAACGCTCGACCCTCGCAACCCGATAAGCAGGTTGCCCAATGCAAACATACCTCGCAGGAATTATTTGTGGACTAGGGGTGATAGTTTCTGGCTAGAGCCCGCTCAAGCTGTGAAAAATTGGGCAATGGGTAGAAATGAATCAGAAGAACTTTGGCTTGCATTAAAGTCTGGAAAAGGTCTGGGAATTCGAGTGCCATTAAATGAGGTTCCGGAAGCAGTTCGATTAACCGCAGATTTAATGACAATGCGGATAGAAACTTTGCTAAATGAGGTGCTAGCTGATTTTACTTTAATCGAAGAGAAAGCCCCCACGGGCACGCATTTGATATTGGCCAAACCAAAATTAAACCATCACGCAGAAAAAATTCGCTCGATCCTTCTTGAAGTTGACTCCTCGACCCGGATAGTGCGTAAGGTGGTGGTAGACCGGGTACAGAAAAGCCGCCCGGTTGCCTTGGTAACTTTTACTCTGATTGAAACAAGTGTTCAACCGGGGGGAGTTTATCAGTTGGAAGGCCACCTTAACGATGAATCAATGATAGTTGAAGGTATGGAAAACCCTGCCCTCATTCCAATCTTATTGAGGTTTTTTCAAAACAAGGGAGAAACCAAAGGTAAGTCTCTTTAAGTTAGGTTCAATGTGAACTTAGCATTTTTTGTTTCTATCTAGGAGTGTGTTATGTTTCGTATCGCAACTATGTGTTTTGTTGCAGCAGGGTTTCTTGCAATCTCTGCAATGGGTTTTGCCCAAGATGAAAAGAAGACCAAGGGCAAGGCCGACCCTGAAGCTGCTTTCAAAAAGATGGATGAAAATAGTGATGGCAAGGTAAGTAAGGAAGAGTTCAAAAAAGCTCAGACTGCCCAAGCAGAAAAGATGGCAGAAAAAGGCTTCGATGGTCTTAAGAAAGCTTATGCAGATAAACCTGATCTTATTGACAAGGCCTTTGCCTTGATGGATACCAATAAAGATGGTTTCCTAGATTTGGAAGAGTTCAAAACAGGTCGTGAAAAAACGCGCGAACTGATGAAGGATATCTTCAAGAAGAAAGAGTAATCGTAAACTTGTAGGAGTTACGCAGTTGGAACTCAATCGCCCTTATTCGAATGAAATTTAGAATAGTCTAAACGATCGGAAAAAGATTAAAACTGCACAAACAATCAAATTATGGGCAACTGTTTAAGTTGCCCTACACTTGTTCATTTTATTTTTTTGGAAAGGACTGTTGCAATGTTTTCACGCTTATTAAAGGATAAAAAATCAGGCTTTACCCTGATTGAACTGTTGGTGGTGATTGCGATCATCGCTATTTTGATTGGCTTATTGTTGCCTGCGGTTCAGAAGGTACGCGAGGCAGCGGCCCGTACCACTTGTGTAAGTCAATTGAAAAATGTTTCCTTGGCAGTTGCTAACTTTGATAGCACTTATCAAAAATTTCCTGGATTAAGTACAAGTACAACTGCAACCGTTCCACCTCCGGACCAATATAATGGAAGTTTGTTTACTCAAATTCTTCCTTATATTGAACAAGAAGCCTTGCAAAAACAATTGATTGTTAATCCTTTGACTTATAGTACACCTGCAACGGCAGCAGGAATTGCACTTAGAGCTTCCTTTATTAAAATTTTGGTTTGCCCTTCTGATATCAGTGCCTCAGGCGGGTTGACATCGGTAGCTATAAACGGGGGGCAAATGGGTGGGACAAGCTATGTTCCTAATTCCGAAGTCTTTGGTAATAGTAATCGCGCGGGGGCAATTGTGGCTACTTCCGGTGGAAGGTTATCTTCTACCTACAGCATTGGTAGTCTTTCAAATGCTGATGGAACTTCGAATACGATCATATTTTTTGAACAATTTATAAATTGTATTGGGCCCACTCCTCCTTTTAGTGCTACTGCTCCCGCAGGTATGAATGCGTGGGTAATGCCTACTTATGGCCTGTTTGGTCCTGCTGGTGGCCCTATTGCAGGCATAGCTACAACTTCTGTTGCTTATCCGAGAGTTCAGTTATTAGGGGCTATTAATGCGATGATTGTACCGGCACCAATTGCTTCAACTGCTCCTGTAAATGTAAACGGTGTTGCTAGACAGTCTATCGGTAATACAAACCAACAAAGTAGGTATATACACCCTTTTCCAAATTTGACACCTTTACAGTGTGTTAGAGGTGCTGGTACTGGTGGAATTATTAATCCCTTACACACCGGTTCGACCCCGGTTGGTATGGGCGATGGAAGTGTTAAATCAGTTTCTTCTGGTATATCAGTTGTAACTTGGGCTTGGGCTGTTCGACCAGACGATGCCCAAGTTCTTGGTTCTGATTTTTAGTAAGCGGCAAACTGCAACCTAAGGGTAAGGAAGAATTAGAAAGAGTAAGGAGTTGTTGCCATGCTTTATTTAAGAGCGATGTTTTTATTGCTGCTGTTAACGAAGGTTTCAATTTCAGCAGAAGCCGAAAAGCAGAAAGCAGTTGCTCTCGAGGCATGGAAAAAGCTAGACCGTACTGTTTTGAAATCGGGAGAAATAGATTCCCTGATAGAAAAAGAGTTGGTAAGGCTAGGAATAACCCCTGCTCCTTTATGTTCAGACTATGACTATATAAGGCGTATTTCTTTGGACTTGACGGGAAAGCCGCCGAGTCCGTTAGAGATACGCCTTTTTCTTTCAGATAAAACCTTAGATAAGCGCAAGAAATATGCAGAAAAATTGATCGAATCGGATGGGTATGCAAAGTACTGGGCCACTTATTGGGCCGAGGTTATTGCTGCCAAGATTACTGATCGTAGAGGTATGCTAGCCTATAGGCCGTTTGAAGAATGGATGACCGAGCAGATAAAGCTGAATCGGGGTTGGGATAAAATTGCGCACGATTTAGTTTGTGCGGAAGGTCAGGTTGTCCCCGGAGAAAAGGGAGACGGAAGAACATTTTTAATGCTGGCACATTTAGGGCCAGATGCACCGGTGGAGCGGGCTGCCGAAGTTTCTCGCATTTTTCTGGGTATGCAAATTCAATGCGCCCAGTGCCATGATCACCCTTCCGATATCTGGAAGCGTGAACAATTCCACGAGTTCGCAGCTTACTTCGCACGCACAGGCGACCGCTTGGTTCCCGCAGGTGATATGAAGTTTGGCATTCGGGTGTTTGGGAAATTCTTTGGTGAACACAAAATGCCTAGCAAGGAAGATCCTGCAAAAGGAACAAATATTCAGCCTAAATTCCTTGATGGAAGAGAAGGGCCCAAATTTGCAAACGATCAAAAACGCAGAGAAGCATTAAGCATCGTTATGGTGGAAAATGAAAACCCTTGGTTTGCAGCTTCTTATGTGAATCGCATTTGGTCGAAGTTGTTGGGCCAGGGTTTCTACCAACCCATTGATGATATCGGGCCACAAAAAGAAGCGGTACATCACGAAACTTTACTCAGATTGGTAGGCGCATTTCAGGGTAGTAATTACGACACCCGTGAATTTCTTCGTTCTGTGATTCATTCGAATGCTTACCAACGAGAGGCAAGGCTAGGAAAAACTCAGGACGAACATTTATTGTTTGCTGCGGTCTATCCATCAAGGTTGAGCGCAGAGTCGTTATGGGAAAACTTGTCAGAAACAATGGAAGGCGTGGGCGGGCCGTTTGCGAGATTCGTAAAGGTGAACCCTTTGTTCTTCGCTCGAAGTTATGAAGGTCAGTTTAAGTCGCAGTTCAAATTCGATCCATCAGCGAAGCCCGATGAAGTCGAGGGAGCAGTGGCCCAAGCGCTTTGGTTTATGAATAACCCTCAAATCGAGGATAAAATCAAAGTTAAAGGTAATAACATTCTGGTGAAGCTGCTTAAAGAAAATCCTCAAGATGACTTAGCTCTTAAAGCATTATACTTGAAGATGCTTGCCCGAGAGCCAAGCTTTACCGAGCAAAGTAAATGTATGCAATACATTCGCAATGCAATTAATCGTGAAACAGCTTATGAAGATCTGTTATGGGCATTAATCAATACCACCGAGTTTCAATCGAGAAGATAAATAAGTGCAGGAGGGTTGAACGATGTATTTAGAAGTTGGAGTGAATGCAGACCGTGTTGTAAGTAGGCGCGCTTTTTTAGGTGCGGGTAGCCTGTTGGGCTTGGGTTGGAAGGCTGCTGTCGCTAGAGAGGCAGAGCAGTTACGCAAGCAAGGGTTGTCGTGCATATTGCTGTTTATGACGGGCGGGCCCAGCCAATTTGAAACATTCGACCCTAAGCCCGGAACGAAAACAGGTGGGCCTACTCAGAAAATATCTACCGCTGTGCCTGGTATTGATATTGCAGAAGGTTGGGAAAATACTGCCAAGATGATGAAAGAAATTACCCTCCTGCGCTCGATGACCAATAATGTTGCAGAGCACACCCGTGCCCAGTATCAGATGCATACCGGTTATCTGCCTGCAGGTGGGGTAAAGTTCCCGACTATGGGTTCGATAGCTTCCAAGGAATTACCTGCACCCAAAGGCGACCTTCCTTCCTTCGTGGCGATAGGCACGCCTGGCAACACCATCGGTTCGGGATTTTTAGGGATGGCGCACGCACCCTTTGTGGTGAATGACCCCGCAAGAATGCCAAATAATGTCACAAGAAGCTTGAATGTGGATGAGAGCCGTTTCCAAAATAGGCTTGGTATCTTAGCGGAATTAGAAGGCGAGTACTCCAAGAAGAATGCCAAAGAACGCGTAGATGACCATCAGGCAACTTATGCCAATGCTGCACGATTGGTGCGAAGTCCTGCACTTGAAGCGTTTGATATTTCGAAGGAAAAGATTGAAGTTCAAAACCGCTATGGAAAAACACCGTTTGGAAATGGTTGTCTATTGGCAAGAAGACTGGTGGAGCAGGGAGTTCCATTTGTTGAAGTAGAATCTCGCGATTGGGATACGCACTTTGATCATTTTTCACGGGTGAAGAATCTAAATCAAGCGGTGGATATGGGTTTTGCAGGTTTGGTAGGCGACCTCAAGGAAAGAGGAATGCTGGAGAAAACTTTGGTGATCTGGATGGGGGAATTTGGTCGAACGCCTATTATAAATCCTCGAACAGGCCGAGATCATTTTCCGCGTGCCTTTTCGGTAGCAGTAGCAGGCGGTGGAATCAAAGGGGGTAAAGTTATAGGCTCTACCAACGAAGACGGAACCGCAATCAAAGATCGCCCCATAACGGTGCAGGAATTGTTTAGCAGCTTTTACAAGGTGTTAAACATCAATGCCCGTAAAGAAAACGCTGGCCCATTGGAAAGGCCAATTAAAATTCTAGACAGTGGCAAGCCAGTGGATGAACTTTTTACTTAAATTTTAAATTAGTCTAAAGGCTTAACTAAGATATTGCGAAACCAAGTTTTGCTTTCAGGGTCGTGGGCCTGAAGAGCAAAGGTGCCGTGGGTTAATACTCGTTCTTCGCGGCCTTTCTTTCTCACAGGCTTATCAGCTTCGGTGTAATCAACAATGGTTTTACCATTGATCTTGATCACGATCTGTTTGCCTTTAACCATTATGTAGTACTGATACCATTCATCATCCTTGACGGGGGATTCGAGTCGATCTTCGACATCGACAAGGCTGCCAGTTTTGCGAGGGTCTTTGACGAAGGTGTTATTGATTTGGGCTTCGTATCCTTTTTTAACGCCACCTTTGCCACGGTTTTCGGTGTGGAAAAAGATACCGGAGTTGGCACTGGGAGCAGTTTTAACCTCGGCTTTGAATTCGAAGTTTTTGAAATCGTGTTTTTGCACCCCACCGATATAGAAGAGGTGAGCCATCCCGCCCTGCATAAAAAGAGTACCATCTTTAACTTGAAAGCATTCTGGTTTTTCGTTGGCTTCCCAACCGTTGAGGGTTTTGCCATCAAAAAGCGGTATCCAACCTTTGTCATCTTGGAAAGCAAAAGTGGGTAAAGCCAAAGCGATGGATGAAATTGCAAGAAGAAGAAAGCGAAGAATGTTCATAAGCGAAGTACCTTTTATAAAACAGGTCTGATCAATTACAATGTAAAAGTCTAGGATACTCTGAAACAAAAGTCATTGCTAGCAGCTTTTTAAAAGGGATGAATATGATTAAATATGGCTCAATCTTTTTTCTTATTATGTATTTAATTTATGTGAGTGTAGGCCTTGCATTTGAAGAAGTTCGGGGAGATGCTCAATTAAAAAAGCAGATAGGGAAAGATGAGGTGGTGATAACAACAACTGCAAGGGTAGCGGGGGCAATTCATTCGTTTAAGTTTCGAGGTAGGGAATATATCGATAGCTTCGATCACGGCAGGCAGTTGCAATCGGCATCGAATTTTGATTTAGGGAAGAAGTTTATCCCCGAGGTTTTCAACCCGACGGAAGCGGGGTCAGAGTCGGATGGAATCGGTGCAAAATCTTCAAGTAAATTACTTTCACTTCAAATTCAAAACGATGAGCTTATTAGCAGTAATCAGATGGCGTTTTGGATTAAGCCAGGAAAGAAGTCATTAGAAAATCTTGCTTATAACACCACCGAACTTTCTAACCACATTCTTAAAAAACAGGTTCGGATTGGCACAACAGGTTTGGAACAGGTGCTTGATTACCGTGTAAGTTTTACGGTGCCTGAAAAAGAGGGCCATACTTACGCCCAGTTTGAAGCGCTGACGGCTTATATGCCTTGGGAATTTCAGCAGTTCTTAAGATGGAGCCCCGAACAAAAGAAGTTGGTGCCCTTGGATAGGCAATTGGGGGAACAACCTTTTCCCGTGGTGTTTGCTACGGAAGATGGAAAGCATGCCATGGGGGTTGTTTCGGTTGGGCCTAAGAAAAGCGGTTTAATAGGCCCTGGTTATGGGAGATTTTATTTCCCAAACGAGAAGGTGGTGAAATGGAATTGTGTCTATCGAATTCGAGAAAAAGAAGGTGTGAAACCGGGTGACTACGAGTTTCAAATGCTGGTGCCTTTTGGAACGGTGGAAGAGGTGGAAATAGCTATCAACAGCATTCTAGAGAAGGTGAAAGAATAATGGAATTAAATTGTATAGTGGCAATAATGCATTAACATTGATATTTAGGGTAAAAGAGTGATTCAATTGAAGGAATGAAGTTATGGCCGCTCCCCAGTCAAGCTTTGTTTTTATTTGTTCCAAGTGTGCATGTAAAAAATCATTTCCCTTCCGATTGTTTCCCTGCCAATGTGATGAGTGCGGCGGGGTAATGAACCCTGAGACACAAACATTTAATCCATCAGGCGGGGGTAATTCTCAATCAGGCCCGAGCAAAAGTCCGCCACTTTTTATTGCTACCCATTTCAAACCTGCAATAATCGGTAATTCTCAATCAGGCCCGAGCAAAAGTCCGCCACCCCTCCCAGCGAAAAATGGGGGTCTACCCTTATTGCCCAGCGCGATGCAATTTCAAAAGGTTTTGGAGAAGAATAATTTTGCGATTATTGCAGTAATTATGTTGGTGGGATTTGGTGTTTGCTTGGTCGGGGTAATGGTTTTCGTGGGGGGTGTTTTTTTAAAGGACAAAAAGCAGCAGGGCAATCAAATCGTAGAAGCGCCTAGGGGCAATCAAGCAGAAGAAAAAATAAGGGGGGATGAAAAAGATGTCATTGATAAAATACGAGCAGAAAGTGCGCGGAATGTTTTAGCTAATGAGGAAAAAACAGAGAAAACCAAATCAAAACTCAAGGAGATTGAAGAGAAGGCAAAAGATGCCCAAGGGAAAAACCCTAAAAACTATGGGTATGACCGGTTTGATCCCATTGTTGAGTTGGTCGATAACCATGCATTTATTGCTACCGAGGAACATGAAAAAGACATAGAAACTTTAGCCTCTTACCTAGGGGTGTTTGGGAAGAAATATAGCCCTGCCAACGAGTATCTTCAAGTTCGTGCCATTTATTCATGGATTACCCATAAAGTCAAGTATGACAAGCCTGCATTGTTGGATGGTGTAACCCGTGATAATGATGCGGTGCAGGTTTTTAAAAGTAGAAAAGCGGTGTGCCATGGTCAGGCCAATTTATTCAAAGCATTTTGTGATGAACTGAAAATCAAATGTCATGTGGTGAACGGTCCTGTTAAAGCCAGATTTACTGAACAAGAAGGAAAACTAGTTGAGCATGCATGGAATGCTGTGGAAATTCATGGCAAATGGCATTTGTTGGATTGCACCTGGGGCTGCATGTGGGATTACAAGAAAAACAAAGTGAATCCTCGCCTGTATACGAATAATGAATTCTATTTTTTGACTTCTCCGGAACTTTTAATTCTAAATCACTTCACCAAAGACCCTGCTTGGCAATTACTAAAAACCCCGAAAACCTATGCACAGTTTGTAAAAGAACCTAATTATTTAAACAATAATAATGGCAGGTCTATTGAACTTCTAACGAATGAATTTCCCCTGAGTATGGTTGCAGATTTTCTCCAAAAAAACAGTATCGATGATGTGGTATTTACCTGGCCTGTTTTTTGCCCAATCAAAGTCTTGGAAATGCCTTTGCATAGGAAGTTGGAAATCAATAGAAAATACAACTTTGCTTTTAAGGTTCCTGCGAACTTTAGGATCGATATTCAAATGGGGAAAAGTATTAGCCAGCCGATGAAGAAAGATAAGGATGGCAATTATGTTGCAGAAATAACACTTGATAAGGTTGCCCCTGTACATGTTATTTTATGGGATAATGAGAATAAATTTGATGGTGGTGACACATTTGCAATTTATAATTATGTAAAAAATGATTCGGATTAACGCTGGTTCCGTCTGTGATGTTTAATCAATTCTTAATAAATCCCCAATGAAAGCGCATCATTTTAGCACAAACAAAAGGATTCGATTTCAACTCCTTTCCAAATGCGTATAATGCCCCGAAGTTCAATATTGGCAAAAAAACCGCAGGGGATGAAAATGGCTGGAGAAAAGATTAGTACACGGGCACAAGATTATTCACAGTGGTACCTTGATATTGTGAATCGTGCGGGGCTTGCGGAGAACTCCGATGTCCGTGGCTGTATGGTTATCAAGCCCCATGGCTATGCAATCTGGGAAAGAATTCAGCGCGCGTTAGATAATATGTTTAAGGAAACAGGCCATTCCAACGCATATTTCCCGCTCTTTATTCCTAAATCTTTTCTAGCCAAGGAAGAACAGATGGCGGAAGGCTTTGCTAAGGAATGTGCGGTCGTTACGCATTATCGCCTTAAGGCAATTCCTGGGAAAGGTGTAGAAGTTGATCCAGATGCAAAGCTGGAAGAAGAATTAATTGTAAGGCCAACTTCAGAAACGATTATCTGGAATACCTACAAGAAGTGGATTCAGAGTTATCGTGATTTGCCATTGTTGATAAATCAGTGGGCGAATGTGGTGCGCTGGGAAATGCGAACCCGTTTGTTTTTAAGAACAGCAGAATTCCTTTGGCAGGAAGGGCATACTGCGCACTCAACCGATGCAGAGGCTGAAGAAGAAACCCATAAAATGCTGGAGGTTTACAGGAAGTTCGCAGAAGAATGGATGGCAATGCCAGTATTTACAGGCCCTAAAAGCGATGGGCAAAAATTCCCAGGGGCTGTTTATACGCTTTGTATCGAAGCCATGATGCAGGATAAAAAAGCCTTGCAGGCAGGCACCAGCCATTTCCTAGGCCAGAACTTTGCCAAGGCTTTTGATGTTCAATTCCAATCGAAGGAAGGCAAACTTGAATACGCCTGGGCGACAAGTTGGGGTGTTTCTACCCGATTAATTGGCGGCATTATTATGACCCATAGTGATGATCAGGGCTTGGTGGTACCACCAAGGCTTGCTCCGATTCATGTGGTGATTTGTCCGATAGGGAAAAATCCTGAAGAACAAAAAGCTACTTCTGAAATGGCAGATAAGTTGGCAGCAGGCTTGGCTGCTTTGCCTCGGGATGAATTCTTTGGTTATGAACCAATGACGGTTCGGGTTGATCGAGATTTTGAAAAATCACCTGGTTTCCGTTTTAACGAATGGGAGCTAAAAGGTGTTCCAGTGCGGGTTGAAATCGGGCCCAAGGATCTTGCTGCAAACGCTTGTGTGCTTGCAAGGCGCGATCAACCGGGCAAGGAAGGTAAGCTTATGGGTGTACCCATTGCAGAGGCCCCTACTCGCATTGATGCACTTCTTCGTGATATTCAGAAAAAGTTATTCGAAAAAGCAAAAGCATTTCGCGATGCTAATACCCACCGCGTTGATTCTTATGATGAGTTTAAAAAGAAGATCGAAGAGCCGGGGGGATTCTTCCTTGCTCATTGGGATGGAACCCGCGAGACAGAAGATAAAATCGCTGAAGAAACCAAAGCAACTATCCGCTGTGTTCCCTTTAATCTTGCCCATGAAGCAGGAGTTTGCATGGTGACGGGTAAGCCATCCAAGCAAAGAGTGGTGTTTGCAATATCCTATTAAGAAGGGTTAAACAACACCCTTGATGGGTTCGCCTGCATGGCCATAAAACACAGGCCGGTTACCAGAAGTGTAAAGTGGTTTATTTCGATCAATGCCTAGTTTTTCATAAATGGTGGCAGCGTAATCTTCAGGGGTGTATGCAGATTCAACTACATATCCGCCTTCTCGGTCGGACTTCCCAATTACTTGCCCACCTGGAACTCCGGCACCTGCAAAGACAATAGAGTAGGCGTGGGTCCAATGATCGCGCCCCTTGGCTTTGTTGATTTTTGGAGTTCTACCAAACTCGCTAAGGAAGCAAACTAAAGTTTCTTGAAGTAAGCCGCGTTCTTCCATGTCGATGATAAGGGTAGAGAAAGCCTGATCGACGCTGCCCATCATAACCCAGTGCCCGATGCCATATCTTCCGGCCCCAGCCCCGGTAGCGCCAGGAAGTTCGCAGGTTTCGGAAGTGTAAATGTGATCGTGATGATCCCAGTTAAGGTTACCACCTTTAGGAGTTTCTTTGGTGAGTGGCCAGCGAGCATCGACGGTGACAAAACGAACGCCAGCTTCGATAAGTTTCCGGCCTACGAGGTAGCAAGCGCCTCGGTGCCCTTTGCCATAGGCTTCGCGAACTTTTTCAGGTTCGCCCTGAACATTAAAAGCCTGAGAAACCTTGGGACTAGAAATCATGTCGAATGCTTGATTGAAAAATCGATCCATAGTTATGCTATCGGAAATAGAGTTTGATTTTTCAATACGATCTTTTAGCTGCAATCTGGAAGAAAGGCGGTCACCCTGATTTTCTATTCTGGGTAAAAGGGAATCAATTTTCCAAGCTGGATCTGCGAGGTCTTTGCCACCGGTTTTAAATACCTTGGTTGATGCAGGGAGAAATCCATGGCGAGTTTCCGCTGCTTGTTCGTGATTCCCTGGCACCATAATGTACGGGGGTAAGTATTTGCAGCCCGATCCCTTTAGAAAGGAAACGATAGAGCCAATATCGGGCATAGTAAGACCAGGATTCGCTGGATGCGAACCGGATAAGGCGTATTGTGTGCCATTGGGGTGCGCATCTGCCCCACCTCGTGTGTGATGCATCGACCGAACTACGGTAAGCTTGTTCGCAATTTTTGCGGTCTTGGAGAGTAATTCGGTGAACTGAATACCAGGCACATTAGTGCTTATGGGCTTGAAAGGGCTGCGGTACTCGCTGATGGCTTCGGGCTTTGGATCCCAAGTATCCATGTGGGAAAGGCCGCCCTGTTCGTAGATTACGAGAACATTTTTTGCCTTGCTACTTTTAGTTGTACTCGCCAAGGCTTGCATACATTGGGGGAAAGTAAGGCCAAGTACACCTAATCCCGAGGTTCCTAAAAAACTGCGCCTGCAAAGAAGGCTTAGCTTTTGGTGGGAAAAGTTTCTATCGGGCATTAATACGAATCCTTGATTGGGTGAAGCTTATGAATTATAACTATTTATAAGTTGGCAGGTATATTCTATAGCTTATGTTAATGTCTATCGGACTAAAAGCCAAACGCATTTATGAAAAACCTCCCCTGTTTACTTGGTTCTTAAAACGGAGAATCAGATTATGGAAAATTTAAATAGACGATTGTTTATGGCCTCTGCTTTAAGTTTGGTGCCTATAACGCTTATTGCTCAGGATGGAACCTCACCTCGAACCCGGCCTATAAAACCATCGATTAAGGGAAGAAAACCCCTCGCAGTGATTGGCTCAACCTATTACCCGCTTTCGCATATCTACCACATTGCAGGTCGATTTCTACATGGGTATTATTTGGACGGAAAATTCCACCTGCCACAGCATTATATCCATTCCGTTTTTACCGATCAAAAACCCGATAATGATGTCTCCGTAGCTATATCTAAGGACTTTGGTTTTAAATTGGCGAACAATGTCCGTAATGCACTCTTAAATGATAAGGGCGAACTGGATGTGGATGGCGTCATGCTTATCGTCGAGCACGGTAAATACCCTGAGAATGAAAAAGGACAAATTTTATATCCCCGCTACGAATTAATGGAACAAGTGGTCAAGGTGTTTAAAGAAGTAGGAAAATCAGTTCCCGTCTTTAATGACAAACACCTTTCCATCGAACTTCGCAAAGCAAAACAAATGGTCGCTTGGTCAAAAGAGCTTAAATTTCCCTTTATGGCGGGCTCTAGTCTGCCTTTTGTTTGGCGTACGCCCCAGTTAGAGTTACCTCTTGAATCTCCAATAGAGGAGGGGTTGTTGGCGGCTTATGGCAGAATCGAAATTTATGGGCTGCATTCCCTCGAAGCCTTGCAAACTATGATGGAAAGAAGATTGGGCGGAGAGACAGGCGTTGCATCCGTCCAGTGCCTTCGTGGCAATGCGGTCTGGAAAGCGGGCGATGAGGGTAGGTGGAGTTGGAAACTTTTGGATGCTGCACTTATGCAAAGTGAAACTTTAAACCCCGGTGATATTCGCACCAATACCTCGACCGTGGCATCTTTAACCATACCGAGGGTTGAGCCAGTTGCGTTTTTAATTGAGTATCGGGATGGCACCAAAGGGACGGTATTATTATTGAATGGCCATATTCAAGATTTTTGTTTTGCAGGGAAAATCAAGGGTCAAGAAAACCCCGCATCATGTTTATTTCGCTTGCCATTACCACCTGGTGCAAAGTTTTTTGATGCTCAGGTATTTAACCTTGAAAAATTATTTAATCAAAAGAAGTCACCAACCCCAATTGAGCGTACTTTGCTTACAAGTGGTGTTTTAGAAGCTGCAATGGAAAGCAATTTTCTTAAGGGGAAGAAATACGAAACAAAAGAGTTAGAAATCAAGTACAAAGGATTTGCAGAGAGTGGATTTTTAAAAGGTAAAGTAAGCGGGGGCTAAAAATGATTTAAAAATGTTCCGCTGAATAAAAATTCGACATCGCCCAGTTGCCGAAGAATTAAAACAGCAGAACAATTTTAATTTAGTTAGTAAAAATTAAAATAACAAGTCAAAGTAGGATAAAAAGATGAAATAATAGTAATTATTAATTTAAATAGCGTAAGATAACGGAAAAATAGGCCAAAAATTCTCAAAATAATTCTAAATAAATATTTTATTACCGTATTTCCATAGCAAAACCTAATTCAAAGCATAAACCCTAAAAAACAAATAATCAGTACAAAGTCACCCAAATACTCATTTTGTTTATATTACAAAAAGGTTTCGGTTTGATAACATTTCCTCTTCCCGTGATAATAATCAAAGCGATGGCATTGAAAGGTGAGTTGATTTCTCCTTTAATTCCATTGTCATAGATTGATGTAGTTGTTCCTAAATGGCTTAATATTAGGCCGAAAATATGCCTGATCAGAAAAAGATAATAGCTGCCTGATTAACCAAATGATGAGCTTTTGGGTACCTCTAATTTGTTTAAAACTTCGGTTACTTTGTTGACCACCTATTGATTTTGATATACAGAGGGTCAGGCGCCAAGAAGATTGTGACATTTGTATTTTTTGCAACTTTCTTGCATCTTTTTTGCAACAATGATTGCAATCGAACTGGATAACTCGGGCTTTTTAACTTAGTTTTCTTCAGAATTGGATACAGGATGCGGTTTAACCTGATTGACAAAATTATCGAAGTGGAAGCAGGCGTTAAGCTTAAGGCAATTAAAAACCTTACCCTTGGCGAGGAATACCTCGCAGATCACTTCCCCACTTTCCCGGTAATGCCTGGCGTTTTGATGTTGGAAACTTTGGTTGAAGCTGGGGCTTGGTTGCTTCGTCTTAGTGAAAATTATGCCCATAGCGTGATCGTTCTAAGGGAAGCACGCAATGTAAAGTATGGAACCTTTATGGAACCGGGCCGTCAGATGATGGTAACCGTGGAATTAGCCGAATTAAATGATCAGACAGCGGTGTTTAAAGGAAAAGGGGAAATGGAAGGTCAGTCTACCGTTTCTGCCAAAATAACCTTAGCTCGGTACAACCTTGCGGACAAAGATAGTGCGTTCAAAGAAACCGATGAAAAAATTAAAGCTCATTATCGAGAATTGTATCGCCATATTAGCATAAAACCTTGATGATTTAAGAATGACTGAAAGTCGTGAAACTGTAATTTTACTCTCTTAGGGATTTTAGGATGATTTTAAAAGACAAAGTCGCAATCGTAACCGGTGGTAGCCGTGGCATTGGTAAAGCCGTTGCTGTGGGTTTAGCCAGCCAAGGCGCTAAGGTCGCAATTATTTATAAAGGAAGTAAAGATGCTGCGGATGCCTTAGTAGCAGAAATGATTACCAAAGGTGGAGCTGCAATTGCAATTCAAGCCGATGTTGCAGAATACAGCCGTGTTAAGGAAGTCGTTGAAGAAGTTGAGAAGACTTTGGGTGGTGTGGATATCCTCGTAAATAATGCAGGAATGATCCACGATGATTTGTTTATCAGGTTAGAACCCGAGCAATGGAGTAAGGTAATCCAGACCAATTTGGGTGGGACCTTCAACTTTTGCCACAATATTGCCTTCTCGATGATGCGTAAGCGTTCGGGCAGAATTATAAATATTTCAAGCGTTGCGGCCGATTATGTTAATCCGGGCCAAACCAATTATGCATCCAGTAAAGGGGCGGTGAATTCTTTCACCAAATCGCTTGCTGTAGAGCTTGCATCTAGGGGAGTTACCGTTAATGCGGTTGCACCGGGGTTTATTGAAACCGATATGAGCGCTGCGGTCCGCAATAAAGCAGGCGATATGATCAAGAAGTTTATTCCGATGAAAAGATATGGCCAACCAGAAGATATAGCGAAGATGGTGCTATTCTTAGCTGGTCCAGATGCCAGCTATATTACTGGACAAGTGATCACTGTTGATGGTGGTTTAAGCCTTGGCGCCGCCTCGGGTTGATACTGCATTAGTGTTTAAACCTTGTTTCTTTGTATAATTATGGAATCGTTGGGCCACGGATGGTTTAGTGAAGGTTTGGGCAAATTGATTTTTAGGTTTAAATAGGACTCGATTGTTTTGCAGTCGTTTGCTATTTCAAAAACTACCTCTCAATTTGCATTATGTTTTAAGTGTTTTTAGGAGATTTATGTTATGGCTACCAAAGAAGAAATTTATTCCAAAGTATCTTCCACGCTCATTGAAGCTCTCAATGTTGAAGAAGATGAAGTCAAACCAACTTCGACCCTACAGGGCGACCTAGGTGCAGAATCGATTGATTATTTGGATATAGTCTTCCGTTTGGAAAGAGAATTTGGAATTAAGATTCCTCGCAACGAACTTTTCCCTGAAGCCGTTTTTCAAGGCGACCCTGATTTTGTCCTTAATGGCAAAGTTACTTCCAAAGGGCTACAAGAATTAAAGGAAAAGATGCCTTTTGCTGACCTAACCGAATTCGAAAAGAACCCTGAAGTTAATAACTTTAGCGACCTTTTCACCGTTGCCCTCATTGCTCGTTATATCGAAGGCAAGTTGGCAGCCAGCAAGAACTAATTCCGTTTAGTTTTTATCAATTAAAACGGACCATAAAGCAAAAATTGTATCTTTCTTCACACTTTTTGCTTTGATTTCTCTAGCCTTTGATGGCAAGGTTTGTTGCCCTTATGAGATGGATTTGGATCGATAGGTTTTTGGAATTCAAAAGTGGTAAGTCTGCTAAGGCGATTAAAAACCTTAGCACAGCTGAAGACCATTTTAGAGACCATTTCCCTGGGTACCCAGTTATGCCTGCGTGTTTAATCCTTGAAGGGTTGGCCCAGACTGGTGGTATTCTGGTAGGCGAGGCAAACGAGTTTCGCGAAAAAGTGGTGTTGGCTAAAATTGCCAAAAGTCGATTCGAACGCGAAATGCTTGCAGGGGAGCAATTGATTTATGAGGTGGAAATTCTGGTTTTAAGACCCGAAGCTGCCACCGTTCTTGGTAAGGTTTTTGTCGATGGAGTCCAGACCGCAGAAGCCGAAATCTTCTTCGCTCATCTGGATAAAAGCCGCTCGAAGCAGCTTTTTGGTGATCAAAATTTTGTGTTCTCGGGAGAACTCAAACATCTACTTGGGTTGGCAAAGGTTGCCTCCCAATCTGGCAAGGACAGCCCGGCTAATGAGGATATTAAACCCTCAGTTAATTGATTTCCCGTAGTTGTTCCTTTGGGAATGACTCGGAGTCGGTGGAGTGCCATGGTTGTTTCTTTGCGTCGTGCTGTAATCACTGGTATTGGATCACTCAATTCCTTGGGGAATGATGGTCCTTCATTTCATAAAGCTTTAATTGAGGGTAAAAGTGGGATTAAACCCATTACCCTATTTGATGCTTCCTCACTTCCTATTCGATTTGCAGGATGTATTCCAGACTTCGATGCGAAAAATTATGTCGATAAGAAAGATCGTAAAGCCCTACGCGTAATGGCAAGAACTATTCAACTTGCGGTTTCTGGTGCACAATGCGCCCTTAACGATTCTAAAGTAGATAAAAATAAACTCGATCATACCCGCTTTGGGGTTATTTATGGCGCGGGCCTTATTGCTACCGACCTACCCGAACTTGCTGATGCCGCGGTGATCGCCTGCGATGGAACACCCGGCCAAGTTGACCTTGAACTTTGGGGCGAAAAAGGCCTTGAAGCTGTTCAACCTCTTTGGATGCTTAAGTACCTCCCTAATATGTTGGCTTGCCAAGTCTCTATTCTTCATGATGCTCAGGGCCCTAATAATTCCATCACTCAAAGCGATGTTGCTAGCATCCTTGCACTTGGTGAAACCTTCCGCCTTTTGTGCAGAGATCGAGGCGACTTCTTTCTTAGTGGTGGCGCCGAAAGCAAAATTAACATCCTTAGTATGAGTAGGCATTCTCTCTTTGAAGACCTTTCTCACGATAACGATAACCATCAAAAAGCTTCTAGGCCTTTCGATTTAAATAGTGGCGGTATGGTGCTGGGCGAAGGAACGGGCGTTTTCGTTGTTGAAGAACTAGAGCACGCAAAAAAGCGGAACGCTAAAATTTATGCAGAAGTGCTTGGCTTTGGTGCTGCCTTTGATCAGAAAAAAGATGGTTCTGGCATTTATCGTGCTATCCAAGCTGCTATGAACGAAGCCGGGATTGATGCTTCCGATATCGATCATATCAATGCACACGGCGCAGGGTGTAAAGTTGCCGACCGGGCAGAAGCACAAGGCATTTACAAGGCGTTCCCGAAAACTCCCGATGTTATCGCAATTAAATCTTTCATTGGAAATCTTGGCGCTGCTGGTGGCTTGGTTGAATTAACCGCTAGCCTCGAGGCTTTTCAAACCGGCATGGTTCCTGGCACTTTAAACCACGATCACCCAGACCCCGATTGCCCTGTTCCTGTTTTAAAATCTCCTAGAGAACTTAAAAAACCTTGCGTCCTTAAAGTTAGCTTTGACCTTACGGGGCAGTGTGGGGCGGTTGTTGTTCGCCGCTGGAACTGATTGCACCGGTTTTATGTTTATTATTTAGTTCGTTTCATAACCGAGATTTATTTATGAGAAGAAGAATTGTGATTACTGGGATGGGTGTGATTACTCCACTAGGTAGTACCGTTAATGATATGTTTAAAAACCTGATCGCAGGGAAAAGTGGTATTGGGCCGATTACTCGTTTTAATGCTAAGAAATTTCATACCACCTTTGCAGCGGAAGTAAAAGGTTTTGATTTGTCACATTATGTAAAAGATTCATCTCCGTGGGTTCATTGTGGAGTTAATAGCCGCTTTGCTGCGGCCGCTGCCCAGCAAGCACTTGCAGATGCAGGCTTACTTCCCGAAAATTCCAAAGTCGACCGAACAAGGTTTGGCGTCTACCTGGGTTCTGGCGAGGGGATTCAAGATTTTATGAATTTGATTTCCCTGACTGCTCGTTCTTACAACCCTCAGACTCGGTTATTGGACTGCGCAAAATTTGCTACCGAAGCCCTCCAACATTTGCATGCCGGCCACGAAGCCGAGCAAGAGTTGCACACCACCCCTGCTCATTTGGCCGATTATTTCTGTCTCGAAGGTCCTAACTTTAATTGTTTGACTGCTTGTGCTGCTAGTAGTCAAGCCATCGGCGAAGCCCTCGAAATGATTAGGCACGGCGATGCAGATGTTATGCTTACAGGCGGATCGCACAGTATGATTCATCCGTTTGGAGTCACCGGTTTTAATCTTCTTACTGCGCTATCAACCCATAATGAAAATCCCCAAAAGGCAAGCAGGCCCTTTGATTTAAACCGTGATGGATTTGTATTGGGTGAAGGTTCTGGTATGTTGGTTATTGAAGAGTTAGAACATGCTAAAAAGCGTGGTGCTAAAATTCATGCCGAACTTACTGGCTATTGTTCTACCGCTGATGCTTTCCGCGTTACCGATAGTCATCCCGAAGGTCGTGGAGCTATCGCTTGTATTGCAGGGGCTATTAAAGATAGCGGTGTTGCTGTTGAAAATATCGGTTATGTAAATGCACACGGCACAAGTACCCAGGTTAACGATCGCGTGGAAACCTTAGGCATTAAGCAAGTATTCGGGGAACAAGCTTATAAAACTCCTGTTAGCAGTATTAAAAGTATGATGGGCCATTTAATCGCTGCTGCTGGCGCTGTTGAATTAATCACCTGCGTTGAAGCTATGCGAACGGGGATTCTTCCCCCCACTATGAATTATGAAACTCCCGATCCCGTTTGTGATCTCGATTATATTCCAAACAAAGCTCGTGAACATAAAACTGCTAATTGTCTTAGCAACAGCTTTGGTTTTGGTGGCCAGAATACTTCATTAGTTGTTAGTGCTTTCAATAATTAGATTTTACGGAGTGTATAGCTTTGGATATGATACTTGTTGGTTTTTTGTTAATGTTCTTGGGCCCTGTTGTTTTTGGACTTGGCTTATTGATGGCCTATTACTTTATCACTAAAAATTATATTCAACATGTGGTTCGTATTTTTCAGGAGAAACCTCTTTTTATCATTCCTAGAGGTGATGCCAATGTTGAATGCGAGCAAGTTCGTTTCCCGACTTCGGGCGGGCTTATGCTTCAGGGGTCTTATTTCAAAACTTCTCTTCCTCGAAAAGGCGTTATTATCTTTGGCTTAGAATTCGGCTCTAACCGTTTTGGCTGCTTATCTTATTCCGAATGGCTCGTTACTTCTGGTTACGATGTCTTTAGTTTCGAACCTCGGAATCAAGGCGATAGTGATAAGCACCTTGGTTATGAACCCCTGCAATGGATTACCCAATATGAAGTTGATGATATGAAATCTGCTTTGGCATATCTTAAAACTCGACCCGATGCCGACCCACGGGGCGTTGGATTTTTTGGTATTAGCAAAGGTGCTGCTTCCGGGTTGTTTGTTGGGGCAGAAGATCCCTATGTTTTATGCAGCGTTTCTGATGGGGGTTTTGGCACTTTTACTACGATGGTTCCCTTTATGAAACAATGGATTTCTATCTACAGTAAACGAGGTTGGCTTCACGCTATCATCCCAGATTGGTTTTTTTGGCTCCTTGCCGCGGATGCTATTAGTAGATCTGAAAAAGAAAGATCCGGGAATGCTCGGTTTGTTCACCTTGAACCCAAGATCAAAAAATTAGTCCACCCCTGGCTGATGGTTCAAGGCGCTTTAGATAGTTACATTCGCCCTGAAATGGCTCGTACACTTTTTAAGTTGGCTACCGGCCCTAAAAAACTTTGGGTCGTCCCGGGGGCGCGACATAATATGTCGATTCAAACTCTTCCTGAAGAATATAAAAATCGGGTTACCGCTTTCTTCGATGCGACTTTTTCTCCAGGTTCCCCTTTATTCTTGCATTCTTCTTCCCCAACCGCTTGGGCACCACTAGCTGCTCCTTCTTCTAAATAAATTTAGAAAGTTTATTATGCCTGACTTTAGAGAACGGGCTGCTACCGCACTTACTCAATTCTTTTTCCAAAGAATTGTTTCACCTTTACTTAGTGCTTCTATCACTCGGAAGATAAATCTTTTTCAAGAAGCAACGAAGAACCCTCAAGAAGTTCAGCATAAACTTCTTCTTTCTATTTTGCGAAAACATCGCAATACAGCCTTTGCTAATGATCATCATTTCTCTACCATTTCTTCCATAGCAGAATACAAGAATAATATCGGTGTGGGTGGCTACGAAACTATCGAACCTTATATGAACAGAGTTCTTAAAGGCGAAAACCAAGCGCTTCTTCAAGATCGTAAAATTCATATGTTTGCCCTTACCAGCGGCACTACCAATACTCGCAAGTACATTCCCGTTACCGATCAATACCTTGAAGATTATCGCAGAGGCTGGAATATCTGGGGCCTTACTGCTTTTTTACAACACGAAAAAGTTAAACTCCAACCCATCGTTCAAATGAGTGGCGATTGGGATGAATACCGCTCCGAATCGGGCGTGCCTTGTGGCAGCGTTACCGGGCTTACCGCTCGTATGCAAAAAAAAGTCATCCGCTGGCTCTACTGTGTTCCACCCGAAGTTAGCAGAATTAAAGATCCTGCTGCTAAATACTACACCGTGATGCGGCTTAGTATCGCACGGCCGGTAGGTATGATTCTTGCTGCTAACCCCAGCACCCTTATTAACCTTGCTAAAGCAGGTGATCTGCAAAAAGAATCTCTTCTTAAAGATTTAAGAGATGGCACTTTAAATCCTAACTTAGATATTCCTCCCGAAGTGCGAAAGGCACTTGCTCCTCGCATTTCCAAACGACCTGAAAAAGTTTTGGAACTCGAACAAATCATTAAACAAACCGGTTCCCTATTACCCAAAGATTACTGGCCTCAACATTGCCTCTTAGGCAATTGGACCGGCGGAAGTATGGCGGCTTACCTCAGGCATTATCCAAAATTCTTTGGCAATATGCCTATCCGCGATGTCGGACTTATTGCCAGCGAAGGCCGTATGACTATTCCCCTTGAAGATAATACCTCTTCGGGCGTCCTTGATATCACCACCCACTTTTTTGAATTTATTCCTGAAGAAGATAAAGGCTCCCCTAACCCTACTGTCTTACTTCCTCACGAACTTATCGAAGGCAGAAATTATTTTATCTTGTTCACCACTTCCTATGGCCTTTATCGCTACGATATTCACGATGTGGTGCGTTGCACCGGCTATTACAATAAAACTCCTTTGCTTCAGTTTCTTAACAAGGGTTCTTATTTTTCGAATCTTACTGGCGAAAAAATTTCCGAATACCAGATCACCGGTGCCATGGCAGAAGTTCTTAAAGACTTAGACCTTGCGCTTTCTACCTACAGTCTTGCACCCATCTGGCACGATGAACAACCTTACTATGGCCTTTTTATCGAAGCCAACGATATCCCTTCTCCTGATTTTGCAACCAAACTTGCAAACCTCCTTGAAGCAAAACTTAGAAAAGTTAACATCGAATACGATAGTAAAAGGGAAAGCCTTAGGCTGGGTACCATCAGGCCGATGCTTCTTAAATCTGGCGCTTGGCAAAAATGGGACCGCGACCGTTTGAAAAAAACCGGTGGCACCCTCGAACAATACAAGCACCCTTGCCTTATTAACGACCTTGCTTTTAAATCTCAGATTGAATCTTAATCTTTTAATCATTTGTCTTTTCCGAGCCGGAAGCGTTTGTGCCGGTATGTTTTCAGAGCCGGAAGCGTAAGCGACGGTTTGCTCCGCTCCGGTATGTTTTCAGAACTGGATATGCTTTCAGAGCCGGAAGCGTAAGCGACGGTTTGCTCCGCTCCGGTAAGCTTTTTGCATCCTCATCACCTGCGGTAGGAATTACGCAAACGCCTATAAACATAGCGATTTTTAGCTTAACTTCATAACAATAGTGCCTGTCCTCTTTTTCTGTTCAAGCGCATTCTGCGCTTTTATCAGGAGTATTCGGCTGACCCGGTAAAAATGCCACAAGCCGTGGCACAAATGAAAAGCCTCGACCTATCGCTGCGATGATCGCAGCAGATAACCTTCAATTCGGCCACGGCCTTTCAGCCATGGAAACGTTGGTACCGGATTGACTTATGTCGCCATGCCCAGAAAGCTTCAATTCGGCCACGGCCTTTCAGCCATGGAAACGAAGGTAAAAGCCTATTCCTCGAAAAAGCCGAGTTAGCTTCAATTCGGCCACGGCCTTTCAGCCATGGAAACTATCATAAATTAAAAGATGATGAATTGCTCTGGAATATAGCTTCAATTCGGCCACGGCCTTTCAGCCATGGAAACAGTCCGTCAATGAATCCCAATAGCGATTACAACCCCATGCTTCAATTCGGCCACGGCCTTTCAGCCATGGAAACTAGCTCCTGCTCCATTTCGCACCACGCATTGTCCTCTACGCTTCAATTCGGCCACGGCCTTTCAGCCATGGAAACAAAATCAAGGAGCAAGAAGCCAATGCCGCCAGAATCAAGCTTCAATTCGGCCACGGCCTTTCAGCCATGGAAACCAGTGAACCAGCCCCAGAATCATTAGTATTGGTGACGAGCTTCAATTCGGCCACGGCCTTTCAGCCATGGAAACTAGCTCATCGTCAGTACACCCCTTTGCTATCTGATTTTGCTTCAATTCGGCCACGGCCTTTCAGCCATGGAAACATGCAGGTAGCATTATTGCGACTTCGCGGAAACAGCCGCTTCAATTCGGCCACGGCCTTTCAGCCATGGAAACCAGGATTAAGAATAAAATGTCCGCAAAATGTCCGCAGCTTCAATTCGGCCACGGCCTTTCAGCCATGGAAACCCCCTTCAAAACGCAAGGTTTCTGGGGGCCAAACTGGCTTCAATTCGGCCACGGCCTTTCAGCCATGGAAACATCAATATCGGTGGTGATTTGTTGCTGCAGACTATCGCTTCAAT
>Ga0335396_10001385_pt1 | contig 31141 bp, 29 predicted proteins | sample FRY02_FD_205743 | JGI IMG/M metagenome (GOLD analysis project Ga0335396, IMG submission 205743) | Freshwater microbial communities from Lake Fryxell liftoff mats and glacier meltwater in Antarctica - FRY-02 (spades assembly) (version 2) | ecosystem: Environmental > Aquatic > Freshwater > Ice >... | reverse complement strand
GCAGAATAAAATTGGGAGTATATCCTTCCAATCTTTTTTTATTCTAAACTAACAAAAATTATAATTCCAAATAAACAATTTGCATGTTTTATTTGTTTGTTTATTTGGAATTATAATTTTATTCATTAAATAGAATAGCAATAATCAATAAGTACGTACTATGTAATCTGAATTAAATTGTTTTTTGCTTGTTTTTCGTTCTTAACTATCAAAACACATTTATAATTTGTTAGTTGAATAGTAATAATTAGAGCAAAAAAATATGCAAAAAATGAAATAAAAATGAAATAATAATAATAATAATAAACAAGGATATACCATGATTTTTTGTGATGTATGCTCCAATATGCTTTATTTAAAAGTGGACGCAAATAATAAAAACAATATGATACATTATTGTCGCAACTGTGGATTTACTAAACCCGCCGAATCTTTTTGTGTAGAATATAATGTTGCTAAAAAAATGGACCCGCTTGCGTTTATAAATCCATATACCCATTTAGACCCTACGTTACCACATACACATAATATTTATTGTCCCAATAAAGAATGTGTCACTAATTTAACCGTGCCGCCAACCCCCAATGTAGTAATTTTTAAACCAAAAACAACTTCTTTGGAAAATATATTTATTTGCTTTGAATGTCAATATAACTGGACGAATATGCCAAAGTAAACAACAAAAAGTGCGTAAAATAATATAAATAAATATAAATAAATATAAATAAATATGTATACCTCTTCCACAACATCAATATGTTTAAATATGATTGTAAAAGACGAGGCACACATTATTGAAAAAACCTTAAATAATATATTGCAGTATATCCCCATTACATACTGGGTAATTTGTGACACAGGTTCAACGGACGACACTGTGACAATTATAAAACGATTTTTTAACGAAAAAAATATTCAAGGAGAAATACATTTGTGTACATGGAAGGGATTTGGAAAAAGCAGAACGGAAGCACTCGAATTAGCATATAACAAAACAGATTATTTATTTATTTTTGACGCAGACGATGCGATTCATGGAGATTTTAAATTGCCAACTTCGATGACAATGGATTCTTATCATTTTCGTTTTGGACAGGGATTTTCATATACACGACCTTTGTTAGTTACAAATCGAAAAGAATGGAAATATGTGGGAGTGTTGCACGAATATTTAACTGAAAAAGTATCAGAATATAGGTCTAGTTTTATATTAGAATCGGGGAATTATTATGTAGAGTCGGGAAGAAGTGGTGGTCGAAATCAAGATCCAGATAAATATTCAAAAGACGCAGCAACATTGGAACACGAAATTGCAACCGAGCCCGACAAAGGATTGTGTGATAGATATGCCTTTTATTTAGCCCAAAGCTATAAAGATGCTAATAAGAAAGACAAAGCGATGGAATGGTATTTAAATGTGTTGTCGCGAAATAATTGGGCGCAAGAAAAATATTTCTCGTGTTTAACTCTGGGAAATATGTACAAAGACAAAGAAAATTTTGAAAAGGCGGTATTGTATTTGACAAAAACAAACGAATATGATGACCAACGTTTTGATGGATTAATTTTTTTAATGGAAAATTGCTACAACAAGGGAATGCATTATATGGTGGATATGTTGTATACGCAGATTCAAAAGAATTACCACAATCTAAATCTCAGTCGTAAATTATTTGTTTACCAATATTTATATGACGAAGTAATGGATTACCTCAACGTAATTTCGTGTTTTTATACCAAAAATTTTAACAGTGGATATGAAAGCATTAAAAAGATTGCCGCGGTACAAAAACTCGATTCTAATAAAATGAATGCAACACTGAACAATATGATTTTTTATTTAGACGTCATGAAAAAAGATGTATCTCAAGAGTCCGTACTTTTTTTTCACCATTTTATCGAGATAATCGCAAAAAAATGCGGAATTCAACAACAAAATATTTCCCCAAATGAATGCACTATTTTTAATTTATTGCTGGAAAAAAATAAGAATACACTAACAAAATATAAATCATTTAAAACGAAAAATAATAATAAATTAGATACAAATGCAACCGTTAATCCAAATATTATGATTACTTTTACAACATGCAAGCGATTTGAATTATTTACACAAACAATGAATTCTATCATGAATACTTGGACGGATGCAGTTGATATTCAAAGTTGGTTTTGTGTAGATGATAATTCGTCGGAAACGGATCGAATTAATATGAAGAAATTATATCCTTGGGTAAATTTTTATCTTAAAACGGAAGCAGAACGAGGACATATGATAAGTATGAATATAATTTGGAATGAATTAAAAAAACATAAACCGACTTATTGGATTCATATGGAAGATGATTTTTTATTTTTTGAACGAGGAAGTTATGTCGCACAAGCGATAAAAGGATTAACCGTATTGAAAAAAGAAAACGTACATCAAATTTTATTTAATCGTTCTTATGCCGAAACAATTAACGGATATAATATCGTTAGTCATGAATATATAAATGAAGAAAATGAATTTTGCGTCCACAAATATGAAGAAAATACAACATGCAAACTGTCTAATTGCCATTATTGGCCTCATTACAGTTTTCGTCCATCTATGATGCGGACTGACATTATTTTGAAGTTGGGAGATTTTAATTCAGATATTACTTTTTTTGAACGTGAGTACGCCAATAAATACCAACGTGCAGGGTATAAAAGCGGTTTTTTTAACAAATTAACGAATTTGCATATTGGGAGATTAACCAAAGATAAAGACAATGCAACCATTCCAAACGCATATCAATTAAATAATATGAACCAATTCACCAATGACGCAAATAAAAATGCCGATATTGAAAATAAGGAATCAGACAAACCCAATGTATTGAACGAGTCGCCCGAACCAGAAAAAACAATAAATGTGTCTGGAACAAGTTTTATTAATGCTTTTTCTGAAAGTTCTTTACACACAGACGACAGTGTAGTTAAATACGCCATGGATTTGACGAATATATCTAAACCTGGTTTTTTACTTAATTATTCCAAAGCAGAATCAGTAACATTAATTAATGAAAAACTAAAAGATATTGGTAGCAATTTGTGTGTGACGTCAATAAATAATTCCATTGGCAACCCGACAAACGATTTATTATCCAGCGAAACACAGACAAATGTATTATTGGATGTTTGTGATTTACCCGATAACACAAATATTTCTCCCTATATAAAAATTGTGAATTTACAACGTCGTCCAGATCGAAAAATAAATACAGAAACGTTATTGTCTGAACAAAATATTGATTCATGCGAATATGAATTTGTAAACGCCGTGGATGGATTAGAACTTGAAGTGACGGACGAAATGATTGACATGTTTGACGGAAATGATTTTGGAAACCGAAAGGGAGTAATTGGGTGCGCATTAAGTCATGTTAATTTGTGGAAACAATTATTGAACGACAAACACCACGACTTTTATTTAATTTTAGAAGATGATTTGACGGTGTTAACAGATAATTTTAAAGAAAGAATCAGTTTATTGCGGGATAATATGAAAAGTCAAGAATTATTATTTTTGGGATATCATATGTTTGATAAAAAAAGAAAAGATTCATCTCCTATGTATGACCCAATAACAAATAATCAATTTTATTCAAAAACTTTGCAAGGAAGCATTAAATCTTTAAATAAAGATTTATATATTGGCGGGACTTTTATGTACGGTGTAAATAAATCGGGTGCCAAAAAAATGATTGATTATATTGAATCGCGAGGAATAAAGCATGGCATTGATTATGTAATGAAAATAATTCCGGATTTAAATGTGTATGAAACGCTCCCCCAGTTAGCATTTAGTCCGTGGAATGAAAACGGAAATAATATTGACACAGACGTTCAAAATACAGGAGTTGCGTTTGATTTAAACAGATTATTAGTCAAAGACCCTGATTTTATATTTATTCCACAAATGGACCAAATGAACTTTGATATGGGTCAAAAATTTATGAAAATATCACAATTAAAAAAGGAAATATTAAAAATGCCCGACTGTGTTGCCTTCAATACACTTTGTTTTTTAAAAAATAACATTAACAAATTACATAGTTCAAATTATTTTAAGAAAAACGACGGAATTTATATTAAAATCGACAGATATTACTATATGCAAAATGAACTGGCAAAAGAATTGGAATCAAAAATAGAATTGAAAAAAAGGTTTAAAAATAATAAGATTCGTGTAAAATTAATGGGAAATTGGTGCTCGTCGCGTGTGATGTGCGAAGAATGGAAACACATGTGCAAATATGGAAATACATGGAACAATATTGAATTTGTATCGGACGATTGTGATATAGATTATTTTGTTATTATTAATAAACCAATGTACGAATCTGATTTTTATATTCCAGAAAAAACCATTATATTTCAAATGGAACCGTGGATAGGAGTAAAAACGTGGGGGTCTTGGGCATGTCCGGACGAACATACTTTTTTCAAAGTGTTTGGAAGAAAAACAGTCGATTATAAAACCGAGGTAAATAATGTGCAATGGCAACTAGAATTAAGTTATTCCGACTTGCTAGAATTAAATAATGCATCCGATAATAAATTAGATATTGTGTCGTGCATTTGTAGTTCCAAGTACAATGACCCTGGACACATACATCGTATTGATTTTTTAAATTATATAGAAACCAAGCAAACCAATAATGATGAACGAAACGATACAATTCCTTTGGTCGTTTTCAGCAATACTAATTTTGGTAAGTTTTCAGGATATCGCGGAAAACTGGATATGGCAGAAAAAAGCAAGGGATATGTTCCTTTTAAATATTATTTTATGTGTGAAAACAATTATGAAATTAATTATATCACAGAAAAATTATGGGAACCAATATTGTGTGAATGTTTGTGTTTTTATTATGGTTGTCCCAATGTAGGTGATTATGTGGATGAACGTGCCTATGTGCAATTAGATATGACAGACTTTGAAAAATCATATAAAATTATACAAAAAGCAATAAAAGAAGACTGGTGGTCTCAACGTATAGAAATAATCCGAATAGAAAAATTACGCATTTTAAATGAAATGCAATTTTGTCCGCGTGTAGAAAAAATAATTAATGAAAATATGAATAAAAATGAATAAAAATGAATAAAAAATGAATTAAAATTAAATACTTTACAATTGTAAGTAGCGAAAAAGATGTCTAAAAAATATATGGACGGCGATGAAGACGCAGAAAAAATAATCGAAGAGGAAGATGAAGATAATGAAAACGAGGGAGAGGAGGATGATAGCGACGTCGATGCCGATGACGAAAACGGAAATGAATATAATAATGTCGAGGACGATTACAATAATAAAGAAGATGACGAGGATGAAAAGGATGAAAAGGATGAAAAGGATGAAAAGGATGAAGATGAAAATGAAGATGAAAAGGATGAAGATGAAGACGAACGATTTATTGAAAAAAATATTAAAAACGAAGAGGATGAAGACGACGAAGACATTAATAAACATAAAAAAATAAACCAATATATTGATAAAAAGGCATTGATAAAATACCACCCCGAATGTGAAATTTCAAATTTTGAAGAAATTAGAGTAATGTCTAGCATTATATTAAAAGAAGCACATGTTACTATCCCTTTATTAACTAAATACGAACGAGCTCGTGTAATAGGAATGCGTACAGTTCAATTAAATAATGGAGCACATCCTTTAATAAATGTACCCGATTCTTTGATTGATAATTCCATTATTGCAGAACAAGAATTGGTTGCCAAGAAAATTCCGTACATAATATGCAGACCTTTTTCAAACGGACAAAAAGAATATTGGAAATTAGAAGACCTAGAAATAATTTGATTTTAATTTATCATACAAATAACAATACAAAATATTGCAATATTGCAATGATAACAATCCTAATTTGTTACATCTTAATTCAATCATATTTCTTGAAAACTTATTATAAATAGGATATTTAAAAATTTAAACTAACAAAAAATTAAATTAATAAAAATATTATTTTTATTAAAATGTAAAAAATACATCTAATCGTTTTTTATACTTAAATGTTGTAAATATTTATTTTAACATTATTCCCATATTTTTATCGTTTCTTTTAATTTCCACCACGAAGTCTCAATACCAAGTGTAAAGTAGATTCTTTTTGAATATTGTAATCGAGTAAAGTACGTCCGTCTTCCAATTGTTTTCCCGCAAAAATTAGTCGTTGTTGGTCTGCGGGAATCCCTTCTTTATCAGTAATTTTATTTTTTACCGAGTCGATGCTTTCACTTGGTTCAACATCAATAGTAATGGTTTTTCCAGTAAGCGTCTTAATAAAAATTTGCATTATATACTTGTATATTCACAATGTTATATTTCTAAATCATTTTTTTGTTTATATTCTTTATTATGATTTAATTATTTACACCGTTCTTGTTGAGGTGGTTCCGCAACTATTGCCTGGGTTCACAGAAATGCCTCCCTGTAGAATACCAGTTCCCGTAGAAACCGCATGTGGATACGCTTTTTGTTTTGCGGTAGGATTTGCACATTTTCGTTGAATGTGTAAAGTATGTTGGCTTGATGTTTGTGGTTCATGTAACGTTTTTGTATATGGAGCATATGCCGAAATATTTCGTCGTATAGGACGACGCGGTTGTTTTCTGATATTCCACATCTTATAACCTTTTGTCACCAACATTTCATTATTAAATACAAATCCATAATCAGGTTCGCATTGTTGTGATGCTTGACATGTGCTTATGTATCCATCGTATTTTGCCGCATCATTTACATCAACATAGCAATCGTTGCCCGCACTTTTTTGCTGAATATATACTCCTTGGCTCGCGGAATCTGTTTGGTTTCCCGTATAATTTGGCTGTACCACGTTATTTGGGTACGTCCCGTTGGCAATCCATCGATATCTCCGTTCTAACATCCCTCGATTTGATAAAACAGATGGTTTCACATATTGCGTTTGGTCGGCTACCCCAGTGATTACTGGCATAATGTTGAGTGAAACGCTTGTTGGATATTGTCCACAGGTGCCGCCATTGCCTTTTGGATATATGCCACGAAAAGGAGTGGCGGATTTGCTAAATAAATTATTGCTCCCAACTCTTCCTATATTTCGATAAGGACCTTCTATTGAAAATCCTGCGTTAAGACCCGCATTTACACTTTGTATAAACATATTAGATGCGAGAGAATTCGCAGAGCCGTATGGTCCTTGGTATATCCAATTTTTATTGGTTGGTTTACCAGAACGATTGGTGCCATATTGAATTACTGACTTTCGTTTAAAAGCAACAAGAGACATTTTATATATCATTATATTCTTTATTTTATATGAATTTTAAATTCATTAATGTGGTATTTGCCATACCATGTCATAATTTATAGAGTACGGACGTTAAATAAACATTCTTTATTTATTTTTATTTCTTTTTATTTTAGATTATTTTAGATTATTTTAGATTATTTTAGATTAGTTAAAATTTAACCGAATATTCCGTGTCCCAATGCGGCAATCCCGTAATTAGTTCTTGATGATTTCGCATTTTTTCTAATTGTTGGTTTCGTATGATGGACAATATATATTGTTTTTTTTCATACTCTTTGTGTGCTTTGTCTTGTGGGGTTGGTTTCCCTTTATATTTATACAACAAAGTTCCGCCCATCACCATCAAAAATATGGTAAAAAAAATTATATTAAAAATTCCATTGTAATACGTTTCACGAATGTGGTGGCTGTTTAGAAGTTTGCTGGTTAAAAAATTGCGAATATTTCCATCAATCAAGGACGGTTGTAGAATTGGTCCACCTCCTAAATAGTTCATAAATCGTCCAAGTAAGTATTATAGTATTAGCATTACTTTAATGAAAAATAATATTTCATTATTTATATTTTTATGGTTTAACATTTTTGGTGTTGTTTTGTCTGTTTTAATTATTTTGTTGTTTGTTATGTTAAAACAACAACAACAGCCCATTAACGTTAATTGTTAGTTTATAAAATCTAAAAAACTAAAATATTTTAATTGTTTTTTTGTAAAAAATAAATCAAGTTAAATACATAACATAATATTAAAACAATTTATTATGGACGTTCCAACGAATACGGAACCCGATATTCGTCAGACAATCACTCAATTTGTGCACGATTTAATCGGGACTTTTCCCGAATGCAAACCCATTATAGCCGAGTGGTGGGGGGATTTGTCGGAAGAACAAAATTATGAATTAATGCAAACACATTGCCTCGCAGTTTATCCCGCTTATTTTTTTGATATTTTATATGAAAACGCAGATATATTTGCTTTAAATGGTGATATTGAAAACAATAATAGTGATACTACTATCGAACTTTTGCCAAACATTGACTTTAAGCCTTTGTGGAATTCAGACATATCCGATGCAACCAAATCGGTTATTTGGAAATATTTGCATTTAATATCCTTTTGGGTAATGGGTTTAGTTCAAAACACAAATGAATTGGATGAAAATACCACCAAACTGTTTGAAAAAATGCAGGACGAGAATTTTCAGACAAAAATGCAAGAAACAATGAAATCCTTATTCCCAGAACAAATTCAAGAAGATGGTAGCAATAAAACAGAGAATGTTGAAACAGAACCGGTAACGAAACAAGAACCTAATAAAGTGCCGTTTAATTTTGAAACCATGCGAGAACACTTGTCCAAATTAATGGAGGGAAAACTCGGAAAAATGGCCCAGGAAATGGCGCAAGAAACAGCCAACGATCTGGACATTGATTTGGAAAATACAACGGAACTTGGTGATATATTTAAAAAATTAATGGGAAATCCTGCCAAATTAATAGAGGTTGCAAAAAAGTGTGGACAAAAAATAAAAAATAAAATAAAATCGGGCGAAGTATCTGAATCCGAAATGCAAGCCGAATTGATGGAATTAATGAAAGCGATAAACCCAACTGGTACAAAACCAGATGGCGCAAATCCAATGGATGGATTAAAAGAAATGCTGGGTTCCATGGGAATTGATATGGAATCGTTAATGAAGAATTTTATGGGTGGCGCAAATCCTTTTATGAATGCAAATGGGGGAGGCGGAGAAGGCGCGGGACAAAAAAATGCACGCATGGATGTAACTAAAATGAATCGAATGATGCAAAGGGAAGAAGTAAAGCAAAGAATGCGCAATAATATAGCCGAAAAACAACATAAAAAACAGACAGAAGCCGACAACAAAGCAAACATTCAAGCACAAAGAGAATTGGAATACAAACCAATGACAGAAGCAGAAATGGAAATGTTTAACATGAGCATTGCTAAAAATGCAAAAAAACCAAGTTCGATAAATAAAAAAAAGAAAAAGTAATTAAATTAATTAATTTTACAAATACATCACGATACATCACATTAAAAGTAGCAAGCAACAAGGCACAAATACACTATAAACTAAATTGTATGTTTACTTAGTAACACGACGAGTTAATCCTGGAGGTCCACTATGAATTTGCATTTGTTTCTGTACGTTGTCGTCTAAAGTAAATAGAAGAAACATATTGCGATCAGGGTATTCCACACATACATCAAAGAATTTGGTAAAAGTTATGAAATACAATGCGGCGTTTCCGTTTTCTGTATTGTACCATCTATCCACGTATACTGTCGCAGTACGTTTCTTCGGATTTACAATAAACTTGGAGACACGTCCGGTCTGGTTATGTTCGAATAAATCCGTCACTAATTTTTGGGTCATTTCTGGGTTCCAATTTCTCAATGTCATTGGCACACAAGCGGAATACATAAGGTTGTTAGAAGGAGCCACGGACATGTTATTTTTGGTTGGTTGGTTGATTGATAAGGTTTTTGATAGTTATTAAAACTGAACTGATTAAATACATATAAACAATTTTAAATCATTTTTTTATTTTACATAGTGTTTTATTTTGGGTTTTTGTTTTATCCAAGAAACAAACTAACAAACTAACAAACTAACAAAAATATAAATTAACAATTTCTTCCGAAGTATTTTTAATATATTGGATAGCCCAACCATTTTTTGTAACCGCTGCCAATTGAACGGATTTAGATGGATTTTTAATAAGGTCTAAAACCCAACCATTTTGTGTAACTGCTGCCAACTGATCGGATTCCGTTGGATTTTCAATATGTTCGATGGCAATTCCATTTTGTTTTACCACCGCCAACTGAACGGATTTTAAATCCATTATTTTTTTACGACTACGTCTGCGTTTAACAATGTTAATATCGTGCATTTTAATACATCTTTGTGTTTTCGGGTTGCGCGTTTGATTGGCTTTGCATATCTTAACACATCGTCCGTTGCTATTTTTCTCGGTCCCTTCTTTGCAGGGGTTTATTTTTACGCACCGACCATTACTATTTTTCGCTTTTCCTTCTTTGCAGTTTTTTTACTCAACGGCATATTATAATGAATGTCAATATTATAACAATAAACAATAAACAATAAACAATAAACAATAAACAATAAACAATAAACAATAAACAATAAACAATAAACAATAAACAATAAACAATAAACAATAAACAATAAACAATAAATAATAAATAATGTCTTTTTATATTGTTTTTTCTTATTTTTTGTGTTGAATTTCCAAAAAAATGATTTAGATATATTTGCTATATTTAAAATAAGTTTGTAACAGATATTTACTATGGCAGACACTATTGTTAACGGAACCGAACTCGACACATCTATTTTGGTTTATGGCACAAAGAAGGTGAATGAACGTGGTGGTTCAAGTATGACGGTTATAAATAAATTGACTCGGTCGGGGTTGCGATTGCAAACACCAATGATGCTAACATGGGGAGCAAATGATTTTGAAGACAAAGTGACGGGAATAAAAGATGGGAAATTTAGCATGCCACTTCAATTTCCCGATAATGAATATACAAATCCAGAAAGCGAAGCATTTTTGATGAAAATGGTTGAATTTGAAAATAAGATTAAAATAGATGCACAGTCCAAGTCTAAAGATTGGTTTGGCAAGCAGATGAGCGCGGAAGTAATAGATGCTTTATATTCTCCTATGCTTAAATACCCATACATAACGGGGACCAAGGAAATTGACTATAGTCGAAAACCTACATTGCGTTTAAAAATTCCAATGTGGGAAAATGTTTTTAAATGCGAATTGTACGACGAAGATGGAAACATTTTATTTCCAAGAGCAGATTCCACCGCATCACCAATCGACTATCTTATTAAAGGCACTAACGTAATGTGCATTATTCAATGTGGCGGAATTTGGATTGCAGACAAAGGGTTTGGAGTTACTTGGAAATTACTACAGGCAGTAATTAAGAAGCCACGCGATACTATTTTGGGAAAAGGTGTAAGTGCAATTATTATGAATTCTGCAGACAAGACTAAATTTAATAATGTGGTTCCCGCCATGAATGAAAAGGAGGAAGAAAAATCATTAGAAGTAGTTGCTGATTCTGACGATGAAAATGAATGTGAAAAAGATGCAGACGTGGATACAGCAGATCCTGTAGCAGTAGCACAAGTAGAAGTAGTTAAAAAGGTTGTTCGTAAAGTTGTTAAAAAGGCATCTGCCTAATTAGTAAATATAAATAGGCAATATTAGAATTAGATTAGAATTATAACATGTTTTTTTATTTTCCACATCATACATTTTTTACAAAACGAATGATGCAATCACAAATCATGCAAACAAAGAAAATGGTTTAGACTCACGACGCACATAGTGTTTTTTGCGGTGGTACACTTTATCGCCACGTTTGGTGGTGTAATTTTTTCTTCCTCGGCGAGTTCTAGAACGTGACCCCTTGCGAGAACTGAATGGCTTGTATCCAGGACGCACGTAATGCCCTTTGCGGTGATACACTTTGTTTCCACGTTTGGTGGTGTAATTTTTTCTTCCTCGGTTGCTTCTAGAACGGCTACCCTTAGATGAACGTCGGCTTTTACTAACAGAACGTGACATTGACATTATTAATTTAACGCAACATTAAATAAAAATATAAACAAAAATGCATAAAGATACATTTTATTATAATTTGAAATAAATAATAAAATAATTTCTAAATATAAAAAATAATATCCATGGCGAATTATTATACAAAACTATCTTCCTGGGGAAAAATATTGTTTTTTATTTTTTTATTTTTAATATTAATTATCGTGTTTAAACCGTTTAAAAAATATCAAGAGGGATATGAAAATGGAACAAACAATGAACAAGTGGACCGTTTTTTATTCAAGTCTAATGTGTCGGATATTTACGATGGTTTTTACGCAGACATTTACGACTACCTGGTGTTTAATAATTTAAAAAACGAATACGAAGTCGGAGAAATAATTAATAAAACAACCCCCACCAGTCAAAGCGTAGTGTTGGATATTGGTAGCGGAACAGGTCATCATGTAGGATTGTTATCGGCAAAAGGAATAGACGCAATCGGAATGGATATTTCACCATCCATGGTATCAAAGGCAAAAACTAATTACCCAGATTATAAATTCGAGGTTGGGGATGTACTGGATATATCCAAATTTCCGCCCCAAACATTCACCCACATTACTTGTCTATATTTTACACTATATTATATGCAAGATAAATTGGCTTTTTTCGAAAATTGCATGCAATGGCTCATGCCAGGGGGATATTTAATTGTGCATGTAGTGAACCGAGAATTGTTTGACCCTATTTTGCCCCCGGGAAATCCACTAGTTCTAGTGTCTCCACAACGATATGCGAAAAAGCGCATTACCAATACCAATGTAAAATTTAATGATTTTGCATATAGTGCCGACTTTAAAATTCCGGAAACAGGAAACCCAGAAGATGACAAGGTGGTGTCGTTTGTTGAAAAATTCAAACACGACAAAGATGGAAAGGTTCGAAAAAACGAACACACTTTATATATGGAAAGCGAGGGGAAAATAGTGCAACTCGCCCAAGACGTCGGGTTTATTCTTCAAAGCAAAATAGATTTATTAAATTGCCAATATGAATACCAATATTTATATGTGTTTGTGAAACCAACCTAATTTTTGGGGTGGTTGATTATTGCAAAACTAACAAAAACAAAAAATTATATTCTCAATTTATTTTTTGTTAAAAATGATTATAATACGGAACACTGACTTATGACGCGGCAGACGGACAATGGAGTGAAGACTGGAATAATGAATTGCCCGCCGTCTTGCCCCGTGAATTGTTGGATAAATTATTTGTTTGCAAAACAGACCATACCATTGATATTCCTCTAACGGAACTTGGAGATAAAATTGCAAACCCTCCACTGATTGATGATGTGCATAATTAGCATTTGAATTGTAAAAAGGTGTAAATTCAAACATTTATTTTCCATCCTTTTTTTTTATTTTTAAATCGCGTGAATATAATATTTTATTATAAGAATATAACATGAGTATAATCGCCAAAGATGTGTTGAAATATCAAAAACAAAAATTGTTGGGAGGGAAAAGAGACGAACTGATTGCGCGTGCGGATAAAAATCCTTATTTAAAAGACGTAGTCGCTGAGTACGACACATTAATATTAAATAAAAAAACAGCACGCGATGAATTAAACGAATCCTTAAGTGTAATAAAAACACACATTGGGTCTTTAAAAAAAACACACGCGGATGCACCGGATGTTTTGGAAAAATTAGAACATGATTTACACACCGTACAAAATAAAATAAAACGCAAATACTAAATAATTATACAGTGGGGAAAAGACGGCGTCGTGATAATTCAACAAATTCTCATATCGTTGGTTTAATTACATATTGATTTTAAACTAACAAATAAAGTATATTAACAAGCAGTGTTTTTTTGTATTAATAATTAACCTTTTTAATTAATAAAATAAAACTAAAAAATGATTTCATTTGCAATCTTTCAATCATTAGAAGTAAAAATATGTTAAGCCTTTTAAATATGGATGCTATTCGGAAAAAAAATAAAATGGACTTGACTGCTATAAAGCAAAATTGTTTGCTTTTCCAATTTATTGAAAACCCATCGGAAGAAATTAAGTTGGTGGCTGTAAAAAAAAATGGTATGCTTATCCAATATATTGAAAACCCATCGGAAAAAATTAAGTTGACTGCTGTAAAAAACAATGGGGGTGCTATCCGTTTTATTAAAAATCCAACGGAAGAAATGCAGTTGGTTGCTATAAAACAATACGGAGGTGCTATCGAATATATTGAAAATCCTTCAAAAAAACTTCAGTTAATTGCTGTAAAACAAAATGGGTGTGCTATCCAATTTATTGAAAACCCACCGGAAGAAATTAAGTTGGCTGCTGTAAAACAAAATGGAGGTGCTATCGAATATATTAAAAATCCAACGGAAGAAATGCAGTTGGCTGCTATAAAACAACACGGGTATGAAATCCAAGTTGCGTATGATATCCAATTTATTGAAAATCCATCAGAACCAGTTCAGTTCATTTAGTGTTAATGAATAAAACAATAATTCGTGTGTATAGTAAATACATTTATTTCACGTTTATAACTATTATACATTTTATTATTATTTTTTTTTTGTTAGTTCGTTCATCTTTTCAACCTCCAAAAATAATGAAAATAAAAATTTAAAAAAATTATTTCATTTACAATCTTTCCATTATTAAAAATAAAATTATGTTAAGCCTTTTAAATCCAGATGCCATTAAAAAGGTATTCAAAAGAATAAAATGGACTTGGGTGCTATAAAACAAAATGGTATGCTTATTCAATATATTAAAAATCCGTCGGAAAAGGTTCAGTTGGCGGCGGTAAAACAAAATGGTTGGGTAATCGGATTTATTGAAAACCCATCAAAATCCATTCAGTTAGTGTCAACACAATTCAAATTGGAACAATGTTAACAAACAAAACAATAATTCGTATTATAATTTGGACACCACTGCATCATATAAATCTTTTTTAAGTATTTTGTTTGCTTTTCCGCTGCCCGAAATATCGGTATAACTAATGTTCCAAGCAATGCAAAGAGCCTGTAATTCTTCCATTTTATATGCACCCATTGATTTTATTTTATTTTTAATCTTGTTTTTATTTTCGTCTTTTTGAATTGCATTATTGTCTGATAGGTTAGTTTTGTTTTTTTTTATAATAGGAACCATTAATTGGGATGCAAACGGAACTTCATGCGGCATAATATTGATATACCCAGTTAATTTTTGTTGCAGTACATCCAAGTTATGGTTCCACATAATGTAACTATTTCCTTGAATAGTAGTCACCGAATGTTTTGGATAATTCAACGAGGCGTTTTCTAATACCGGTGCTTTTAATTCATGAACGTTGTTTTGAATCACACACATGGTGCGCATATCGTCGTTAATCAAAATAATGGGTATGCAATACATCCAGCATAAAGTTATGAATGTTTTTGCTCCAATGCACGGATGTTCATCATTGGAGAGTTCGTCGTCTATTTTATCAATTTGTCCAGGACTAGCATATTGGCTGTTTCGTCTGGGAAATAATTCAGATAATGTACGAAGATGTTTATCGTCGCGAAGCCTAGCAGCAAACTCAATCTTATGTTGTCGTTCCAACACATTCCATTTTTGAGCGTTGCGATGGTATAACATGGCGTCTTTATTTTTCAACACGTAAAAGCATACAAATAAAGAATCGTGATTTTTATTGCCACAGTGAAACGTATTGGAAATGTTTTCACATCTTTTGACTGCCGTGGATGAAACAAATATAGGCACGTGCATAGAAACAGGGGGGAAAACAATAGGACTTGTTGCATTTAGGTTGTTAATCGATGGTTCATCCAATGTTTTTTTGTCTATAAAATATTCTGAGGTAAACATGAAAGGTATATTCGTGACATCTGGCTTGTACATTGGTAAATACTATATATGGACGTTGTTTATTATTTGATTTCATTTTTTGTTAAAAATAACACAATAAAATAAATTAAATATTGATATTCATTAATATGCCGTTGAGTAAAAAAAACTGCAAAGAAGGAAAATCAAGAAATAGTAATGGACGGTGCGTAAAAATCGACACCTGCAAAGAAGGGAAAGAGAAAAATAGCAAGGGGCAATGCATTAATAAATGTAAATCCAACCAAATGCGCAACCCGAAAACAAATAGATGTATTAAAATGCGCAACAGCAACATTGTTAAACGCAGTCGTACTCGTAAAAAAATAATGGGGATGTCACCCGGGAAATTTAGAGGAAAAATAATGGTCAAAAAAATGCACTTGAAAAAACATCCTTCTAAAACAAAATCACCAAGCAAAGATTCAATTTACGGCAAGTTTTTATTTTAATTATATGATTACAAAATAATTGATTAAATTTCGGTTTCATCCTCGAAATATAAAATTATTGCATTAATAACATTTGTTGTTTTTTCATTTTTTATAAAAGACGTTAAAAACATTATTAGTTTACACAAATCCCCATTTTTCGAACCGGTCCAAATGGCGAGGATGAAACCGATTTTTCATCAAGTCTTTTTTAAAAATACAACGTTCTGCCATGGCTTGGTAATCATACGTAAAGATGGCGGGATTACTAGATAAGTTATGCCAATGAATTTGTTCTGGATACTTTTCCAACAAAGGTATCGCGTTTGGATTTGTAGATAACCAAAACCAATCAATTTTATCCAGATACTTTTCCAAGAGATGTATCGCATTTGGATTATAAGATAAGCCAATCCAATTAATTTTATCCATATTCTTTTCCAAGAGGACGATTGCGTTTGGATTACTAGATAAGGTAACCCAATTAATTTTATGCGGATACTTTTCCAACAAAGACATTGCGTTTGGATTTTCAGATAAGTAACCCCAATTAATTTGTTCTGGATTTTTTTCCAACAAATGTATTGCGTTTGGATTTCTAGATAAGTTCCGCCAATCAATTTTATGCGGATACTTTTCCAACATGGGTATTGCGTTCCGATTAAGAGATAAGCAAACCCAATTAATTTTATTTGGATTCTTTTCCAAGAGGGCGATTGCGTTTGGATTCATAGATAAAGCACACCAATTAATTTTATCCAGATTCTTTTCCAAGAGATGTATCGCGTTTGGATTTTTAGATAAGCACCACCATTCAATTTTATGAGGATTCTTTTCCAACATATGTATTGCATTTGGATTGCTAGATAAGAAACACCAATCAATTTTATTTAGTGGTACCCAGTCTCGCAGTTTCATCATTCGTTTGTTCTAAAATAATTAATCATATTAATAAAATGAATTGTATTTCATTTTTAATAAAAATGAAAATAAAATGAATAAGTATGTATAATATAGTATAACTACAAATAAGCGATGCCTCCCAAAGATAAAGAGAAAAATAAAGAAAAAAAGGTACATATTGAGGTTCAAAGCCCTAAAAAAAAACGGGCATATAAAAAAAAGGAAAAGGTGACAATAACCATTGATCCTTTGACAACCCAACCTCCTTTGCCCATCCAACCTCCTTTGCCCATCCAGCCCCCTTTGCCTATCCAGACGCCCCCCCCATCAGACATATATTTGTCCGAACATTCATCTCCTTTAAAACAAGAAGAAAATAACGTGGATAAAAAAGCAACAGAAGAAGAACTGGCAACAGAAGAAGAACTGGCAACAGAAGAAGAACTGGCAACAGAAGAAGAACTGGCAACAGAAGAAGAACTGGCAACAGAAGAAGAACTGGCAACAGAAGAAGAACTTGACGAAGATATGGTTTTAAATAAAAAAAAGTACGAACAACCCAATAAATATGGACGTAATAAAAATTTATTTGTAAATTCAGTGTTAACCAAAACAATATCTTTACCCATGTCTCGCATTGCCGAAAATATAAAAGAAGTGCTACAATATGAAGTGGCAAAAATAGTTGAAGGTTATTGCATCATTGAAGGATATGTAAAAAAAGGAACGGTTAATATTCTATCTATATCAAGCGGAGTGATTCGTGGGAACGATGTTATATTTAATGTTTCTTATTATTGTGATGTCTTTTTGCCGTGTGCTGAAATGGTTTTAACAGACTGTGTTGTGACGGCTAATTTAGAAAGTGCGGGAATAGAAGTGACTAGCAAATTAACCCCCAATATTTTTGTGGCATATATTTACAAAGATCATAATTTTGATACAGACGATGATAATTTTAATAATGTAGTTGTCGGGTCTACAGTTACTATTCGTGTGGTGGATTATAGATATGAAATCTATGACAAATATATTACCATTATGGGTGAAATCGTTCAACATTAACCGCAAATATTAAAAACAAAACAAACTGTGAATAAAAATGATTTAAAATTGTTCAACAAGTTATATTAACATTTATTAAACCGAAATAAATATAAATAATAACATCATACAAACACCCAAACCAATAATATAACAAAATGTTCGCCAATATAAAAGAAATATATGATTTTTATAATTTATCCCACAGTTCAATTGCAACCTATACAGATATAGAAAAATATATTGTGGATTTGTTTAATCATGGTCTTTCTTGGATGGAAACAAACTCTTCCGATTCAAACAAGTTGGTCTGGAATGGCACTTATTATCGACATGTAGAAAAGAATTATGAGGAAATGAAGAAATATTATCTCATGGCATTTGCGATGAATAATACAAACGCCATGAATAATTTAGGACATTATTATCAACATGTAGAACATGATTATGAGAAAATGAAGAAATATTATGGAATGGCGATTGAGTTGAATAATGCAACTGCCATGGGTGGTTTAGGATATTATTATCAATATGTGGAAAAAGATTATGAAAAAATGAAAAAATGTTATGAGATGGCGATTGAATTAAATAATGCAACGTCCATGAATAATTTAGGAACTTATTATCATACGGTAGAAAAGGATTATGATAAAATGAAGAAATATTATCTCATGGCGATTGAATTGAAGAATGCAAGTGCCATGACTAATTTAGGACATTATTATCGACATGTAGAAAAGAATTATGAGGAAATGAAGAAATATTATTTTATGGCAATTGAATTTGATGATTCAATTGTTGTCAAATGTGAAGAAAATAATTATTTCTATTGTGATTTTATAAAAAACAAGATAATATGTAAAAAAAATATGAAATCTAAAATAAAATTATTATAAAAGTAAAAAAAGTAAAAAAAGTAAAAAAAGTAAAATGTTTAATTTGTTAATTTTCCTCTCTGCACACTAAGTCAACCATTTGCTGATATTGTGTATTTATTTTTTGAAATACTAAACATTTGTTGAAATCAAACTGAATATGTCTATGCATATAATTTTTACACACACATTTATTTTGTTCGTTGATGGTGCAATATATCCCACCTTTTTTTAATAGTGCAGTGCCGAAATTGTTATTATTGTTATTGCACATATTCAAAGTGTCTTGTAAACAAATCCATCGAACATAACTTCCGCAAATTAAAAAACACGGTTCGTCGATATATATATAATTTGTTAGTTGGTTGCATAATACATCCATTTTTTCTAAACTTAATGTCAAAGAAGAAAGTGCGTTAATCGTATCTGATCGACGATTAGATATTTTCCGCATATACATATTTGCAATATCTGTCATTATATTATTATATCAAAATACATTAATGTTATATAATATGTTAGCAATCATATTATAAAATTAAGAAGACGCAGATGGAATATTTTTTTCTTGTATTTGAAAGTTGGCACATTCTTCGTGATATTCGGGTGTAATTTTGTAAATGGGTTTATCCAATAAAATAAAAAAACGCCCCGAATTATTAATTGACCTATAATCATCAATGGACAAATTGCCGAGAAATTTATCTAACATATATCGTGGTTCAGGTGCGGGTTTAATGCACTGAATGGAATTTGGCTGACAGTTTAAATAAAGCGAATGTAGCAACGAATATTGTTCCATAATAATAGATTGATAATTGGACGACTTTAACAAGTGAGCTGCAGCACATTCCAACGAACAGAAATTGCCATATACATGAAAAGTATCTTCATATTTATGTTTGGGGATAAACACAGGATCGTTTGAAAAGGTTTCCGTGCACCAAAAACACGCAGATGATTTCATTTCAATATTGGAACTTAAAATAAAATCCAGATGTTTTATTTTTTTATTTAATTCTTTTAATTGATTCAATTTGTTTTTCAATGCTACAACCGTGGTTGGTTCGATAATTTCATGAATAATAGAATGAGATGTGTCGTACTTGGTGTTATTTTGTGTATCGGATAAAATTTTTGAATATGCAACAGATATAGAAGAAGCAGAAAAATTATTGCGTTCATTATTTTTTTGTTCGAATTCCATATTATACGAATTGTCTGCTAATGATTGTTTTGAGTTTGTAATGTCGCAAAATTCATAATTGTTTGATTCTAATGTATCAGATGTTCTGCATTTTAAGTGTAATATAACGCTGGGAAAAGTATGTGGTTGAATATAAAATTTATTCAAGGTAATGTTTACATTATTCACATTGTCGATAATTTTAACACTGTTGGGTTTTCTTCCTCGGCGGGCACGTTTTGGTAGATTATCATCATGAGAAACATCTTTAAATAATGGCAAAGAAGTATTTTTGGACGATGAAACGTCTTCATTTAAGGGGGGTACATTATCTTTGTTAACAGATATTTTTGCCAATGTTGTTTTATTAAGAATGTCTAATAATTCTTGTTTGTTTTTTCTTCCGCGTTTTTTAAGGATTTTAGGTTGGGGTGTTATTTCCTCGCTACTAGCACTGGACATTATTATTTGTTATTTATATTGCAAATTATATTTATATATTAGTTTAACATTGAAAATAAATAAAAAAACATATAAAAGCATTTTTGTAGTAATCCAAAATTATAGTAAAATAAACGCCACTTCTTAAAATCCTTAAAAATAACGAAAGAGGATAACATAAGCATAACATAGGCATAACATAGATATAAAACAAAGAATTTAAATTCCTAATAAATCAGTAGTAATAATTGCCTGGTCTGTAACAGTGACTGGAATCCATTTTTTAAATTTAGGACTGTATTCACATTTTATGGCGATTGATTTTTCCAAATCAACCACGTTGTTTAATGCTTGGTTTTCAAATTCTTCTTCATCATCGCTTTCTTCCATACAATCTAAATTATTATTTTCTTTACCATTGCGAAACAAAGAATTCATCATTATGCTTGTTTTATAATTTGGAATATAAGCTATATCTACCAACACATTATCTTCTGAGTCGATACTATTATTGCCGTTTGTTTTTAATGCAAACAGTTTATAGGTATCCGATTGTTGCATGGAATATATTTTAAATACGGCATGGCTAAGTCGCTTTATATTGTTTGAAACAATCGGCTTTACAGAGGACGATTGGTCGGAAAAAGAAGGGGAAGATTCGACATTTGTTTTTTTATTAGGTTTAAAATATTTAACAAATTCAATGTTTTTATTTTCTGGGTCGTTTGCATATCGAAAATGAATGTATTGTATGGTGTAAGGTAAATCTTGAATGTGATTAATTAAATCGGAAAAATGTGGTTTCATAATGGGGGACCCAAAGTGCAACATGTGTTCGTCAATCAGCGGACCACGCACATCCTCGATAAAGGATGGATGGCGAAATATATAATTAATTATTTGCAATGTTTGTGCATATATTTTGTATCCTGAAATATGCGCCGTTTTGCAATCATACACATAATCCACCGCATAATAAGTGTGTTTTTTGGTTGGACATTGGTTTTGATTGGTTATATTGGGTAAATTAAATAAAATGCCGTGAAAAATATAATGATTCGTCCAAATGTCGTTCAACTTATTGCTATTGGTTATTAAAGGAACATAAAATATATTACGAGACGGCAAATAAGTGTTTGGTCCAGATTCAATAAAAATGCATATTACATCTTTTTTGTTGGTGTTGTTATTTAATTCCACATGTTGAGCGGTTGTTATCCATGCGAAAAATTTAGTTCCGTATGGAGTTGCTACATATACATTGGCGGTTTGAACTTTTTGATGCAACAGTGTTTCATTAGAAAGTTCGATTTTAGGAATTTTATTTATTATTTTTGTTTTTTCTTCTAAATTAGATACTAAAATAGAGGAAAATATTTGAATGGGTGCCTTTCTTTTATGCATATATCTTTTAAACTAATATGATAATATACTTTAAAATCATTTTTCGGTTATAACATTTTCTTAAATAAAATATAAAATATTGAGAAAAAGTAATATGACTAGATACTCTAAATCTGCATCCGGAAAATATAGCATCAAAGGGAAAAACTTTGAACAATTAGTCGGGAGTAGAGCCCAAGTGTGGCATGGAAATGCTTATAAAACCACAGGAGGATTAACTAAACTAAATATCATGAAAAATAAAAGTGGACGCATCGTTTCTAGCAAGAAACACACATCTGCAAAAAGAGACAATCGTCTAGTAAAACATGGATATGGTACCCGCAAAGGTAATTTCGGGGCTGTAAAATTAAACATAAGTAAAAAAGGTGGTATGTATGCGTTAAATCCGGCACCTGTGTCTGGAATGGCGGATGATTCTATGAGCACAGACGACCTTCAATTGGAAGCGGGTATGTCTGGGGGCAGACGCAGACGTAGAATCAGACACAATCGTAGTCGAGGTGGTATGTATGCGTTAAATCCGGCACCTGTGTCTGGAATGGCGGATGATTCTATGAGCACAGACGACCTTCAATTGGAAGCGGGTATGTCTGGGGGCAGACGCAGAAGTAGAAGCAGGCGTAGAAGCAGACGAGGTGGTATGTATGCGTTAAATCCGGCACCTGTGTCTGGAATGGCGGATGATTCTATGAGCACAGACGACCTTCAATTGGAAGCGGGTATGTCTGGGGGCAGACGCAGAAGTAGAAGCAGGCGTAGAAGCAGACGAGGTGGTAAACGAAGAAGTAGTCGTTAAGTATACTATGGGTATAATACCCAGTAAAATATATTTATAAAAGAATATGTGTTATTTATTTTATAAAATAATATAGGTTAATATTAGTGTTTAATTAATTTAAGAATGGAGGAAAAAACAAATGAAAGTACTGCATCTCCAAAACTTGAACAAAAAAAAACGCGTTGTAGCAAGGGAACCAGAAAAAACAAAAAAACAGGAAATTGTGATAAACAACCCGACTTATTATTAAATGAAAGTTCTGCATCTCCAAAACTTGAACAAAAAAAAACGCGTTGTAGCAAGGGAACCAGAAAAAATAAAAAAACAGGAAATTGTGATAAACAACTGGAATTATTATTGGGAGACATAATTAAACTCAATGAAACGCTACAAATATATTACATCAAGTTTATCAATTCCCAACAAATTGATTTAATTAATATTTCAACCAATGAAGAACGTACTCTTTCTATAAAAAACGAAACTTTTATTCCAGTCGAAGAAATACAAAGGATTGATCTCCTTTATCGCAATCCTTTGTCTGGTTATGTAAAGCAACATAATTTTAAGTTTGGTTCGCACATTCGTTTGAATTTTACAGACGGTTCTTTTGTAAAAGTTAAAATAACAAATATTGAAAATGACATGATTCAAGTATCCCCCATTGATTCGGATGATTTTTATTACATTAATTTTAAATACCAAGGAATTCCTAAAACCACCAATATTCAATCCATTCAATTGTTGTCGGCTTCAAAAGAAACAGAAGAAAGCGAAACAGAAGAAAAAGAAGAAAAAACAGACGAGGAAGAAGAAAAAGAAACAGACGAAAATGAAGAAAAGGAAGAATTAGAGGAAGAAACAGAAAAGGGAGAATTAGACGAAACAAACGAAAAGGAAGAAACAGATGAATTTGTAAATGATGATGAAGGTGAAGAATTAAACGAAACAAACGAAAAGGAAGAATTTGTAAATGATGATGAAGGTGAGAACGAAAACAATAACGAAGACATTAACTTGAACGAGGAAGTTATTTTTGTTGGAGAATTTCCGCAACAAGTGGAAAAAATTAGTTATGATCGTTTTACTATTAATACTCAAATGAATGATTTGTTTGATTTCAAACTAGTTTTATATTCTGTTGATAAGAGGACACCTCGCGTAATAAACCAAATACACAAACAAATAACTAGATTTAAACAATTACGAGAACAATCGTCTGTATTTGATGAAAATGGAATTATTTACAAGACTATTTATAAACCTAAAAAACCTCTGATTGATTATTTAGAAAAATACCAAAATTCAAAACATTGGTTGTTCTTGGCTTCATCCAATCAAATAAAACATATAATCACAAAAGATGGGGACGATGGAGACGATGATGAAGACGATGAAGACGAAAATAATGATAATCCGAACGACTTAAATAATGTTAAAATGTATAAATACTTGGAAAACGTTGAACGCATTCAAAAAGAACTCGAATCTAATAAGTGGCAGCAATTAAATTTAGAATTTACTCCATTTTCCATCGAGGGAAATAAAATAACAAACCCCGCCAATGCTCTAATGATTGATCCCAGTTCATCTAATAAACCATTTACGTGTGCGGTTCAAAATTTCATTAGTGGTCAAAAAATGGTGACAGAAGAAATAAATTCAAAAATAGTTCGCTTTAAAGAACGAATGGATAACGATTTGATAAAAACACACTCCCTAATAACATTACCTATTCATACGGTCGATTATTCACGCATATCGCTACCCAGCACTTCTATTTTAAATCGGTCCGAACTCGGTTGCGACAAACAACATTGGTTTTATTTAATAGATTTACTCTACAATCAACCAAAACATATTCGTACAGAATTTGCCACCATACAACAACAAAAATCGGCGTCTTCTTTTGTCCCTCGTTACACTTTTGACGTTCATAAATTATTTGTCAAACATGCTATATATTATAAACCCGACATAGAACAATCCAATTGGAACGAATATTTAGAATCGGTGATTCCGTCTAACCAAATCATTGCACGAAATATTTTTAATAATAAAATAATTTCGTCTCAGATGCAATTGTCTTATAAATTGTCCGCAATGAATATTATACAGGTCCTGGAGCCTTTTTTAATAGATGCGTCAAACGTACGTTTTAATTTTATGTACAAAAGTGCAAACCAAAACAGTTATTACAATAAAAATACCGTTCAATCTATTTTAGAAAATCAAATATCACATTATGCCAACACGGTACGTAAAAATCAAATGTATTATGATAATATCTACAGTTCATCCAATTTACCAATATTTAAAGCCGACCAAGAAAAGGTACACCGTAAAATAAATTCTGTTGAAAAATTAAACAATCAAATTGGTACCGATTTTTTTACAAAACAAAGTTTAGTACTAGTGAATAAATATAAATATTTATTGTTTTCTGAAAATATAAAACACGTCTTATTGGCGATGAATGATAAAATATTGCAAAAATCAGAAACAGTATCCGTTCATCAACTACGAAAAGACAAATGTAAAATTAAACACTTTGATACCGCCAATGAATTGCATTCCGACAATGAATTGCATCCCGCCAATGAATTGCATCCCGCCAATGAATTGCATCCCGCCAATGAATTGGAAAAAGAACAAACAAAAAAACAAGACCGTTGTCCTAAAGGAACACGTAAAAATAAACAAGGCAAATGTTTAAAATGGAATAAGGTCACCAATGCTTTTGAAATGGAACGAGAAGAAGAAAAGGATGATGAACGACAAAAAGGGGGCGAATCGGACGATAGTATTAATTTTTCTACAACATCAAGCGAATTAAATACAGAAGCATTGGATAAAACTATATTGAATGCCGCAAATTTAGAGGAAGGAGAAGATTGGTATCAAAAATATTTATCAAACGAGGTTAATGATGAAAATGCACCCAATAACAATGTAACTTCCGAACAAATTATTGATGAAATTACTAATTTCTATATTTTAAAAGAAAAAAATGCAAAAAAATGCAAAGGATGTGGCAAAAATGTAGGAATGGAGTTTGAAATTATTAATGACAAAAAAAAGAATACACGCACCTTTATTATTAAATGTGGGTCTAAGGTTAAATCTTGTACCGAAAATACACGCATCACCACTGATTTTGTATATTATACGGATAGTTTCATGGCTGAATTGCGTACCAACATTCGGCTACTACAAAATGATATTATTATTTTAAAAAATAATGCATTGTTTGGATACATCACAGTAGAACAAATCCAACTATCATTTCAAACATTGAAATCAAAATTATTGGAAAATATTACACATTATATTCATGGATTACAATATATTTCACAATGTGAAAACAATGCAAATGTAAAGGAAGATAAAGACCTTTTGCAAAAATATTTGATCGAACTAAAAACCGACACCAATGTAGAACATATTATTTTAAATTACACCAACCAAATATATCCTCTGGTAAATAAAATGCGTTCTTTTCAAACAAATTGCTTAAATTCGGTATACGAATACAACATTAGTCCAACACCCAACCATTTAATAATAGATCTGAATAAAAGCAATGTCAAAGAAAAAAGTAAAAAGAAAGACAAGACCTTAAAAAAAGATAAAAAGAAAAGGAAAAAGGATAAAGAGGATAAAGAAGGAGAAAAAGACAAGACATTGAAAAAAGATAAAAAGAAAAGGAAAAAGGATAAAGAGGATAAAGAAGGAGAAAAAGACAAGACATTGAAAAAAGATAAAAAGAAAAAAAATAAAAAGAAGACCTTGAAAAAAAATAAAAAGGATGACACAAATTCATATGAAAATGAAGAACTGGTAAACTAACAAAATTAAAAATAAAAGAATCTTTTTTCGTTTTTGTTTGAATTATGGATTTTGATAGTTTGTTATTTTCCAAACCTCCCAAAAAATAAAAAATAAAAAATAAAAAATAAAAAATAAAAAATAAATTTTATCAAATTATGTTTTTTTACACCATCGTTTAAATTACCAGTTAAAGGAGAGAATTTTATTTTGTTAGTTTTTACACAATAACTAATATAAAACGATGACGCTAAATTGTAATAATGATTCATATTCAAGTGGATATTCGTGAACGAGATTTAATTCCACGAATCGATGTGCTATTAACAAACAAGAATATGGACGAAAAAAATAAAAACAATAAAATAACTATGAGTAAACAAAATTTAGCCATTGGAGATATTATATTAACATTGCAAAACATAGAAGACGTAAACAAAGAAAAAGAAGACCCGTCAATCAAAGAAACAAACGATAATTCAAGTTTAAAAGAATTGATAATCATTGAGCGAAAAACAGTGGCTGATTTAATGTCAAGCATTAAAGACGGACGGTACGACGAACAATCATATCGTTTGTCTGGATACGATGCGTGTCCAAATCACAACATTATTTATTTAATTGAAGGTGCTGCAAAAACACGATTTAAAAACGAAACAGAGCGAACCATATTTAACTCGGCTATTTTTTCCATTTTATATTACAAGGGGTTTTCGGTCATGTACAGCAATTCGTTGGATGATACCGCTTACATTGTATGCAATATGGCGGATAAAATGCAACGAGAAATGGTCAAGCAAAAAAAAACGCCTTATTATTCCAACATTTTTGTTTTGTCTGATGTTAAAAAAGAAAAACTAACAAATTTGGAAAATGATGAAAAAAAAGAAGAAGAAAATTACAATGTCAACAACACGTTGGTTCCTTCCTATTGTTCGGTAGTTAAAAAAGTAAAGAAAGAAAATATTAACGTGGAAAATATAGCAACCATTATGTTGAGTCAAATTCCAGGAGTTAGTTATGTGATTGCTATGGCTATATGCGATGTATATAAAACTATACCGCAGTTAGTTCTTGCAGTTCGCGAAAATGCACAATGTTTGGATGGTTTTTGTATTTCAGATTCGGGGAAAAAGTCCCGAAAAATAAGCAAAAGTGTAATTGCAAAAATTGTAGAATATTTAGGAAAATAAGTGCGATAAATTTGCTTGAATATAATCTTTTATAAAGTAATAATTATACATGTCCAAACAACCAAGCGCAGAAACCCTAACTCATTGTTTTAAATCATCTGTAGCGGATGACAAGCCTATCTTGACGGATTATTGGGAGGCATCTTTGAACAAAACCGCATTTATTGGCGTTCGTGAGAACAGCACAGAAAAAATAAAATTGTTGGTAAAGTCCGAAGATGAGTACACGTCGCCGATTATGAATATCCGCAAATGCGGCACGGATTATATTGTTGAGACGGAAAATTCTATTTATATTGTATCGACAGAAATCGCGGTTAAAAAAATTGCATAATGTTTTGCATAATGTATTTTCTTTTTGTTAGTTTACATAAATCCCCAATGTTCCAATAAATATAAAGAATAATAGATTAATTTTATAAAATAAAATACAACTAAAATTAAACTATGAATTATTTTTTAATGATTGTCATTTTTTGCATTATTTTGTTCATGTATTTACACATTCAATTTCATCTTAAAACAAGCAGTGATTTAGAAATATTTGAAATTCATGAAACAACCACCAAAGAAACACTGGAAGAAATATGCGACATGCGACAACCCGCCGTATTTAGTGACTTGGACGACTATTTAGTAAACTCGGTTGTGTCAAGGTTAAACGTGGATGAATTAATCAATAAATACCCACATTTTAACGTTCAAGTGCGAGACTTGAATATTTCTACTAGTGTAGATGTAGAATATGCATCACTGCCTTTTGCAGCTGCCTCTCAACTAATGAATGTTCTAAAATCAAATAATGAATCAAACACAATCAGTAAGTTTGTTTCCGAAAATAATGGCGAATTTTTAACAGAAACGGGAGCATTAAAAAATATATCAGACCGTATGTTACGCCCTTATTTAACAAGCACTTGTGATTACGATTTTGCTTTTGGTTCTGATGGTTGTGCTACCCCACTTCGATATACGATTAATTATCGCAATTTTTACATATGCACTAAAGGAACTATTTATATAAAAATGGTTCCTCCAAAATATACCAATCAGTTAGTGCCTATATGTGATTATGATTTATTCGAATTTCGGTCTGAAACAAATTTATGGAATACCAATAATACATCTATAAAATCGCTGGAAATTGCATTGACTCCTGGAAAAATATTATTTATCCCTCCTTATTGGTGGTCGTCGTTTTTATTTGGGAAAAATGCAAGTGTTGTTAGTTTTAAATACAGAACTTATGTAAATATGGTCGCGAATATTTCATATTATGGAATGCGTTTACTACAATCGCACAATATTCAAAACAAAAATTCTACAAAAAACACATCATTAGCAGATTTAACCTTTCCTTTGTCCACAAAAAGTGTGGAAACCAAAAACGCGGAATTAAAAAAAGTTGAAACTGAATCCGAAAATGTTGAATTAACAAATGCGGAAACTAAAATGGAAATAACTGAAACTGAAATAAAAGATGTTGAATCCGAAAATACTGAAACCGAATTAACAAATGTTGAAATTGAAATAACTGAATTAAAAGATGTTGAATCCGAAAATACTGAAACCGAATTAACAAATGTTGAAATTGAAATAACTGAATTAAAAGATGTTGAATCCGAAAATACTAAAACGGAAACAACTAAAAATATAAATATTGATATGTCGGCTCTTGATTAATATTGGATTTTGCTTACTTGACAAATATTTTCCAATCTTTTCCAATATTTTTTCATTCTAAACTAACAAAAAAATAAATAGACATAAAAATCCATTTATTATTTTGTTAGTTCGTTCATTTTTTAATCTCCAAAATAATAATGAAAATAAATATTTTCCAATTTATTTAACATTTTTTACGTTCTTCCATTTGTTTTTTTATTTTCATTGGATACTTTCGGTTATTGTAGGCCATACATGCCATTGTGTCTATGGATATTTTTTTGAATACATTTTCCTCGTTTTCTGGAATATCATCTTCCACAAACCAACGAAATGCATTTACTAATCGTATAATCAATGTTTTGTTTTCACACATTCTGTCATATGCATCAGATAAATTATCTTTGGTATCATAATACATTCTATTTAAAGTAATTTCTTTATTTGCTATATTCCAGTGTCCGTCCTCGTAAATCATCAAGTGATTATCTCGCATATTGCTAATGTACACATTATGGTTGCGAGGCATGTTGGGGGAAAAATGCTTATGTTCGAATAATCTTTCTACAGAATGTTTTACCCTTTCAAAACAAGACTTAAAAAAATCATCAGTAAGGTGAGTTAATGTTTCGTCCCCATACATGTTGAGGATTATTTTGTTATTGATGTTATTAGTGGTTGTATTATTGTTGCTATTTGTACTAATGGATGTTGTATTTGATTTGTTTTTCAATTGTTCCTTTAATAATTTAATTTCTGTCTGCATTTTTATATCGTTGTTAGTTTGTAATTGTCCCTTTAACATTTTTATTTCATTTTGTAATTTTAATCGTTCATTTTCTGTTTTTAATTTTAATAGTTCTTGTTCGTGTTCTTTTTTTAATTTATCAAATAAAACACGCAATTCAATTTCTTCTGGTTGGGGATTTTTTAATTCACAGGGAAATTTACGATGCAAATGTTCATTTAAATGCTGCTTTCTTTGGAATTTTGTATCACAACGATTGCATCGAAACTTCCAAATAATATTTGGTTCATACAAAACACAAGGCTTTTTCCGACTAATGTGGTAATTATAATTTGCATTGGTGGAAAAAGATTTTCCACAAGTCTCGCACGTTTTTAAATCCATTTTTGTTAATTCAATATTTAATTTTACCGAATTATTACCGAATTATTACCGAATTATTACCGAATTATTACCGAATTATTACCGAATTATTACCGAATTATTACCGAATTATTACCGAATTATTACCGAATTATTAACCATTTTATTTATAATATTACAACCGCACTATAGTCTTATACAAATTAAATAAAATATAAAATGAACTGTAATAATTATTTTTACTAATTATTTCGGTACATTTTATTTCAAATCAAGAGAGAGAGATTTTTTTTATTTTTCATTTTTGGGAAAATCAAAAATAAAAAAAATATTCTAAAAAAATGGGTTTCTTTTAATGGTTATTAATTTTGTTAGTTTAAACTGTAAAAAGATTGGAAATTGTTTGTTTT
>Ga0335396_10001379_pt1 | contig 31215 bp, 18 predicted proteins | sample FRY02_FD_205743 | JGI IMG/M metagenome (GOLD analysis project Ga0335396, IMG submission 205743) | Freshwater microbial communities from Lake Fryxell liftoff mats and glacier meltwater in Antarctica - FRY-02 (spades assembly) (version 2) | ecosystem: Environmental > Aquatic > Freshwater > Ice >... | reverse complement strand
CTGCGTCTTTACCGTGACAGGCTTTAAACTTCTTTCCACTTCCGCATGGACAAGGATCATTTCGACCGATTTTTGGTCCCACTTTTACAGGTTCTTGTTTAACAGGTGTTGGATCATAATAATCATTGTCATTTGCTCCAAATTCTTTTCCTGCTGCATCTACTGCCTCTTTGTTAGCGCTTAAGCGACTCATATCTGTTTTCGCTTGATGGCCTTCTTTTAACTCATCTCCTTCCGATAATGGAATTGCAGCGTGACAAATAAACTGAACAATATCTTTATTTACTTCACCATCCATTTTCTTAAACAAATCAAAAGCTTCCATTTTATAAATTACCAATGGATCTTTCTGTTCGTAAGTTGCAGTTTGTACACTCTGCTTTAAATCATCCATTGAACGCAAATGTTCTTTCCATGCATCATCAATAAACCCAAGTGTAACAGATTTTTCTAATGAGTTTAAAAGCTCTCCACCATTGGTTTTCAGGATTTTATCCATGTTAGCCAATACTTGCATTTGTCTTCTCCCATCAGTAAAAGGAACAATTACATTATCAACCTGTAAACCTTGTTGTAATTTTATATTTTTGAAAACAGGAACAGATTGTACCATCATATCCTGTTTCTTTCTTTCATAATTAATTACTGCTTCTGAATATAATTTTTCTGATAATTGATTTTCGGGCGACTTACTTAATTCCTCAGCACTGATTTTTGTATCAATTCCAAAATTTACAATAACCGCTAAACGGAAACCTTCATGATCATTTTGTTCTTTAAACGCACTTACCAAACTCTCTGCTACAGAATACATTGCATTATCTAAATCTAATGCTAAGCGTTCTCCAAATAATGCATGATTTCTTTTTGAATAAATTACTGTTCGTTGCTTATTCATTACATCATCATACTCTAACAATCGCTTTCTAATTCCAAAGTTATTTTCTTCTACTTTACGTTGCGCACGTTCAATAGATTTTGTAATCATACTATGTTGAATTACTTCACCTTCTTTATACCCTGCAAAGTCCATCACTTTCGCAATACGCTCACTTCCAAACATGCGCATTAAATCGTCTTCTAATGAAACAAAGAACAATGAAGAACCAGGATCACCTTGCCTTCCAGCACGTCCGCGCAACTGACGATCTACTCTTCGAGATTCGTGACGTTCTGTTCCAAGAATTGCTAATCCGCCTGCATCTTTTACCCCTGGCCCGAGTTTAATATCGGTACCTCTACCAGCCATATTTGTAGCAATTGTAATCGCACCTGGCAAACCTGCTTCTGCAATAATTTGGGCTTCTCGTGCATGCTGTTTAGCATTCAATACATTATGAGGAATTTGTTTTTGGCGCAACATTCTACTCAATAATTCACTTACTTCAACTGAAGTTGTACCAACAAGAACAGGGCGAGGTGTTTTATTTTTTAATTCACCAGTTATAGAATCTGGCTCAGGAATTAAATTTCCTTTTGCATCTAAAATGGGAATTAATTTTTCTACAGAATCTAATTTAGGAATAAATTTTCCGTTCTTATCTATATCACCTTCGCATTTAAAATTGGTATAAGAAAAAGTAAGTTGTTGAATCTCATCAATAACAGCCCCGAATTTTTCACGCTTAGTTTTAAACACTAAATCTTGGTCATCTTTTCTTATTGCAATAACATTGGTTGGAATATTTACAACATCTAACTTATAAATATCCCATAATTCTGCAGCTTCCGTTTCGGCAGTACCCGTCATGCCGGCCAACTTATGGTACATTCTAAAATAATTCTGTAATGTAACCGTAGCATAGGTTTGAGTAGAAGCTTCAATTTTTACATTTTCTTTTGCTTCAATCGCTTGATGCAATCCATCAGAATATCTTCGCCCATCAAGAATACGACCGGTTTGCTCATCAACTATTTTAACGCCACCTTCTAAAACAACATACTCTACGTCTTTATCAAATAAAGTATATGCTTTTAATAATTGTTGAGTGGTATGAATTCTATCTGCTTTTACAGCATACTCATTTATGATTGCTTCTTTTTGATGCAATTTTTGATCTGCTTCTAAGGAAGCATCTTTATCAACTGCGGCAAGTGTTAAACTAATATCTGGAAGTATAAAAAAGTTTGGATCTTCTCCTGATCCCGTAATTAAATGAATACCCTTATCTGTTAATTCAACTGAATTATTTTTTTCATCAATATAGAAATAAAGTTCTTCATCGGCTTTGGGCATTTCGCGTTGCTGATCGGCCAGATAAAAATTTTCTGTCTTTTGCAATTTCACCCTCATTCCTGGCTCACTCAAATATTTTATCAATGCACTATTCTTGGGTAATCCTCTGTGGGCACGGAATAGAGCCAATCCACCATCTTTAGGATCATCGTTTCCTTCAGCAATTTTTTTCTTGGCTTCTGTTAAAAAATTTTGTGTTGCTCTTTTTTGAGCGTCAATTAATTTCTCAACCCTTGGCTTTAATTCAAAGAATTGTTGTTCGCCTGTTTGATGACCAATAGGTCCAGAAATTATTAAAGGAGTTCTTGCATCATCAATTAAAACAGAATCTACTTCATCCACCATTGCAAAATGGTGTTTGCGTTGAACCATTTCTTCTGGACTATGCACCATATTATCACGCAAGTAATCAAAACCAAATTCATTATTAGTGCCATAAGTAATATCGGCCAAATAAGCTTTTCTTCTTGCTTCACTATTAGGCTCATGCTTATCGATACAATCAACGGTTAATCCCAACCATTCAAAAATGGTTCCGTTCCACTCACTATCTCTTTTTGCTAAATAATCGTTTACAGTTACAATGTGAACCCCTTCACCTGCTAATGCATTTAAATATGCTGGCAAAGTAGATACAAGTGTTTTACCTTCACCAGTGGCCATTTCGGCAATTTTACCTTGGTGCAAAACGCTACCACCAATTAGCTGAACATCATAATGTAACATATTCCACAAAACTGCCGCTCCACCTGCTATCCATATATTTTTAAATGATACTTGATATCCAGCAATGGTAATATATTCTTTTCGAACGCTTAAATCTCGATCAAGTTGAGTTGCCGTTGAAATGATTGTTTCATTTTCTTTAAACCTACGAGCAGTTTCTTTTATTACAGCAAAGGCTTCTGGTTGAATTGCTGCAAGCGCCACTTCAATTTGTTGATCACGTTCCTTTTTAAGTTGATCAATTCCTTGATAGATAAGATCTTTATTGTGAATATCAGCCTCTGGCAAAGCATCAGCTTCAGCCTTTCGAGCATTAATATCCGCATCAATTGACGTTAAGTGTTGTTGGATACGGTCTTTAAACTCAATGGTTTTAGCGCGAAGCTGATCATTAGAAAGTGCTTGATATTCCTGAAAAAACTGATTAGTTTTTTGCACAATAGGCATTAAAATTTGCACGTCTTTTTCACTTTTACTGCCTCCAAATAACTTAGAAATAAACTTCAACATATAATAATAGCGATAATATGAACAATGATCTTATCAAACAGCGTGCAAAAATTGCTTTTTAGTCAATTTGACACCCTATTTAAGAGCCGGCAAAGGTAAGGTTTTGAACGAGACCAATGAACCGGTTTAGGCAATTGGTTTTATATGATAAAGCTAAACTATTCACATTCGCAGCAATTATGCCAAGTTTGTATTGGAAAATAGTAGAGTTTCTGCTACTTTTGCAATCCCTTTCCTAACATTATACCCAATAAACAATGGCTGGTCAATTAAAAGAGGTTAGATATAGAATTAAAAGTGTACAAAGTACTCAACAGATTACTAAAGCAATGAAAATGGTTAGTGCGGCAAAATTGCGTCGAGCTCAGGACTCCATCACACAGATGCGACCTTATGCCAGAAAATTGCAAGAAATGTTGAGCAACATTTTAAGTAGCATTGACGGCGGAATGACTTTGGCATTGGCAGAAGAAAGAACTATAGAAAAAGTACTATTGATAGTAATTACAAGCGATAGGGGTTTATGTGGTGGCTATAATGCTAACATTGCTAAACTAGCAAAATTAACAGTTGCAGAAAAATACGAAGCACAGTGGAAAAAAGGCAATGTTGAAATTTGGAATATTGGTAAAAAAGGATTTGAAGCACTTACCAAAGCTGGGTATAAAACTAATCCTACTTACAAAGATATTTATTTAAACTTGAATTTTGAATCTGTTCAAACAGCTGCACAAGCTGCTATGAGGGCTTTTGAAAACAAAGAGTTTGATGCAGTTGAAATTATTTACAGCGAGTTTAAGAACGCCGCTACACAAGCGTTTACAGCCGAAGCATTTTTACCTATCCCTAAAGTGGTTAATTTAGAAAGTAAGAAAAAAACAGATTTTATTTTTGAGCCTGTAAAAGAAGAATTGATCGCAGAATTGATGCCAAAAATATTAAACACACAATTATTTAAAGCCGTATTAGATGGCAATGCAAGTGAGCATGGAGCAAGAATGACAGCAATGGACAAGGCAAGTGAGAATGCAAACGAGTTATTAAAGTCGCTTAAAATCAGTTATAACCGAGCTCGTCAGGCTGCCATTACAACTGAATTAACGGAGATCGTAAGTGGTGCTGCTGCTTTACAAGGATAATTAAATGAGTTATGAAAGATCATCGTATCATTAATAATTCATAAATCATATCTCATAATTCATAATTCATAATTCTCTATCATGGAACTAAGCGAGATTATACCACATATAGAAGTGCTCATCTTTGCAAGTGAAAAGCCACTTACATCATTAGATATTGTTGAGTTAATCAATAATAGTTTCGGATTTTTAGAAGAGCGTATTTCTTTAGACCAAATAGAGTCTGCAGTAGAAGGTATTCAGGAGAAATATGATTCAGAATTTTACCCATTTGAAGTTCGTGAAAGTGGTGGCGGATGGCAATTTCTAACAAAGAAAGATTTTCATAAAACTATAGCCCAATTAAATGGGGATAAATTTTTAAAGCGACTATCCAATGCTGCTTTAGAAACATTGGCAATTATTGCTTACAAGCAACCCATCACTAAAGGAGAAATTGAAGCTATCCGTGGAGTAAATACAGATTATAGCATTCAAAAGCTATTAGAAAAAGAACTCATTTTAATTAGTGGAAGAAATGAGCAAATGCCAGGTAAACCTTTGATATATGCCACTTCTAAAACTTTTATGGATTATTTCGGAATAAACAATACTTCAGACCTTCCAAAAATTAAGGAAGTATTGGCAGAACAATGGGTGGAGGGAACTTTAATAAAACCGGAGGACTTTACAGATCAACCTATTGCCGATTCTATAGCCCATGAAGAAGAAATCATTGAAGGTGATGTTTCTGAAATAGCAGTAAATGAAGAAGGAGAATTAATTATTAAAAAAGAGGAAGAAAGCGATAATTCCACAGAAGAAAATAACCCATAATAAATTTGGTTATTATCTTTACAATATGCCCCTATCAATTAGCAACTCACAATTATCATCAATCGCAGCTACCTATGGTACGCCATTGTATGTTTACAATGCAGATAAGATAACCGATCAGTACCTCAATTTAACCAACGCATTTAAAGATGTAAATGCAAAATTCTTTTTTGCCTGCAAATCACTTACCAATATTAATATTCTCAAACATATTCATTCACTTGGATGCAATATAGATTGTAGCTCTATCAATGAAGCTAAATTGGCTTTACATGCTGGCTTTGATCCTAAAAATATTTTATACACTAGCAATGGGATAGCTTTTGAAGAAATTCAGGAGGCAGTAGAATTAGGTTTTAATATCAATATAGATAGCCTTTCTAATCTCAAAAAATTTGGACAACAATATGGTCATAGTTATCCAGTAGGAATAAGACTTCGCCCAAATATTATGGCTGGTGGAAACTTAAAAATATCTACTGGTCATGAGAAAAGCAAATTCGGAATTCCAATTGAACAATTAGATTCCATTCTTGCTTTAATTAAAACACATAATATTTACATTGCTGGTTTGCATGTTCATACAGGTAGTGAAATAAAAGATGTGGCTGTTTTTATGCAAGTGGCTGATATTTTTTTCGATTTAATTCAACATTTTCCTGAATTACAATTTCTAGATCTTGGGGGCGGTTTTAAAGTGCCTTATCATGATAATGAAACTGGTACTGATATTTTATTATTATCAACTAAAGTAAAAGAAGTAATCATTAAATTGAAAACACATTATGGAAAAGATTTTCAAACTTGGTTCGAACCCGGTAAATATTTAGTAAGTGAATGCGGTAGTTTTATTACAACTGTTAATGTAATTAAAGAAAATACTGCTGCAACATTTGTGGGGGTAAATAGTGGATTCAATCATTTGATAAGACCAATGTTTTATGAAGCATTCCATCGAATTAGAAATATTAGTAACCCAAATGGAAGTATAAAAAAGTATGCAGTAGTTGGCAATATTTGCGAAACTGACACATTTGCTTGGGATAGAGAATTGAATGAAGTAAGAGAGGGCGATTTATTGGTATTTGATAATGCTGGAGCTTATGGTTTTGAAATGGGTAGTAATTATAACTCACGTTACTTGCCCGCACAAGTAATGATTAAAGAAAACGAAATTCATTTGATTCGTAAAAGAGATATTTTTGAGGATTTATTAAGAAATCAGATAGTAATCAATTGATAACTTATTAGTAGTTTGCATATTCATGATTGAAGTAAGTGATATAAAGAAAAGCTTTGAAGGAAGATCCATTTTGGATGGAATAAGTGCTGTAATGGAAACTGGCAAATGCAATCTGATTATTGGTGCCAGCGGAAGTGGCAAAACAGTGCTCACTAAATGTATTGTTGGTTTATTTTATCCTGAAAATGGTGTGATTTCATATGATGGCCAGGATATCATTACCATGGACACCAAAGAAAGAAAACTACTTCGTCAAAAAATTGGTATGCTATTTCAAGGGAATGCATTATTCGACTCTATGACGGTTGAACAAAATGTAATATTTCCATTAGACATGTTTACCAATTGGACTACAGCAGAAAAAAAAAGAAGAGCATCTGAAGTTTTGGAGCGTGTTAATTTAACTGATACGCATAAAAGATACCCTGCAGAAATTAGTGGCGGAATGAAAAAAAGGGTTGGTATCGCACGATCAATTGTATTGAATCCGCAATACTTATTTTGTGATGAACCCAATTCAGGTTTAGATCCTCAAACATCATTGGTAATAGACAAACTAATTAAAGAGATTACTGTAGAATTCAATATCACAACAATTGTTGTTACCCATGATATGAATAGTGTAATGGAAATTGGAGACCATATTATTTATCTTGATCAGGGTATAAAACAATGGGAAGGAACCAACAAAGACATTATTTTTAGTAAAAATAAGTTGTTGAATAATTTTATTTTTGCTTCTGATTTTTTGCAAGATGCAAAGCAAATGAGAATGATGGAAGCAGATGGAAAGATTTAGAAATACCTATTATATGAAAAAGATTTTTTTAATTTTTAGCTTGTTTATTATAGCATATTCTCTACAGGCACAATCGCCAATAGATACTATTCCACCTTATCAAAAAAACCCTGAACTACCAGATTTTAAGTTATTGCAAACAGATAGTACATGGTTAACAAAAGCCTCTCTCCCATCTTACGAATACACAATGATTATATATTTCAGTCCAGAATGCAGTCATTGTCAACATGAAGCCAAGGAGATTGTAAATAAAATTGATAGTTTACAAAATATATTATTTATCTGGGCTAGTTATCGTGATTTTGATGATATTAAAAAGTTCTATTACCAATACAAACTCAATAAATACCCAAATATTAAAGTGGGCAGAGATCCTAAATATATGATCCCTACATTTTACCAAGTTAAGTTTACCCCATTTGTAGCATTGTATGATAAAAACAAACAATTCTTAAAAGCTTGGGAAATGGGTGTAGAAATGCCAGAATTAATCAAATTTATTAGCAAAAAGTAACCTTGTGGTTGTAACTTCAACGTTCTACAATTAATCAATTTAAATAATATAATTATGAAAGTTACCGTAGTAGGTGCAGGAGCCGTTGGAGCAACATGTGCCGATAATATTGCCCGCAAAGAATTATGTACCGAGTTGGTTTTATTAGATATTAAAGAAGGATTGGCAGAAGGTAAAGCACAGGATATGATGCAGACTGCTGCATTACTTGGATTTGATACTAAAATTGTTGGAAGCACCAACGATTATGCAAAAACTGCAGGAAGTGATGTTGTAGTAATTACTTCTGGAATACCTCGTAAACCGGGTATGACAAGAGAAGATCTTATTGGAACCAACGCTGGTATTGTAAAAACAGTATGCGAAAATATTTTGAAGCATTCTCCTAATGCAATCATTATAGTGATTAGTAATCCAATGGATACGATGACCTATTTAGCATTAACTGCTACGGGCTTACCTAAAAATAGAATTATTGGAATGGGTGGTACATTAGATAGTAGTAGATTTAAATACCAATTAAGTCAGCACCTTGCTTGCAGCCCTTCTGATTTAAATGCAGTTGTAGTAGGCGGACATGGAGATACAACAATGATTCCTTTAATTAGATATGCAACATGGAACTCTGCACCTGTTACAAATTTTTTAAGTGCTGAGCAACAACAACAAATTGTAAATGATACAATGGTTGGTGGGGCAACACTTACTAAACTAATAGGCACATCCGCTTGGTATGCACCAGGTGCTGCAGGAGCTGCAATGGTGGAAAGCATTGTTCGTGATCAGAAAAAATTATTTACTTGTTGTGTTAGTTTGAACGGAGAATATGGTCAGTCTGATATTTGCTTAGGAGTACCGGTTACTATTGGTAAAAATGGTTGGGAAAAAATATTAGATTACCAATTAAATGCCGATGAGCAAGCAGCTTTTAACAAAAGTGCAGATGCTGTTCGTAGCATGAATGAAGTATTGAAGACTTTATAATTCATTATCAATTGATTAAAACGGATAGCCAATCGCTAAGTTAAATATCAAATTTGCATTTCTCCACGAACCGCTAAAAAAATTTATTTCGTTAATAACCCAACGTTGTCCGTCAGGTAAATAAGGTTTTCTGATAGGAATAGCCAAATCAGTTCTAAGAACTAAAAAACTGAAATCAAATCGTAAACCAACACCAATATCAACTGCAATTTCTTTTATAAAATCTTTAGTAAATTGGGAACCAGGTTTATATATATCATTGTTTAAAAGCCAAATATTTCCGGCATCAATGAATGTGGCCCCATATATAAATCGGTAAATTTTAGATCTGTATTCTGTATTAAATTCTAATTTAATATCTCCAGATTGATCGGGTATAAACGTACTTGTAACATTCCTACCATCATAAGTTCCAGGGCCTAAAGCTCTCGCACGAAAACCTCTCAAGCTACTTGTACCACCAATAAAAAATTGTTTGATATAAGGAATCACATCGGAATTACCATATGCAAAAGCTGCTCCAATGATTAGTCTACTTTTTATTAAAGAATTTTTACTGAATTTATAGGTATGCTTAAACTCATTATCCATTTTTATAAACTGACTAAAAGGTATTCCTAAAATTTTACTAGTATCATCTTTTTTAACATTAGCACCAACAACTAAACCATATGTATTTCCCGACAAATCAATTCCACCTTTGTAATAGAATGTATTACTTCTTTTTTGATTCATTTCGGTATTGTACGTATAAGCATAGGTGGGTCCAAAAATCAATTGCTCTATAATTACATTTTTTAATGAAGGATTTAAAACAACTTGTTCGTTATATAAGTCGGTTATATTTTTAGGACTTGCAAAAGTAATTTCTGTAATATTCAACAAATGTTCGCTATTTAAATTTTCTTTCCACGCGTACCCAAATGATGCTTTAAATGTTTGCACAGAATATAATTGCTGTCGATTTTGAAATTCATAGCCAATAGTTGCATTTGTTCTTGGAACATATCCACTAGAAGATTTAAGTTTAAATGGAGAAACAAATCTTGGCCATGTTAAAGAAGCTTCCGAACCAATACGAAATACATTAAAACCATTGTTTTGTCCACCAAATTGTGTTTCAAATCCACCAAAAGCAGATATTTTTAATAATTCAGCACTATGAAATGTATTGCGGTTACTCCAATTTATTTTTAACTCGGCGCCAGTATAGTTTGCCGAATTAGTTTTTGCTAGAATTTCAGTACTAAAAGATTTTTGTGGCAATGGAGTTAAGTAATAATATGCATCCAAATAATTTACAATAGTATCAGAAACTCTAAACTGATTTTTAACAAACTTAAAAGTTCCTAAATTCACTAATCTATTCAACGATAAATTATGGTTCGTTCTATTATATAAATCATCTTTTTTAAAGTATAATGTATGGTCATAAATCCTTGGTTTAAATAAATCATTATTTCCAATAATAGTGAAATATTTATATTTTTCTTCTTTGCTGAGGCTATCCTGATTTAGCGCATAATTGGGGTAAATAACAATTTTGTTGATTTTGAAAATTGTTTTTGACAATTTTGGAGCTTCGTCTTTCACTTTTACAATTAAATCTACTTCGTGGTTCCCAAAAGTACTATCTATCTGAACTTTCAAATAATCAGAATTGAAGTAGTAAAAGCCTTTTTCTTTTAAACGCGTATCAATTCTGATTCTTTCTGTTTTTATTGCATCAAGATTATACGCCTCTCCAACTTTAAGCAAACTTTTTCTTTGGGTTTTTTTTACTGCTTTGCCAACATCGGAAGAATCAGTAGGATATTCAACCGATTTAATTTTATATTGTTGACTAGGTATTACTATATATTGAGCAGTTACCTTTTTACCATGTATAGTTGAATCGGCACTGGTTTTAGTATTGAAATAGCCACTGTTCTCTAAAAAATTTTGTAATAAAGATCTATTGTATTCCAAATCAACTTTACTATATAATACTGGTGCTTCTCCAAGCGTATATTTAAGCCAATGTCGAAATCCTTTTTCCTTTGTAACGTTACCGGCAATATTGTAAAAGAATAATTTTGGACGAAGCCCTAAAAAACTTTTATTGGGTATTGGACGAATAATTTCCTCTAGTTTAGACTGCAATATTCTGCGTTCTTTTCGTTTTAGTATGCTATCTTTTACCGTTACTTTTCCGCCAATATAGAGTAGTTCATCTTGTACAAGGTATTTTGTATTGCTACAAGATGCTGCAAATAATACAAGAAATATTATATATATTGATTTCTTAATCATCTGATTTCTTTTTAGCTTTTTTGGGTAAAACTGTAACTTTTTTAGAATGAAATAATTCTTCGAATTTGTTGTAATCCATTGTGATCACAAATCCAATTCCAGATTCAATAACTTGACCTTGTAATGCTACCTGATATAAGTTTTTTCTATAGGCACGAATTTTATATCGACCATCTTTCGAAAGTTGGTATTCTAAAGAAATATCACCAGCAAATGTATTTGCATCTTTATTTTTTTGTTCTGGACCTTCAATACCAAAACTGCTACCTATAGTAACTTTTAATCGATCGTTTAAGAGTTTTTTAGAAAGACCCACATTCAAATCAGTTTTATTTGCTTTTTCGCCAGTAGTAAAATCTTCTGAAGAAGCTAGATTGAAATCAACTTCAAAACCTTTTATCAAATCGCTTGCAAGATTATTAAGCTGTTGCGACAATATTTTACTAGCGCTTTCCCTTGCTAAAGATGAAGCAGTTGTTCTTCCACTTTCACTGGAAAATGGATCTTCACCAATGAATCTGCCCAACAAAAGCAAAGCAAAAACTTGCTTGTTCATTTCATCTGGATCCTGTCGCAATTGAGCTAATTTAGCTTCAGTGTTAGTAATAATAACACTAGAAACACTATTATTTCCTTCTGGAAGAATAATATCGAATGTAATATTTGGCTTTAGCAACTCACCTTTCATTTTAAGCTCTGTTTCGAATGGAATTTTTTGTTTGTAAGTATTTCTTTCTTGCGAAGTAAGTGTAGACAATTGATTGATTAATAAATCGATTGGTGCAGTTGCAATTTTATAAACGGCAGTAATATTGATATCGGCTTTGGTTGGTTCCCCAGTCCAAAGGAGATAACTCCCTTTCTTAATATCAAATTTTCGCTTAATTAAATTAAAATTCATCTCATAACTTCCATTCTCCAATTCATATCGTCCAGTTAAAGTAGTTTTTCCTGAAGGATCTATTCCACCTGTTAGTTGAGCCTCCCCATTTAATTTTAGAAAATCACCATTACTTTTGTCTATAATAATAGATATTTCAGCATCTTTATCGATCTCAATATTAACACTTGCATTGATCCCTTTAATTTCAGTTTTACTTAAAGTATCATACACCAAAAAAGTTGTAAACAATTTGGGCTGATCCCGATCTATAAACTCTACAATACCGTCTCTGTCAGCAATTGATGGATCATCTTGTGGTAATACTATAGTGAATTTAGTTCCTTTGTTTATTTTGATATTACCTTCAATCATTGGGCTATTCATACTTCCTTTAACTATAAGATGATTGTCTAAAAATAATTCACCATAAAATATTTCATTGTCTTTTGCTTTTGAATTTACTGCTTTAAAATTATCTGCATCTATTGTCAAATCAAACCCTAAATTGGCATAATCCTGATTATCAATTTTTCCGTTGATAGTTAAATCATTATCTTTTTCATCTTTAATAGTGAAATCATCAAAGAGTATTGCGTTGTCGCCAAAAACTAATTTATCATTCATCGATTTGAAATTAGCATTCAGTTTTTTGGCTTTAAATCCAATTTCATTAAATTTCAATTCTCCATTTAATTTTGGATTACTAGTATTACCTAAAATCTTGAATTTCCCATTCAAAAAACCAGTTCCGTCTGTAATATTATCTATTGAGAAAACTTGTATTGATTTTAGATTTAGTTTCTGAATATCCAAATTCATGTTCAGATTATCATTGGCTGATGAGTAATTTCCATCCAAATTAACTTGATTGTCCTGTCCCGTAATTTCAATATTAGTGGTATAAGTATCAGCAATATCGTTATTCACTTTTATCTTAATATTTCCAACAATTTCTTTTCTAAAAGCGAAACTATCAACATTTAAATTAGCTGTGAAAAGCATTTTCGTCATTAAATTTTTAAAATTAGCATTACCATTTATAGTTCCATCTATCTCGTAATTTTTTAACTTAACAAAATTGGAAATAGTTTGAATTTTAAAATTTTTAAAATTGACCGCCAACGGTGGATTTGAATCTTGTGTTTCTGATTGAAGAGTGATGCTGCTTCCATTTCTACTCAATTCAAAATTATCAACATAAATTTCGTTACTATCAAAACGTATTTTGTTGCTGTTAGACACTACCCAATTTTCATAATTTAAGAAAAGATTTTTCGGGTCTATTGAAATTTCAACACTACTATTTTTAGATAGTAAATTACCTGCTATTTGATAGCGGTCTTTATTTTTTATATCTTTCATCAGTAGTACATAATCAACAACGTTATCGGCAACTTGTCCGATTAGAGTTGTGTTGGGTATTTCAATTGATGCATTTTTAATTTGTGCTACACTCATGCTGTAAAGCAGCGTATTGTCTTTTTTGTGAATTTTAAATATTGCATTTGATATACTATTTGATCCATAAACCAAATTTGGAATTGAGCCATTCACAATAATGGAATCATTCTCCGAATTATATCTTCCATTGATAGATATAGGTTCCAAGCTTTTTAAATCGGGAACTAGCTTCAATAAAATAGGAGCACTTTTAATTTTTACATTAAACGTTAGCTGCTGTTTGTTGTAAGCGGCACTTTTTGAATTAATTTTAAAATTAAAATATTTAGAAAAACTGTTTTTTACTGAACTTACTACGGTTGATAATTTATATTTTCCAATGAATTCCGCATCCATAAATGGAGAATTTAAAAGAATCAAATTTTTATCAGAAGTGGAAACTGCAACTACATTAATAGAATCGGTTGCAAATTGTTCTTTTTCATTGGCAATTATTAAATGATGAATGCTCATATTCCCATTCAGATAATCTATATCAGCAGACTGAATATCGGCATCAACAATACCACGAATTTTTATTTGTTTAGTATATAGGTTGAGTTTGTATAAATCAGCAATATCAACGTTTAAGTGAATTTTCCCTTTTGGATATTCATCCTTAAAATCACCACTAGAAACCAAATTGAATTTCAGGTTTGGATCTTTTATGTTTGCAATAGCAGTAAATGATCCATTATTAATTTTTCCGTTTACATCTAAATTCTGATAGGTATAGCTATTAAAGTTTGCCTTGCTAATAGCAGCATTTATGATAGCATTTGCAGTTTTAGGATTAAAGCCAGTTCCGTTAATATTTGTTGTAAGGGTGATTTTTCCGATTGAATCGTTTTTGAGCAATCTTCCCAAATCAAAATTATCTAATGAAACTTCAAAATTGTACTTTTCCCTATTCTTAATTCGGTTGTCCAAAACACCTTTGACTATTCCATTTCCTAAACTAGATTTTAAATTCAAATCAGTTTTGAAATTATTTAGGTTTCCTTTAAAAGTTCCTTTTGTACTAAATAGTGTGGGAAGTTGAATGGTATTCGGAATCGTATTTATAGGTAAAAAATTATAAATATCTTTTGCAGTTGATTCTAAATTTTTGATGTTCAAATTGAAATATGCTTTATTTATATCTGGCAACCCTATAATTGTTCCGTTAGCATTTATTTTGGTTGAACCAATACCACTCAACTGAAGATTTGGAATTGTAAGATTACCTAGTTTTCCCAAAACTGTTGTGTTCAAAAACAAAATCGCATTCGGATTATCCCTGAAAGGATTAGTTTTTGATAAAGTTGGAACAAAAGTCAAAATATCTTTAAAACCTATTCTACTATTGTTCAAGTTGGCATTGATGATTAGTTCACCAAGGTTTTTAGAAATATATTCGACAGAAGGATAGGCTACAATAATTTGGTTTTGAAGTATTGTTTGAGGAGTTTTTAAATACAAGTTTTTTAAATAAGCAAATCTCTGACCATAGTAAAATATTGTTCTTATCGATTCAACTTTTAAACCACTTTTTTCGTCTAATCTCATGGAATTAATTTTTCCAGAAATAGCCTGAGAATTATAATCGATTTTTTCAGCATCGAGATTAAGATTTTGAACTTGTAAATGATTGTAATCGATTCCTTTTTTAATAGTTATTGAACTGTTGTCATTATAATTAAAATTTACTTTGTCAAAAGCAACTTCGTTAAATTTTATTTTCCAGTTATTTGAATCGGATGTCAAATTTTTCTTGTCTTTTTGATTGATGATTTTGCCAAAATTAAGGTTACCATTAGCTTCTGACAGTTTAATGGATTCAACATTTAATAAATTGTTACTTAAATCAAATAAATTGATTTTTATCAATAATTTTTTAAAATCAATTTTGCTCATTAACTTCAAATTTTCATCAAAGTATTCTACTTTGATTCTAGATAAATCGACTATTCCTAATTTGAGTTTTAAAACGGGACTTTTAGATTTATCGGATTTTTCATTTATGACATTTTGAACAACTTCTTGTTTATATAACAATTGCAAACCATCAATCTTTAATTTTGGGACTTCAAAATTCATTTGGTTCAGGTTGAAAGTTTTGACTCTTGTATCAAGATGATCTAAAGTAAGTTTCAAATCATTTTTGGAAAAGTCATCAACATAGTTGATTTTAATATTGTCCAATTTAATTTTATCAATAAAAAATTCCATTGGAAGTGAATTATCTTTCTTTTTTTGTGACTGAAAAGCTTTTATGATATAATCAAAATTGAATTCAGATTTTGAATTTCTGTAAACGTTGGCAACTATGCTTTCTAATTCTACCGAATTGATTTCAACTTTATTGCTTAGCAATTCATATAGGTTGATGTTTAAAACAAGTTTTTTTCCTGCAAAAAGTGTATCTTTTTTTTGGTCTTCAAAATAAACACCTTCGAGAATAACGTCTTTGGAGAAACCAATCTGTACTTTGTTAATGGAGACTTTGGTTTTAATTTTTCCTTCTAAATAGGCTACCACTTTTTCTTTCGAATAGCGTTGAACTGCAGGGATTTGTAAGACGATAAAGATTAATAGGGCTAATCCTACTATTAGTAATATTAGCCAAAGGATAAAATTAAAGCCCCTTTTGAAGTATATTTTCAAATTAAAATTAACACAAGTAAAAATTTATTATATTAAGCTGTGTTAGTAAAACAAAGTTGAAAATATATAAACAAAGAAAATTATATTATTATATAAAAGATTTGCAAGATTATTGGATTTCATTTCAAATTACATCCAACTTTTTTTAAAATCTGCCATATTTACATCTAAAGCATGCGGTTACAAGTTCAACATTGAACAGGTGTGCACTTACTAATCCCTAATAAATTAAGGTATTTAAATGATTTGCTAATGATTTCAAGTTTGGCGTATAGTGGACTTTTAAAATCGCCTTTGCATGCAATTCCAAAACTTTATACTCGGAATCAATTCTTAATTAAGGTCTAGTTTATTTAAACTTTCCATTTTGTCTGCTGGTTTGTCTATTGGCAATGTAAAATAAAAAGAGGAACCTTTTCCTTCAATACTTTCTACCCAAATTTCACCACCATTTCTTTCTAAAAAGCCTTTTACTAACAATAAACCAATACCAGCTCCTTTATTTTCAGCTCTTGCTTTAGAAAGTGAAGACATTTGTGGAGCAAAAAGTTTTTCCATTATTTCTTTCGACATTCCAATGCCATTATCCTTCACTTCGATAATTAGTTTCTCTTCGTACCTTTTAGCAGTAATTGTAATTTCCCCCCCTAGTTTAGTATGCTTTAAAGCATTTGAAACTATATTTTGCAAAATAGAAAGTAACATTTTCCCATCTGCAAAAACACTTTCGTTTTCTTCAATTTCGTGATGAAGATTAATTGCATTTACACTAGCAATTTCCTTCAACTTATCAAAAACCTGATTTATATATTTTATAAGTTCAATTTTTGTTGGAGAAAATACTTCTGATGCATATTTGATTCTTGCCCACTCCAGCAAATAGTCTAACATGCTCAACTCATCAATGGATGATTTATAAAGAAGTTCTAGCATCTCCTTTACTGCCTCTGACTCCATCTTTTCAAAATTGTCTTTTAAATATTTAGCAGTTCCAATTATTGAAGATAGAGGACTTCGTAAATCGTGAGAAAGAATTGCAAGCACACTTTCTTTGTGCGTATTCAATTCTTCAAGTTCTTTAACGTAATTTTTAATAGAATCTTCTGCTTTCTTTCTCTCTGTGAGATCCCGCAGTATTTTTACATATCCTAACATTTCTCCATCTATACTTGTAAGTGGAAATACTAAGCCATAAGCATAAAATGTACTTTCATCTTTGCAAATATGCCAACGGTTGTCTACAGCCCTTCCTTCTTTTAAAGCTTTGTCAATTTCTCGCTGGGGAATTCCATTTTTTTTATCCTCGTCAGTAAAAATAATGTCAAAACTTTTGCCTAAAACATCTTCCGATTCATAACCAAAAATGCTGACAGAACCAGAGCTCCAACTATTTATTTTTAATTCCATATCCAACGTAAGGATGGAATAATCTTGTAAACTATCTATAATCTGGCTGTAAAATTCCGAAGTGGGAATATATTGACTTCTCAGTAACTTAGAATCTTTCTGTGTATCGGCCATTTAAAAAAAATTTGAGTAGCTATAAGGATATTTAATATAAGTTATTCTGTTTACAATGAAGATAGTCAATTCAATCAAAACAACAGATAATTGCTTGTGAAAGTATAATTATGAATGGGTGTTGTTATTGGAGGAAATTGTGCAAAATAAAGTAATAACTGAAATGGCATACCCTATAACAACGCCTATTATTTTTGGATCATTTTACCAATTTTCTATTAAATTGATAGGTTTCTTGATAAAGCAACAATTTTACGATACAATAATTTTTCATCAACAGGTTTAGAGATATAATCATTCATTCCAACCGCTTTGCATTTTTCTAAATCAACTGTAGTTACATCGGCTGTTAAAGCAATAATAGGAATGTCAGAATTCATTTTTTTACGAATATACTCTGTTGTTTCAAAGCCGTTCATTTCGGGCATTTGCAAGTCCATCAAAATAACATCATAGAAGTTATTTACTCCGCTGGTGCCTCTTTGAACTAATTTCTCGATTGCGATTTTCCCGTTGGAGGCAAAATCGTACCCAAATCCGAAATCATCTAATAGTATTTTCATAAGTAGCTGATTGAGAGCCATGTCTTCTACTACTAATATTTTTATATTTTTAATTTCACTTTCTGCTACCTCTGTTTCTTCTCGAAGGATATCCAGATTGGTTTCAGTTTTGGTTTTCAAAAAACTAAGGGTAAAGCTAAAAGTAGAACCTTCTTCAATTTTACTTTTCACACTAATTTTTCCATTCTGCCCCTCTACCAGTTGTTTAGCTATGGCAAGACCCAATCCTGTTCCTCCAAATATTTTTGAAGTAGAATTTGACGCCTGTTGAAAATTTTCAAAAATCTTTTCTAATTTATTTTCCGCAATTCCAATTCCTGTATCGGTAACTGCAAATTCTATGGTTGCTTGTTCATCGTCTTGAATTACCATTTGAACTCGCACTATAATTTTTCCTTTTAAGGTAAATTTTACAGAATTACTTACGAGATTTAAAATAATTTGGTGCAAACGAACATGGTCGCCAAGTAGAACTTCAGGAATTCTATTATCGTATTCTATAACCAACTCCAAATTCTTTTCCTGAATTTTTGTTTCAAATAAATGAAGCATGGCTGATAAGGACGTCGCCATTTTGAAAGGTGCTTGTTCAAAGGTCATTTTCCCTGCATCCACTTTTGCCAAATCGAGTATGTCATTAATAAGCACTATCAGGTTATCACCACTTACTTTTATAGCTTGTAAATATTCTTTTTGTTTTTCTGATAAATCTGTTTTCGATAACACTTGTGTAAACCCCATTATCGCATTCATTGGTGTCCGAATTTCGTGACTCATATTTGATAAAAATTGCTGCTTCGCTTTCATGGCATCTTCTGCAATACGAGTGGCGGTTTCAGCTTTGCTTTTTGCCTCTGCTAATTCTGCCGAAATTCTTTTTTGGGCTTTAACATCCCCATAAAGCGTTATCATTTCTTCACGTTGAACTAATAATTCATGATTTTTTTTATACAAATCCGCAAAAATTGCCACTTTTGCCTTTAATATTTCCGGAATAAGCGGTTTAATCATGTAATCAACTGCACCTGCTTGGTATCCCTTAGAAATATACATAGATCGGTCCATACTGGCAGTTAAAAAAATAATTGGAACATATTTAAGTGTTTCAATTTCCTGAATTAATTCAACAGTTTCAAAACCATCCATCTCCGGCATTTGCACGTCCATTAATATAATTGCGAAATTCTGTTCCCTTAACAGAATTTTCAATGCTTCATTTCCGGAATTTGCTCTCACAAAAAAATAATTTTTATCGGCGAGAATTAATTCTAAGGCAAACAAATTTTCGGGCAAATCATCAACCAATAAAATTTTGACAAGATTAGTTTTTTTCATTTCAATTTTATAAATAAATTATTTACTTAACCACACACGCATCAATGATAGCAAACGTTCTACCTCAATAGGTTTAGTAATGTAATCATTGGCACCCGCATCAATACATTTTTGTTTATCATCTTTCATAGCTTTTGCTGTGAGCGCAATTACAGGTAAATTTTTGAATTTCACCTGAGATCGAATTCGTTTCATTGCTTCGTAACCATCCATTTCTGGCATCATAATATCCATCAATACCATGTTAATATCCGGATGTTTTTCCAGCATCTCGAAAGCATTTTTTCCGTTTTCTGCTTTTATTATTTCCATTCCACGTTCTTTTAATATTTTTGATAATGCAAATAAATTTCGCATATCATCATCTACCAATAATATTTTTTTAGCATGAAATACTGCTTCTTTATCGTACAGATTATTTATAATCAATTGTTTTGATTTGGGCATATTACTAATCGTTCTGTGAAGGAAAAGAGCTGTTTCATCTAGCAATCGTTCTTCTGACTTTACTCCTTTTATGATTATGCTTTCAGCATATTTCTGAAGCTCATTGTTTTCTTCTTTTGTAAGTTCCTTACCGGTGTAAACAATAATGGGAGGTATGCTATGACCTTGTATATTCTCCAGTTTATGAATGAGGTCAAAACCACTCATATCTGGCAACCCAATATCTAGTATCACACAATCAATGTGATTCTGCTGGTATAAAACCAAAGCCTCGCTGCCAGTTCCTGCTTCAAAACATTTTACATCACCATTGCCAATAAGTATGCGCATTGCCTTTCTTGAATTTTCATTGTCCTCAATAATTAGCAGGTTTTTTATTTTCCTATTAACAAAATTTTCAATCCTGTTAAATGCTTCTTCCAAATCTTCTTTAGCAACTGGTTTCATTAAATACTCAACGGCTCCTTCTCTAATTGGTTCCAACGAACGTTCTTTAGCAGATATGATATGCACGGGAATATGTCTTATAGCTGGATTTGCTTTTAATTCAAGCAATACAAAATGTCCGCTGATACCCGGCAAAATCATATCCAGAATAATTGCTTGCGGTTTATGTTTTAATGCAAGCAATAAACCATCTTCCCCGGTTGCTGCCGATAAACATTTAAATCCCTTTTTATTGGCTTGCTTTAAAAGTATTGAAGCAAATTTCAGATCATCTTCAATGATAAGTACTGTTTTATCATCAACGGATATCGTATCCCTGTCATCTTGTATGTTGGGATAATTTAGATATTTAGATTCTTTTAATAAGCTTGGGTTAAACAAAGCAGATTCTTTATCCCGATAGCTATCAGGAGTACTTGTGTTTTTATGTTCCAGCTCCTCATGTATTTCTAATGGAATAATAAGAGAAAAAATTGAGCCTTCATTTAATTTACTACTAAGCTTAATTTCACCTCCTAATAATTTTGCAAGCTCACGTGAAATGGAAAGACCTAAACCTGTACCGCCATATTTTCTGGATGTTCCCCCTTCGGCTTGTTGAAAAGCTTCAAATATGGCTAATTGTTTGTCTTCCTGTATTCCAATCCCTGTATCAGTAATCGAAATAATTACTGTGTTTTCTGTATTTCGGTCAATACTAATACTTACATTTCCTTTATCCGTAAATTTTATGGCGTTTGATAAAAGATTTTTCAATATCTGATTCAAACGTTGCGAATCAGTTCGAATTAATTCAGGTAATTCCTGATCCAATTTAGCATTTAGCTTCAACCCTTTTTGCTCAGCATGATGTTTAAATTCACGCATGAGTTCATTTGTGAATATTTTTAGTGATAAAGGTTCAATATTCAAAGACATTTTCCCTGCTTCAATTTTAGATAGGTCAAGCACTTCATTAATTAATACAAGCAGATCACAACCACTTTTATAAATTATTTCTGCACTCTCAACCTGAATAGTATCTAGATTTTTATTTCTGTTTTCAGATAAATCTTTTGATAGGATTAGCAAACTATTAAGCGGTGTTCGTAATTCATGCGACATGTTGGCAAGGAATTCCGATTTATACCTGCTGCTTATTTCTAATTGTTTTGTTTTTTGCTCAATGTCATTTTTCGAAGTTTCAACTTCTAAATTTTTCGCTTCCAATGATTGTGTTTGTTCCTCTAATTCCTCATTGGTCATTTGTAATTCTTCTTGCTGCTGCTTCAGGTTTTGCGCCTGTTCTTCCAGCTCTTCATTCATTTGTTTCAGCTCTTCCTGTTGTGTTTGAAGTTCTTCGCCTTGCTTAGCCAGCTCCTCCATTTGGTTTTTTGTAGTAGTAATGTCAAATCGGATGCCCACGTATTTTTCTATTTTACCATCAACTCCTTTAAAAGGTGTAATTGTGGTATCCACCCAATAAAATGTTCCGTCTTTCGCTTTATTTACAATTTCTCCTTTCCATGTTCTACCGCTGCTAATCAATTTCCACATACCAATAAACATTCCATCAGGTTGTTTTCCAGATTTCAACATTCTATGATTATTTCCTATTAATTCCTCTCTCGAATATTTCGAAATCTTACAGAAATTATCATTTGCATATATTATATCTCCATTTGCATCTGCAATAGAAAGAATAGCCGCTTGATTCAGAGAATGTAGTTGCTGACCAATTTCCAACGCTGATATTTCCATTTCGTTTTTTTGCGACTGAATTTTTTCTAAAAACTCTCGCAGCGCTTCCTGATTGAAGGCCGTATTTACTGCGATAGCAATACTGTTCATAGAAGTATTGATAAATTCTTTTTCTATTTCGTTAAAATCAGTAAGGCTCCCAATTTCTATTACACCCATTGTTTTACCTTCAAACAAGAAAGGGGTAATGAGTATATGTTTTGGTTTTGCATTCAGAACAGAGGAGGTAATACGAATATGTTCTGCTGTTATACCTGTTAACGAAATTTGTTTTTGTTCCTGCGCTGCCTGACCAATCAGTCCTTCATTCAGCATAAATTTTTCTTTAGTATCGGCAGAGAATGAAAGGGCATATTGTCCGTTTAGCATCAGGGCATTTTCTTCATCATTAAACAAATAAACGGCTCCAATATTTGCTTTCAAATACCTACATAAAAAACTAATGGTGTTGTTTGCTAGCTCTTCTAAGCTTTTATCTCCAATTAATTTTTCGTTAAGCTCCTTGTTGCCTGTAAGTAGCCAGTTTTTACTGGCAGTTTCCGCTTCTGCTCTCTTAAGTATTTTTAAATTTGAAGTAACTATACTGTAAACAACAATAAGAACGATAATGATGATGAGTATTAAAATGACAAAAACCACATTAAAATTGTTGGCATCATCCTCACTAGCTTGCTTTCTTTCAGCAAGTAATGTTAGTTCTAGTTTTTGTATACTACCAATTATTTCTCGTATTCTATCTTGTGATTCTTTACCAATTCCAGAGACTACAAATTCCCTTGACTTTTCAATCCCGATAGCTGCTGGAACTATTTTTCGAAGAGCAATACCGCTTTTTAAATGAGTGAAACGTATTTTTATTTCTTTTTCAAGTTCCTTAATCTTTTGCTGAACGGTATTGTCTTTTGTTAGTTCCTTTACTTTAATAATATGTTCACCAATAGCACTTTCAGCATTTACAAAATGTTCCAAATGAGCTTCATCGCCTGTAATGATATACCCGCGATTGCCTGTCTCTGCATCTGTAACAGCAGTTAGAATTTGGCTGAATTCATACAACACCTTGTTGGTTTGATCTACCAAAGTATTGGATGCGATAAATTTTTCACTGTTTTTATAAGAGAAAATTCCAACTCCAAAAAGTATCACAGCACATGCTATAAATCCGATCAATATTTTTTTACCAAGTGTCATCTTTATTTTATTGTTTAAATGTTTGTGTTAGTTTTATTAGCAACTGAACTATTTTCTCCAGCGGTAAAATATAGTCTGGTAGAATAGCAGCAATTGCTGATGCAGGCATAGTAGAAGATTCAGCTGTTTCAGGATCCTGAATAATGGCTAAACCCCCGTATTCTTTTACTCGTTTTATACCTTTTGCCCCGTCATTATTAGAGCCTGTAAGAATCACCCCAATCAATTTGTTTTTGTATGCGTCAGCTGCCGATTCAAACAACACATCAATGGATGGTCTTGCAAAATTTACGTGTTCATCAATTGTAAGCAAAAAGGTTTTATCTTTTTCAATCATTAAATGATAATTAGCTGGGGCGATATAAACATTTCCACTTTCTATTTTTTCTTTTTCATCCACTTCTTTTATAGTAAGATTGCTTTTATCGTTTAAAAGGTTTATCCATTCGTTATCGGAACGTGCGCTCACATGTTGCACAATAATAATTGGTAAGCAAAAATCGGCAGGCAATGCTGAGAAAATAAATTTCAGAGCAGACATGCCGCCGGAAGAAACCCCAATTACAATTACCTCGTACTGCATTTTTAATATTTCTTTTTAAATATTCGCTGCTTTTTATCCAACTCAATATATTTTTCATAAAACTCAGTAAACCGTAACCCTTCTTTTGACCCCAAACATAAAATGCCCCCATTAATAAGGCTATCATAAAAAAGTTTTTGCACTTTATTTTGTAAATTGTTATCAAAATAAATCAATACGTTTCTGCATAATATTAAATGTGCCTCTGTGAAAACGCTGTCGGTAACCAAATTATGATTTGCCCAAACAATGTTATTTTTTAGTGATTGATTCATGATAATGTTATCATAATTGGAAGTATAATAACTTGAAAAAGATTCTTTTCCACCCGACAATTGATAATTGATAGTATATTCCTTCATCATTGCATTCGAAAAGATTCCTTCTTTTGCCCTGTTTAAAGCGTGTTGGTTAAAATCAGTAGCATAAATTGTTGCCCTATCATACAATCCTTCTTCGTGCAAGATGATTGCCATTGAATAAGCTTCTTCACCTGTTGCACATCCAGCATGCCATATTTTTATAAAAGGATAGGTTCTTAGAATAGGGATTACATTTTCTCGTAACGACCTGTAAAAATCCTGATCACGAAACATTTCAGTTACCGTTATCGACAGGTCCTGAAACAACTCATAGGCAAATGTTTCATCCTTCAGAACTTTTGATTGAATTTGAGAAATATCTTCAAATCCAGATAGCCGCATCCTGTTCATGACCCGGCGATTGATGTGTGCTTTGGAATATTGCCTGAAATCATAACCGTATTTTTGAAAAATAGCCTCTAACAATAAGGAAATTTCTAGGTCTGAAGTGTCTTCACTTGTCATACTACTCAATATTACGCAACTTAAAAATAAAAGAGTTACATCATTTTGTAAATAAGTTACATAAATCACACATCTTGAAATAATAGAGAGCTGAAAAATATTCGGAAAACCAAAAAAATTTGGGTTTCAAATGCAGATTTAATTAGTTCAATTTTTGTAAGAGTTCGGTCCCGTTTTTAACAAGCAATAAGCCGATTATGCTCTGTTACAATAAAACAACTTTATCTATAATGATATTACAAATTTGATAAAAGTAAAACATTAATAAATCATTCTCTTTGCAGTATCTGCAATCAACACAATATCCTGTAGCCGCATGCATTTAAAATGGCCTTTAGGGCAAGTTTTTGTGCCATAATTAGAACATGGCTGGCAGGGTAAATTGGGTACAATAAAATTCTGATAAGCAATACTATCTGTATGAGCCTGCAATTGATGAATACCATAATAAGGTTCTACATCTAACAAGGGCGATGTTCCACCCCAAATAGCCAACACCTTTTTATTAAATGCACAAGCAATATATTGAAACCCAGTATCGTGTGAAATAACCAACTTCGATTGTTGTACTAAATCGGCCGATTCGTGCAGACTAAATTTTCCACATGCATTGTAAATTTTTACTGAATCAATTGCAGCAATGTGCTCCCCTGCTTTTACATCTTCTTTACCTCCAATTAAAATAATAGGAAATTGTAATGATGTACAAAGTTCCTGTAATTTTTTTACTGGTAATTTTTTAGTGAAATAAGAAGCTCCTATAACTAAAGCAATAAATCCAGATTGATGTGAGGTAGGAATATCTGTACTTTTAATATGATGATCCAAAGGAATAAAATAGTCTAATCCCATTCCATCATTTACAACTCCTAACGGTGCAATAGTGTCCATGCATCTATCTGTAATATGCCTACCAGGCATTTTATTAATACCGAAACGAGTTAGCAAAAACTTTTGAAAGTTTAATTTTTTATATGAAATCGAAAGAACATCTAACCGAAATTTAATAATTTCAGTTCTAAAATTTCTATGTAAATCAATAATCAAATCGAAGTTTTCTTTTTTCAACTGATCAATCAACTCACTTAAATTATTATCGTAATAATGAAATTGATCAATATATGGATTGGCTTCTGTTACTGCTTTAAAAGATCGCTTTGTTAAAAAATGTACATCAGCACCAGGCAGCTGCGTTTTTAAACATCGTATTGCAGGAGTTGCAAGCACAATGTCTCCAATTGAAGAAAAACGAATGAATAAAAATTTTCTATTGCTCCACATAATTCAAATCCTTATGAAATGTTTCTTCTGTAAAATAAAACGCTATCATGGTTATAGTCATAATTATAACTCCAGTTACAATTCCACTTTGTAATAAACTCCAATTCCAAGTTTTTTGAAACAGATTTAAAAAGAGTAAATTAATTAATGGTAAAGCGCCTCTTACCATATTTGGAATTGTAGTTGCTGCTGTTGCCCTCAAATTAGTGCCAAACTGTTCTGCCCCCATAGTGATGAAAATAGCCCAAAAGCCTGTACTAAAGCCCAATAAAGCACAAATGGCATACATCCGATTATCACTATTATTTAAACTGCTATAAAACAATATCAATGAGGCTATACAAAGCAAATAAAATGTAAGCAAAGCTTTTTTTCTACTCTTAAAATACTGGCTTACCAATCCAATTAATATGTCACCAATAGCAATACCTACGTATGCAAACATGATTGCTTTGCCACTTTCAATATTATTATCGCCATATAATTCACTTGCAAATCTGTTACTTAGATTTACTAGTACCCCTATTACATACCATGTAGGTAATCCAATTAAAATAGCAAGTATGTATTTTTTAAATCTTTTACTGTTATTCAAAAACATAAAAAAATTGCCACGCTGAATTCCCACTTGGTGTTTTACATTGGCAAACATGCCACTCTCTGCAACTGAAACTCGCATTAACAATAATACTATTCCTAATCCTCCGCCAATTTTATAACATAATCTCCAATCGTTGGTAGTTTTATAAACAAAGTATGCAAACACTGCACCGAACAAACCAATACCTGCTACCAATGATGTTCCAACACCTCTTTTTTCTTTTGGCAATAATTCACTAACCAATGTGATACCCGCACCCAATTCGCCTGCTAAGCCAACACCAGCAACAAATCTAGCCCATGCATATTGATCAACTGTTTGCACATAACCCGTAATAAAATTAGCAATTGAATACAAAGCAATTGAACCGAATAACACGCTTAATCTTCCTTTTTTATCGCCAATTGTTCCCCATAAAATTCCGCCAATTAACAAACCTACCATTTGCCAATTAATAATTTTTGTACTTGCTGCTAATACTTGAATCTTATCAGCTAAATCAACTCCTATTCCTTGCAAACTAGGTTCTCTAACAATAGTAAATAACAACAAATCATAAATGTCTACAAAATAACCCAATGCAGCTACTATTACTGGTAGAGAAAAAATGCCCACTTTTTTTAATGTCATAAAAATAATTTCAAATCATGATTTTATTAAACTACTCTTCTATAAAATTCAAGTCTTTTCCAAATGTTTCTTCAATACTAAATGCTGCAATAATTGCTATACTCATCAATAACAAACCAGTAATCCATCCCCCAGTTATATAACTACCTGTATAATCTCTCAGTGCTTTAAACAGTAAGATAATCAATGGTAATGCACCTCTTACCATATTGGGTACTGAAATTGCTGCTGTTGCTCTCAAATTGGTTCCAAACTGTTCGGCACTCATTGTAATATACACCACAGAAAATCCTGTACCAAATCCTAATCCAGCACAAATCCAATACATGCCCTGTGCAGTTCCTCCCTGCTGTAAAAAATACAACACCATAAAAAAAATAGTGATCCCATAAAAAATAAACAATGCTTTCTTTCTGCTTTTCAAATAATTACTCAATAACCCTACAGAAATATCTCCAAATGCGATTGCAGTGTACTGATACATAATGGCTTTACCCGGATCAATATTGGGTATGCCAAATACTTCTCCAAATTTATCAGAAAAAGTTACCAATACGCCAATTACAAACCATGCAGGAATTCCAATTAAAATACATTTTAAGTACCTTAAAAATCTTTCTCTATTATTAAATAACATCCAAAAGTTTCCACGTACTACTTTACTTTCTTTTAATTTGCTATATAATCCACTTTCAAAAATGCTTACTCTTAATACTAGCAAAGCCAAGCCCATCCCTCCTCCTATAAAATAGCAAGTTCGCCAATCAAAATTTTCTTTCAGAAAAAATGCCAGAACAGCACCAACAATACCAAACCCAGCTATAACGGATGAAGCAATTCCTCTTTTTTCTTTTGGAAGCAATTCACTAACCAGTGTAATACTCGCTCCTAGTTCTCCTGCTAAACCAACACCAGCAATAAATCGCATTAAGGTATATTGAGGAACAGTGGTTACAAATCCATTGGCTATATTGGCTAAGGAATACATTAAAATAGATCCGAAGAGTACACTTAATCTTCCCTTCTTATCTCCCATAATACCCCAAATAATGCCACCTATCAATAAACCAATCATCTGCACACTAATAATTATTTCTCCTTGATGCAAAACTTCTTCGGCATTTAATCCCAATGAAATTAAACTTGGTTTTCGTATGATTCCAAATAGTAATAAATCATATACATCAACAAAAAAACCCAAAGCACCTACTAAAACGGGCAAAGAAAAAATACCGTATACTTTTTGAGAAGTTTGCAATTACTTTTTCTTATTAAATACTAACTTAATAATTACAGGTGCAGTTGTTACTAAAACAATCCCCAATACAATTACTTCTAAATGCAATTTCAAATCAAAGCCAAACTGAGCAAGAATCCATTTTTGTAAAAAATGACCAGCAATTAACATACTTGATACCCAAGCAACACTTCCTACAATATTAAAAAAAATAAATTTCTTTCTATTCATACCTACTATCCCTGCAACAATTGGAGCAAATGTTCTTACAATAGGAATAAATCTTGCAATAATAATAGCACCTCCACCATGTTTTTCATAAAACTCATGTGCCTGACTTAAAAATTTTTGTTTGAAAAAGAAATTGTCTTTCCATTCGTGCATGGTATGTCCCACTTTTTTACCAAACCAATAACCAGTTAAATTGCCTAAAATACCTGCAATAGAAATGAGTATCATTAATTGTAAAATATCTAAATACTCATTTCCTGTTGGAATAAATTCGTTGGCAATATCGGTACTGTAAATACCCGCAACAAATAACAAACTATCGCCTGGTAAAAAAAATCCTGCAAACAAACCTGTTTCTGCATATACCACAAAAAGTATTAACCATAGCCCTCCATGCTCAATATAAAACTGCGGCTGAAATAATTGTGTCCAATGAAAATCCATTAATATTTGGAGTAACATACTTTATAGCTTTCTAATAATTAATTGGTTGATTCTGGTTGTAGTTCACCTTCCCATTTACTCACTACACTTGTTGCCAATGCATTTCCTAAAACATTGGTTCCTGTTCTAAACATATCGCAAAAATGATCGATCGGTAAAATTAATGCTACCCCTTCTGGTGGAATTTTAAACATAGCGCAAGTGGCTAAAACAATTATTAACGAAGCACGAGGAACACCCGCAATCCCTTTACTAGTAAGCATTAATACCAATAGCATGGTAATCTGCTCTCCAATTGGCATGTTAATTCCATAGGCTTGTGCAATGGCTAAACTTGCAAATGTCATGTACATCATACTACCATCTAAATTAAAAGAGTATCCCAATGGTAAAATAAATGAAACAATTTTATTTTTACAACCAAAACGCTCTAGCTCCTCCGTTAATTTTGGAAAAACAGCTTCGCTACTTGTTGTGCTAAATGCAACCAATAACGGGTTAGCTATATGCTTTAATAAACTCTTTAATCGTTTTCCTAAAATGAGGTATCCTACCGAACATAAAATAAACCAAAGTATAGCTATACCTAAAACAAAGTATCCAAAATAAATAAAGTAAAAACTAAAAATGCTTAACCCTTTTTCGGCAACCACCGCAGCCAAGGTTCCAAAGACACCGAATGGTGCAAAATTCATTACATATCCTACAATTTTTAAAATAATATGAGCAACTACATCTAATGCTTTAATCACTGGCTTTGAATAATCTCCCAAATTAGCAGCAGCCACTCCAAACAATATAGAGAATATTACAATTTGCAAAATTTCATTGGTACTCAATGCTTCAAAAATGCTTGAAGGAACAACATGTTCAATAAATTTTTGTAAAGAAAATTCTGTTGTTTTACCCATCAAATCTTTTAACCCCTCAGTATCAGCCTGAGATAAATCGATGTAAGTACCTGGCTTAAAATAATTCACTAAAATCATTCCAACCAATAAACTCACCAATGATGCGCTTACAAACCAAAGCATTGCTTTACCTCCTACTCTTCCTACTGCCTTTAAATCGCCTAGCTTGGCAATTCCAACTACTAAAGTGGTAAATACCAATGGAGCAATAATGGTTTTTACTAGTCTAATAAAAATAGTGCCCAGTAGTTTTATGTTTTTGGCAAAAGAAGTAATAGTTTCCGGAGCAGCAGTTTCATGCACCACATAACCGACCACTATCCCCAAAACCATGGCAATTAATATAAAAATCGTTAGCTTATTCTTCATCCAACAGGTATTTGAAAGGGCAATATAAACGTAAAATTTCAAAAACCCCATTACCAATTAGTATAAAGTTTTTAATGAAAGAAAGCAATTAAATGCCTATTTTGCTCGATCAATTGTAAACTGAACCCAATTAATTAAGCTATGAGTTTATTTAGAAAAAAATCGCTCTCTGCCATGCTGGCGCATACGAACGATTCCGAAAATGGTTTAAAACGAACCCTAGGTGCAGGCAATCTTATCGCTCTTGGCATTGGTGCCATCATTGGTGCTGGATTATTTGTAAGAACTGCCGCTGCAGCAGGACAAGCAGCTGGACCAGCTGTAACTATTTCATTTATTATTGCTGCCGTTGGTTGTGCTTTTGCTGGACTTTGCTATGCAGAATTTGCAGCAATGATACCTATCTCAGGAAGTGCATACGCATACTCTTATGTTACTTTAGGAGAATTGGTTGCATGGATCATTGGCTGGGCATTAATTATGGAATATGCATTAGGTGCAGCTACTGTTTCTATTGCTTGGAGTGAGTATTTAAATAAATTATTTGGAGGAACCATCCCCTATGAATGGTGCCACTCCCCTTTTGAAAGCTTTACCGATTCCGCAGGTATTCTGCACCAAGGTAT
>Ga0335396_10001360_pt1 | contig 31469 bp, 32 predicted proteins | sample FRY02_FD_205743 | JGI IMG/M metagenome (GOLD analysis project Ga0335396, IMG submission 205743) | Freshwater microbial communities from Lake Fryxell liftoff mats and glacier meltwater in Antarctica - FRY-02 (spades assembly) (version 2) | ecosystem: Environmental > Aquatic > Freshwater > Ice >... | reverse complement strand
CTTGGCATCAAAAGCGACGCCAGCTACCGTTTTGAGCGCGGTACCGACCCCGACATGGTGCTTCCTGCCTTGCAACGAGCCGTAAATCTCCTTTTGGAAGTTGCCGGTGGTCAAGTAAGCAGCGCCCTGGTAGATGTGTCCAGCACTGTTCCCGTTCCCAAGCGAATGCACCTGCTCTACAGTAATTTCGACCGCATCATTGGTAAAAAACTCAAACGTGAAGAAATCCGAGACATCTTGCAACGCCTTGATTTTACAATTGAATATGATTATTCAGAAGGTTTACAGGTAGTTGCGCCCAATTATAGGGTAGATGTTACCCGTGAAATCGACGTGATAGAAGAAGTTTTGCGCATCCACGGGCTCAACAACATTCCGCTTGGCGCACCCATTCATTACGAAGTAGGCTATCCAAAACGAGGCGATAAAAACGATTGGCAGCAAGCTGTCAGCACCCAGCTTGTAGCCAGCGGCTTCTCCGAAACCATGAGTTTATCGTTCATCAGCAATCAAGAACTGGCATTAATACCCGGCTTTGAAGGCAAAGAAGTGCGTGTGCTCAATCCCGTAAACGAACAAGTCCCTGTTTTACGCCCCAGTTTACTTTTCAGCGGGTTGCAAAACATCGCGTACAACACAAACCGCAGGCAGCTCGATTTACAGTTTTTTGAGTTCGGGAAGATTCACTTCAAACATCAAAAAAGTAGAAAAGAACAAGATCAATTGGGGATTTTCATAACCGGCAACCAGCACGCTGAAAGTTGGTATGGCAAGGCTGCCAAGGCCGATTTACCCCAACTGCATGCCCACGTACGCAACGTATTACGGCGTTTAGGGAGTTTAGAGGCCATGGAACTCCGCGATGGCGTCCATCCTTGCCTGATCAACCAGCTGCAATATAATTTTGAGGGAAAGCCGGTGGTGTATTTAGGACAAGTAACGCCTGCTATTTGCAAAACATACGACATCAAGCAGGAAGTGTGGTTTGCCACCATCGACTGGCAAAAACTTTTGCAGGCCCGAAGTGCCAAGGTGCGCTTCCAAGAGCTGCCTAAGTATCCCTCCATGCGGCGCGACTTGGCTTTGGTGATTGCTAACGACGTAAAATATCAAGCGCTGGAACAAGCCGCTCGCAGCACGGCAGGCAAGCTACTCAAGGAAATAAATCTTTTCGACGTTTACGAAGGTGATAAACTGGGAACTGGTAAAAGATCTTATGCCATGAGCTTTGTTTTTAACGATGTAGAAAAGACGCTCACTGATCTAGAAGTAGATCTCGTGATGCAGAAATTAATCGTTAACTTTAAAAAATCTTTAGGAGCCACCGTGCGCCAATAATCAGAGATGGAAAAAACGATTGTTCAACAACTAAACGCCATTAAACAGAAACTGGAGCGATTTACTCGTAAAATGCAACAGTTATCTGGCGAAAATCAGCAGTTGAAAGAACGTCTTGCCGTAGCCCAGCAGCAAAAAGCTGAGCTACAGCAGCAACTCGAAGTGTTGGAATCACAGAAAAAAATCCTGAAAATTGCTAAAGGTCTCGAACACGACCCCAAAGCAAAGCAGGAGGCCAAGCTAAAGGTGAATGAGTTCATTAAAGAAATCGATAAGTGTATTGCCTTGTTGCAAGACTAAGTAAAAGCAGGAAATCGGTTGAGAACCATGGAAAATAAGCATCTTAATATCAAGATAGGCGAAAGAGAGTACCCGGTGGTAGTACCGGCATCCGACGAACCACGTGTTCGGGAGGCCGAACAATTGATCAATTCGAAGCTCATGGAGTTCAAAACTTTGTACCCAGGAGCCGATAAAACCGATCATACAGCTATGACCGCCTTTTTTCTAGCCAACGCATTATTGTCTGTTGACACCAGCACCCAAAGCAACCAGCTCGAAGTGCAGGCCGCTATCCAAGAGCTCCATGAGCTGCTCGATGGCATCAGCATATAACCATGATTCACAATCCTTCTGTATAGCAATAGCTGCAATCGGGCCTAAAACCAACCCGTAATGCTAACAACAATCATCATAGGCGCTGTGGCGCTTTTGGCGGGCGTAGGATTAGGAAGAGTACTCCTGGTGCCTGCCGTCAACAAACAAAAAGAGGAGGCCGAAAAAGAAGCTGGCCGCATCCTCAAAGAAGCCGAAATGCGCGCCGAAGGCATCCGCAAAGAAAAAGAGCTTCAGGCAAAAGAACGTTTCTTGCAATTGCGTACTCAGCACGATGACGAAACTAACAAGCGCAACCAAGGCGTGATCCAGAAAGAGAACAGCAACAAGCAAAAAGAGCAAAGTCTCAATCAAAAAATCGAACAAACCTCTCGTAAAGAAGCAGAACTTGATTCAACGAAGGAGAACTTAAACCGCCAGCTCGAAATATTGGAGCAGCGAAAAGAAGAGATGGCCAAGGCACATCAAAGCACCGTAAAAGCGCTCGAAAAAATCGCCAATCTCACTGCCGACGAAGCCAAACAGCAACTCATTGAGCAGCTCAAAGGCGAGGCTAAGAGTCAGGCCATGGCGCAAATCAAAGAGATTGTTGATGAAGCCAAGATGCAAGCCAACAAAGAGGCTAAAAAAGTGGTAATCCAAAGTATTCAGCGCACCGCCACCGAGCATGCCATTGAAAACGCGATTTCGGTATTTCCCATCAAAAACGACGATGTAAAAGGCCAAATCATTGGTCGCGAAGGTCGTAACATCCGCGCTTTTGAAGCCGCAACCGGCGTGGAACTCATTGTGGATGATACACCAGAAGCCATCGTCCTTTCCTGTTTCGATCCCCTTCGCCGCGAAATTGCCCGGGTTGCCTTGCACCGCTTGGTAACTGATGGCCGCATCCACCCAGCACGCATCGAAGAAGTAGTGGCTAAAACCCACAAACAAATCGAAGAAGAAATTGTGGAGATTGGCGAACGAACCTGTATCGACTTGGGCATCCACGGTCTACACCCTGAGCTCGTTCGATTGGTAGGTAAGATGCGCTATCGGTCATCGTACGGACAAAATCTACTGCAACACAGCCGGGAAGTAGCCAACCTTTGCGCCACCATGGCTGCAGAGTTGGGCCTCAACGCCAAGCTTGCCAAACGTGCTGGTTTGCTCCACGACATCGGCAAAGTGCCCGATGATAATCCAGAAATACCACACGCCATCCTCGGCATGCAAATCGCGGAGCGCTGCAAAGAGCACCCGGTAATTTGCAACGCCATTGGCGCTCACCACGATGAAATTGAAATGACCGACCCCATTTCGGCCATCGTACAAGCTTGTGACGCCGTGTCTGGCGCGCGTCCAGGTGCCCGCCGCGAAGTGATCGAAGGCTACATCAAACGTTTGAAAGACCTAGAGAACCTTGCCATCTCTTACCAAGGTGTAGAGAAAGCCTTCGCCATACAGGCTGGTCGGGAGCTGCGTGTAATCGTTGAATCTGAAAAAATCAGTGATGATGCCGCAGAACTGATGTCGGTTGACATCTCGCAGCGCATTCAAAACGAAATGCAATACCCAGGGCAAATAAAAGTAACCGTAATCCGAGAGAAGCGATCCATCGCTTACGCAAAATAAGTCATCCGGTGCCCTCCTACGAGGGCATCGGCATTTTCAACATGCACGTACTCCTTGTAAATAACACCCGCATACCTGCCCTAAAATACGGCGGTACAGAAAGAGATATTTGGCACCAGGGCGATGAACTGGTAAAAATGGGACACCAAGTGAGCTACCTGGTAGCCCCTGGCTCCACCTGCCCCTTTGCTACCTATATGCTGGTGTACAACCCTTACCTGCCACTCAACCCGCAAATTCCTGATTGGGCAGACGTAGTTCACGTGCATTTTCCAATACAAGAACCCCTTAAAAAACCGTACATGGTTACGGTTCACGGCAACGGAAAAGTTGGCGAAGTTTACAACATCAATACCGTATTTGTGAGTAAGGACCATGCCGCCCGTCACAACTCCACTTCTTTTGTATACAACGGCTTGGGACTAAAAGAATATGGGCCCATTGATCTCAAAAAAAATCGCAAACACTTGCTTTTTTTGGCCAAGACCAGTCGTATTGAAAAAAACCTCAGCGGCGCTATCAGCATTGCAACGCATATTCAGGAACCACTCAAAATACTAGGTGGCAGGAGGCTAAGTATAAAACGTGGCGTTTCTTATGCTGGGATGGTCGGTGGTGCGCAAAAGAACACGCTGCTCAACGAGGCGAAGGCTTTGCTGTTTCCGGTACGGTGGCATGAACCACTTGGACTTGCTATTTTGGAAGCACTCCTGTTTGGGATGCCTGTTTTTGGAACACCCTACGGTTCCTTGCCCGAACTCATTAATGAGGAAAGGGGGTTTTTGAGCACACGTGCAGACGAAATTGCGCTAGCAGCACGCGAACACAGCAGCTACGACGCCATTAAATGCCACCAATTTATTGCAGACCAATTTACAGCCCGTCACATGACCGAGGCATATCTGCAATTATTCGAAAAAGTAATGAATGGCCTTGCACTCAATCTAGAGCCCCCACGCACCTTGGCCACAGAAATACCACGACTGCTGCCTTATCAGGATTTACCGTAGCTGAAGCTTCCGTAAGGCGTATGCAGCTGCACGCTGGCCTCGGCTGCCGCTTCTACCCTGCCAACGATCTGTGCCTCCACGCCAAAACTGCGGGAGATCTCAATCACTTCCTGTGCATGCGCCTCGTCTAAATACACTTCCATGCGATGCCCCATATTAAACACCTGGTACATTTCTTTGTAATCGGTTTGTGATTCTTGCTGAATCATTTCAAACAAGGGCGGAATAGCAAAAAGATTGTCCTTGATAACCTGCAAACCTTCAATGAAATGCAAAACCTTGGTTTGTGCACCGCCGGAGCAATGCACCAAGCCGTGAATCTGAGGACGGAGTTGTTGCAGCACCTGCTGTAAAACCGGCGCGTAAGTGCGTGTTGGCGATAGCACCAATTTGCCCGCATCTAACGGACTGCCAGCCACAGCATCGGTTAGCTGGCGACTGCCAGCATACACCAAAGCCGCATCAATACCCGAATCGTAGGTCTCTGGGTAGCGTTGGGCTACCAGCTTATTAAAAACATCGTGGCGCGCAGATGTGAGTCCATTAGATCCCATGCCGCCGTTGTACGTATGCTCGTAGTTTGCTTGCCCGAAGGAAGCCAAGCCCACTACCACATCTCCCGCTTGGATGCGGTCGTTGCTCACCACCTCAGCACGACGCATGCGTGCAGTAACGGTTGAATCTACCACCACCGTACGTACCAAATCGCCCAAATCTGCGGTTTCGCCTCCACCAAAGTGAATATGAACACCATGCTGGGCCATTTCTTCAATAAACTCCTGGGTACCCGAAATCAAAGCACTGATCACCTCGCCTGGCACCAAACGTTTGTTGCGACCAATGGTCGACGATAGCAAAAAGCCGCTCGTGGCACCCACGCATAATAAATCGTCTATATTCATCACCACCGCATCGATTGCAATGCCCTTCCACACACTTAAATCACCCGTCTCTTTCCAATAGGCATAGGCCAGAGAAGATTTGGTGCCTGCTCCATCAGCATGTATGATGTTGCACCACTCCGGATCATTGCCCATAAAATCAGGCAAAATTTTGCAAAAAGCACTCGGAAATAGCCCTTTGTCAAGCTTCGCGATGGCTTTATGAACATCCTCTTTGGCGGCAGATACGCCCCTATCGTTGTATTTGGACTGACTCATGGTAGGCAAAAAAAGAAAGGGCAAAGTTACTTGCCCTTTCCTGTATTTTGAAACGTGACTATTCTTTTCTTGGATCTGTGAAAATTTGGTCGGTGTCTTCTTCTTCCTGACCCGTTACGCGGCGGTATTTGATGATGCCTTTGAAGTCGGTCGACAATACCTTGAAGGTCGTACGGCGGTTCAGTTGATGCTCTTCATCACTGCATTTCACACCATTGGAACATTGGTTCAAAAGCTGCGTTTCACCATAGCCTTTGGCCTCCAATCGTAAGCTGTCGATGCCGTTTTCAATGAGATAATTCACCACCGACTGCGCTCGACGCTGTGAAAGCTCAAGGTTGTACTCATCCGAACCACGAGCGTCAGTATGCGAATTGATGGCAATGATTAAATTCTCCGACTTCTTCATCATGTTAATGAGCACCTTCAAGTTCTCCTTCGATTTTGGAGTTAAGTCCGCACTATTAAAGGCATATAAGATATCATTGAGGGTAATTTCTTCAACCGGTACAAGTTTCAAAGGGACATTGATCACAAAATCCTTTGAATCGTCCAGTCCTTTGGTAGTTAGCGTGGTATCTTCACTAAAGTAATCTTTACGAACTACATCTATGCGGTAAGCCAATCCTTCACGTAAACGGAAGGTGTACATGCCTTTATTATCTGTAATGGATTCGATGTAGCTGCTGTCTTCCATGATCAACTTAACCTCAGCCCCGGAAAGCGGACGACGTGTGCTGTCGTCGAATACCATACCACTTAAGTTAAACTGCAGCGGCGTAAGCACCCACTGCCAAATGTCGTCGCTACCGCGACCACCAGGGCGATTGGTGCTCAAAAAGCCCTTGTCCTTCCGGACATTGACAATAAATGAGAAGTCATCAGCACCTGAATTAATTGGGTATTTCATGTTCATCGGCTGATCCCATTCCGTACCTGTACCCTCTGCCATAAAAATATCTAAGCCACCCATTCCCGGATGTCCATCTGAAGCAAAATAAATGGTATTGTCATCTTCGTGAATGTAAGGGAACATTTCATCGAACTCAGTATTGATAGAAGGCCCTAAGTTGATTGGCGCTTCCCACTCATTTCCTCGGCCCTTGTTCATAAACCAGAGGTCCTTACCTCCAAAACCAGCCTCCGCATTGTCAGCAACAAAGTATAGCTTTTTCTGGTCGCTCGAAAGGCTCGGTTGGCCAACATTCACGGTATCGCCAAAAATCTCAATCAATTCAGCCTCACTCCATTTAATGCCGGCCTTACGAGCCATGAAGATTTTACACTCGCCCGTTTTGCTGCTACACCGGGTAAAGTACATCATGGTACCAGTTCTGTTAACAGTGGCAGTACCCTCGTTAAAGGCTGAATTCACGCCTCCTTCAATTATTTTCAACTTGCTCCACTTGCCACGGCGGTCAACCGTACTTTCAAATAAATCACTAAAATCTTCACCAATACGACCATAAACCTTTTTACCAGTGGCGTCTTCACGCGTAGAACTCAAAATCACACCGTTGTTCTTGTAAAGTGCCAATGCATAGTCTGACTCACGAGAGTTAAACACCCGCATATTGTTCACCTCATAGCGCGAGGGAGTATTCATCCATGTTTTAGCGAGTTTACAAGACTCCATGAGCCATTTGGCACGCGAATCAGTAGGATTTAAACCCAAATAAGCATTGTATTGCTCAATGGCATCATCGTATTTTTCCATGCCTCGCAAAACGCTTGCATAATTCAAATATAATTCTGGCTCCTCATAACCAGCCTTGATGGCACGTGCATACCAGTTCTCTGCCAATTTATTATCATTCATTAAACGATAACATTCGGCCACTTTGAAGGTCGCTAATGCCTTTTCGTCTTTACTCTTGACGGCTTTTTTATAGCTATCAACCGCTAAATAATAGTTCTCTAAAGCAAAGGCCTTGTCTCCACTGCCCATTTGAGCAAGTGATTGCGAGGGAGCGAAGGCTAAAAAGCCCAAAAAGAAAATAGAAAGTGAAATGCTTTTAAGAGATAGCCGCATGCTTGAGCAGTTAATATTCATCATACCAAAGTAAACCATTTATATGCAAATTGACAAGATACAAGGGCAAATGAACCCATAAAACATTGCGTGAGACTCATAAAAAAGCCCAATCAACAAAAAAAGACGTGCTGTTGGCACATCTTCTCTTGCGATTTTAATCTCGTTTTAATTTTTGACGGACGGCTTAACGCCTGTAAGGTTCATTTTTTTCTTCACCGTTTCCATGATGTCGTCGGAGTCCTGCTGGTACAATAAAGTGCCTGCACTGGCGTCGAAAATGTAGCTAAACTTTCCTTCTTTGGCCACTTCCTTAATGGCATTTTCAGCTTTTTCAAACACGGGGCCATAGAGTTCTTCCTTGCGCTTGGCAATGTCCTGCTGCGCTCGCTGCTGGAAATTGTCGATGTTGGTTTGCAAATCCTGCACCTCTTTGGCACGGTATTCACGAATAGACTCAGACCAGCTCGCTTGTTTCGACTGAAAATCACCATACTTCGTTTGCAATTCACCTAACATGGCTTGCAATTGAACATTTAACTCTTCGGTATATTTGCGGAGACTGTCGTCCGCTACCTTTGTTTCTGGCATCATACCTACCAATTCAGATGAATTGATGTGACCCAATTTAATTTGTGCAAACGCGGTGTTGCCTAGCATCACGGCCAGCACAATCATTGCTGCTTTTTTGAAAATTGACATTTGACTAAGTTTATTTACTTCCTGGTTTTGGTCTTGTTGTTGGCGATGAAGGCGTACCTGCATTGCCCGTTGATCTATTCGTTTTTCTTGCTACTCCCATGGCTTCGAGCACTTCGTCACTTTTGTCAAGCCGACTGTTGGCATAAAGCATGGTGAATTCTCCCGCACGGTCAAAAATAATATCATATCCTTTATCTCGTGCATATTTTTGAACAGCTTCATAAATCTTATCTTGAATTGGCTTAATGAGCTCTTTTTGTTTTGTAAAAAGCTCTCCTTCATACCCAAAACGTTTACGCTGCAAATCATCAATCTCTTTTTCTTTTTTACTGATCTCCTCTTCCCTTTCCTTTCGCATTTTTTCGGTCATCAAAACCTGCTCGGCCTTGTATGCCCGGTACATGCGGTCTACTTCTTTGCGCTTATCAGCCAACTCTTTTGACCATTGATCGGCCACCACATCCAACTCATTTTGTGCTGCAGCATATTCCGGCATCTCGCCCAATATATACTCACTATCGATGTAAACAAAACGCTGCGCCAGCGCTGGAAGACTCCCTACAAGGATAAAAAGCGTGCCAAAAATCAAAATTTTCGCCCGGCGCATCCTCAAAAATTTTGTCCAATGGAAATGTGGATGTTGCCCTTGTTCGCATTCTCCCTTCCGGGAACCGGATCAAAACCATAACCCCAGTCTACCCCAAGCAAGCCAAACATCGGCAAAAATACCCTGACGCCGGCACCTGCCGAACGGAAATTATTAAATGGCTCAAATTGACGTACCTTCAAAAAGCTGTTACCTGCTTCCAAAAAGCTAGTTACAAAAATGGTTGCACTTGGATTGAGCGTGATTGGATAGCGAAGCTCCATGGTATACTTTTGGAAGGCTGTGGCACCTACATCCCGTAAATCTATCCGCGGCGATAAAGAAAAGTTTTGATACCCACGCAGGCCTATCAATTCTCGATCATCCAAGTTAAAGCCCATAATACCATCGCCACCAACGTAAAAGCGACCAAAAGGAATATTACCATAATTCGGGTCGAAATTGGCCATAAAGCCAAACTGCACGCGGGTCATCAATACCAAATTACCTACGAGCTTAAGGTAATACTGTGAATCAAAACGCCATTTATGGTATTCCACCCACTTAAATTTCTCTTCTGCTGGCAAATCTGTAAAATCCCTCCGACCTAGTAGACTGAATGGCGGGGTAATTTGCAAGGTCAATGACACACTTGAACCAGACCGCGGATAAATCGGCTGGTCAATGCTATTGCGCGACAATGTTTCTTTGAAGAAGAAGTTGTTCGACGTACCATCCGGCAAAAACACCGTAGCTTGGCTGTTGTTCGTCACAAACTGCTGGTAGTTGACGGAGTGAATCAAGGTAAAGAAGTCGTCCGGTACCGTCAAACGCTTGCCCAAACTCACACTTACACCACTGATGGTGGTGGTCTCGCGGCGCGTGTCTTCACGCACCAGGCCATTCGACTGAATAGAAGTGTAGGCACTTATAGTCAGCGCATTTGGCTTTTTACCACCCAGCCATGGTTCTGTAAAGGAGAGGTTGTAAGATTGAAAAAAGCGGCCATTCGACTGAAAACGAATACTGGCACGCTGTCCATCACCTGAAGGCACAGGACTCCATGCTTCCTTTCGAAAGAGTTTACGTGCGCTGAAATTATTGAGCACCAGACCAAGCGACCCTACTATCTGGCCAGCACCCCAGCCGCCCGAAAGCTCTACTTGGTCGTTCGATCGCTCTACCACGCTGTAAGCAATATCAACAGTGCCATCCGCAGGATTCGGCGTAGGCACCACCCCAATTTGTTCTGGGTCAAAATAGCCCAACTGGCTCAACTCTCGCGTGGTACGTATGATATCGCTGCGACTGAATTTTTGTCCAGGACGTGTGCGCAACTCTCGAATAATTACGTGATCACTGGTTTTTTCATTACCAGAAACTGAAATTTTGTTGATAATGGCCTGCGAACCTTCATAGATACGGATTTCCAAATCGATCGAATCTCCTTCCACCTTGGTTTCTACAGGCGTGATGTTGAAAAACAAATAACCATTATCCATGTACAAACTCGAAATATCCTGGCCATTAGGATCTATCTGTAAGCGCGTGTCTAGGGTCTCTTTGTTGTAAACCGCACCACGATCAATAGCCAACACCTTAGCCAATACCGAATCTGAATACAGCGTATTTCCAATAAAGCGAATGTCTCTGAAATAGTACTTTTGGCCTTCATCAATCAAAATGGCGATACCTATTTTATTTTCGACCGTCCTATAAACCGAGTCCCTTACGATTCTAGAATCCCTGTAACCCTCGGTTTGATATTTGGCCATCAGCCTCAGTTTGTCTTCTTCGTATTTTTCTTCTAAATATTTGGCGTTTCTAAAGATGTTCCAAGCTTGGTATTCCTTGGTACCCTTAAATTGCTTTTTTACCTTTTTGGTGGTCAATGCTTGGTTGCCCTGTATGTTGATTTCGCCAATCTTGACTTTTTTACCGGGGTTTACCGTTACCCGCATAATTACGGTATTCAGCATATTGGTATCCACTTGCTCAGTCAACTCCACCTTTACATCCCAAAAGCCCTTTTCTGTGTAGAAATCACGAACCATACTTTCGGTTGTCACCTTCATGCTTTCTGTTACAATTTTGCTTCTGTACACCTTCAACTGCTCGTTGATGTCGTCAACCTGTCCCTTTTTCAGGTTACGGCTGAAGATAAAACGCGATAAACGTGGCTTTTCCTCGAGCTCGTAGGTGAGGAAAATGGTTTCGCCTTCCACCCGATCTACCAAAATTCGTACATCGCCAAAAAGCCCCTGTTTCCAGAGGTTTTGGATGGCTTTGGAAAATTTCTCCCCTGGAACTACCACTTTTTCGCCCACACGCAATCCTGAAAGCATGATCAACACCTCTTTGTCGAGAAACTGCGTGCCGGTTACTTGAACACCACCGATGGTGTATTCTTTCGGATTTTTATAATCTACCTCGAACCCGCCCATGGACTGTCCAGCCGCAAACACAGGTAATAAACACAGTAATAAAAAAAGGATACGGTAATTAAAAGGCATTAGCTAATTCGAATTTGGTCACCAGTCTTGCCAAAACGGCGTTCCCTACCTTGATAGTCTAAGATAGCTTGATAAAGATCATCTTTCTCAAAGTCTGGCCAAAATGTTTCAGTAAAATAGAGTTCTGTGTAGGCCAGCTGCCACAGTAAAAAGTTAGAAATGCGTTTTTCACCACTGGTACGGATTAGCAATTCAGGATCCGGAATATCGGCTGTAATCAACCGCTTACTGATGAGTTCTTCTGTGATGGCATCAATGCTCAAGGCTCCCGATTTTACATCACAGGCGATGGATTGAATACTTTTCACCAATTCCCAACGTGATGAGTAGCTCAATGCCAAGTTCAGCTGTAAGCGATCATTGTCTTTTGTAGTGTCGATGGTTTCTTGCAATTGCTGGCGACAAGCGGCTGGCAACATGCTCAACTCTCCAAAAGCTACCAACCGAATTTTGTTTTTCATCAAAGTATCCGTTTCAGCCTTAATAGTCGCCACTAATAATTCCATAAGGGCATTGACTTCCTGCTGGGGACGCGACCAATTTTCTGTCGAAAAAGTATACAGCGTTAAATGCTTTATACCCAACTCCGCACAAGCTTCGGTGGTATTTCGCACCGCTTGTACGCCGTGTTGATGACCAAAGATGCGGTGTTTGCCCTGACTGCTTGCCCAGCGCCCATTACCGTCCATGATCACAGCGATGTGCTGCGGAAGCCGTTCCGTATCAATTAAATCCCGTAAAGACATTTGCTTTAATGTAAAAGGCAAAACTACCTAAATCGAGGACATCTCCCCGAATTAATTGTAAAAATGTAACTCATGCCTACATACCAGTAGGTATCGTTGAAGGTGCTAATGCCCCTTTGACTGAATGGTTCGCGTAGGGTATTGCCTAACTCATCAGAGCGATCAGACAGTCGAGCCGCTATTTCGCCACGTTCCGAAAGCATTAAATCGTAGCCAGCATAGTTTTTACTCACATCGTCTAAATAATCTGTGAGCGCGTATCGGCCACTTATTTCGAAGGTAAGGCTATGGAACTTGTAGAAATTCCAGCGGTAACCGATGCCAAAAGGAATGCTTAAGGCAATCAAACTGTATCGCTCAGCCCCCGGAAAAGCATCTAATCCCTGTCCTTCCGTACCCAAAGGCTGCAACTCCACCTTGTTTCCATCAATAATAGTAGTTGGGTTGAAACGAAAACGAGCCAATCCAGCAAAAACAAAGGGTGTGTGGTTGTACTTGTGATGGCCCGCGATGAAACGAAAGAAGTTGAATTCTGCCGTAACCGCCAACTCTGAGATATAGGTATCGAAACTTAGGTTGCGTTCTCTTTGCCAAGGATTAGAAGCATTGGCATCGCTGGCATTGATAGAGGTAGTTAAGTAGCCCGCCCTAAACCCCCAATGCGGATTAAGATTGTATTTGAACCAAATACCACCTCCAGGCTTGACGTTTAGGGGATTTATGCTCGGCTGAATGTCACCCATATAGCCCGCAACGCCAAAGGTAGCTCCAAAGTCATAAATCTGGGCCTTAACATCTTGCAAGGCGGTCACAACAACCACAAAGCAAAGGAAGATCAGTTTTGTCATTTCCAACGTGGGCAGGTTTTTTTGAATACAACGTAGCTAACTGTAAAGCCAGCAAACAAAAAGGCGTCATCGTTACGAGGCGAACCACGGAAAGTGCCCGCTTGTGCTGGTTCTATGCCTGAGGTAAGCTCTTGTCTGCGGTCGGACAAGGCTACTGCTAATGGACCTTTATTTGCACTCAAAATGTCACTGTTAATGTATAAACCACTCACATCATCCAAATAATCAGTATTGGTAATGCGGTATCCAATCTCAAAACTCATCCGCCAATATTTATTCAATACCCAACGAAAACCTACTCCTAGAGGTAAACCCAACCTTGTTAGCGAATAAACCTGAGCTTCAGGATACTCCAGCAAACCTTGGCCTTCGGTACTCAATGGCTTTAAATCGTACCACTCACCACCAAACGCTGCTTTAGGATTAAACCTAAACAAATTTATTCCTCCAAAAACGTAAGGGGTAGTTTTATAATCATTGCGGCGATGGCCTATTTGTCTCAAATTAAGCTCAAAAACACCTGTGAATTCAACCACATCACTCCTAAAACTCAAATTTCTAAGGTCTGCAACCTGTCCTGGCGCATTGTCTGAACCAGCAATTCGGGCCCAATTTACATCCGCTCTCACACTCCACCAAGGGTTTAGGTGCCTACGTATGTGCAGACCTCCTCCGTAACGAACATTGTTAAGAAAAGTTGTTGTATTGTTTAACTCACCAAAATAGTTCGTTCCAAATCCGTTAAAACCATATTCCAGGCGCTGTGCCTGCGATTCAGAAACAAAAAATAGGAGCAAGAATAGACTTGCAAAAAATTTAGACATGAAGCAAATTTTGTGCTTAAGTGATTTTTTTAGCGATTTAAAAAACGAATATAAGAGTAACAAATTGGATTTTAGACCAATTGACCACAAAATAGCTGTCTTTTATTTGAATGCCCCAAAAATGGGTTGAAATCAATTACGTTTGTCGATGCCCCACAGCAATTTGCTGCGCAAAGTTCGCAGGTGGGTACTGTCGTTTAAGCGTACCAATAAAAAGTCGAATGGATTGCGATTAATTTCAATTTTTACGTGGCTATCAATGTTTGCGGTGCGCGAGTCAAGGGAGGCTAAAAACTGATCCCCCATGCCCTCCACCTCAAAACTCAACACGCTGTTGTCGGGCACCACTACGGGTCTTACATTGAGGTTGTGCGGTGCTACAGGGGTAATTACAAAGGCGGGACTTTCCGGCAAAATAATGGGCCCACCGCAACTGATTGAGTAGCCCGTTGATCCAGTAGGCGTAGCAACTACCAGTCCATCAGCATAATAACTATTCAACAATTCGCCGTTTATAAAAACCTTGATTTTAATCATCGAGGCGATGTCTTTTTTGTGAATAGCGAACTCGTTGAGTGCAAAATTTTCGCCTTCAAACAGTCTTGGTGTAGTTGTTAGTCGTACCATGCTGCGTTTTTCGATGGTGTAATTGCCACGCAGCAGCTGATCTACGGCTTCTTTTACTTTTGATGGCGCCACAGAGGTAAGAAATCCAAGCCGCCCGAAATTGATCCCTAAAACAGGAATGCCACGGTCGCGAACCCAACTCACCGCATCGAGCAAGGTGCCATCTCCCCCGATGGTCACAAAAAAATCCAAACCTGGGTCTAAGTCTTTTTCAGTGCTAAAAAGAGGGAGATCTACCTCCCTACCGGCGGCTTTCAGGCAGGCAGCAATGGGCTGGTAAATCATTACTTCGGCCTTGGCTTTGCTAAACGCTTCTAAAAGTTTCAGCAGGTGGTCCTGCTGCTCGTCCACAATTGAACGACCATAAATTGCTATTCGCATGCTTTATATATCGAGGTAACGCATCAAAGCATCGTAACGCTCGGTGTAAAAATCACTGAGGTGCGACTGGTGATTGAAACTCTGAATACGGTAACCAAATCGCTCGAAGGTAGCCATTACATATGTAAGGTCCATCAAGTTGAGCTTAAGATGTATGAGCATTGTATTGGGTTCGTCGTCGGAACTCAACCTGAGGTTGATAATGGTGCCGTTGTTTGACTCAGCAATGCGCGCGATTTCTGAGAGCGAATAGTTGTTTTGTGCAACCTTGAGTGTAAGCAAACCACCTGGTTGCGCTACCACACTTTGGGTTGCCAACCAGATCGCCAAATCGTGCACCTGAACAGTACCGATGTGAAAATCGTCTTCATCCACCACTGGTACTGCTGTGGTTTGGTCCTGCTCAAATAGCTGCAAGAGGTGAATAAAGGGATCTGTGCCGCTCACCGAAAAGGATTTCCATTCGGTTTTTAGACTTTCTAGCGTTTTGTCTTGCTCGTGCTCCTCGAGTGTTTCGTAGCGCAACATACCGAGCAATCGCTGGTCTTCATCCACCACCGGCAAATCGAACAGCCGCGATTCCAACATGCGGTCAATAGCAAAAGCAACCACATCGCTGGGTTTGAGCACGGGAACAAGTGAAAGTTGTATTTCGCTGACGATCATGAGTTGTTAACAGCCAACCCTTTGGAATTGTTCAATGGTCAGCAGCTGCGGGCGAAGATAGGACATTGTGCTGGAGAAACGCATTGATCAGTTGTTGGCCGCAGGGTGTGAGCACCGACTCAGGGTGAAACTGCAGTCCGTACAAGGGCAGTTCTTTGTGCCGAAAAGCCATCAAACAACCGTCCTTACTGTAAGCTAAAGGCAGCAAAGCTTCCGGCAAATCTTGCAAAACGAGTGAGTGGTAGCGCATCACTTCTAAATGGCGACCGGTGGTGGCAAACCACGGATCAACTTTGGTAGTGATTTTCGACACCTTGCCGTGCATGGGCTTGGGCGCCTGCACCAGGGCTGCTCCAAAATGCATCCCAATGGCTTGATGCCCCAAACAAATACCTAGCATGGGTAATGTGTTGGCATGAAAAGCAATAAAATCGAGCAACCAACCTGCTTCTTTGGGGGTGCAGGGACCTGGTGACAGCACCGCGGCATCTACCCCGGGCGCTTTCCAGTTGAAATCCGGGTCACCGCTGCGTACCACGATGCAGCTTGCGCCCGCCAATTGCAGTTGATGGAGGAGATTAAAGGTGAACGAATCGTAATTATCAATCAGTAAAATTTTCATAAATCTTTAGACCCTCCCGGCTCAATGAGCCCATCGAATAAGCTGTCTATCTCCCCCAAAACATCACCAAGAACGGGTAAAATAGCTGTTCCCCAATCCAATAATTTCTTTGTGTAGGCGGTTGTTTGTCCATATAACATACTTTCATATTTGGTGTTGGGGTCAATAAGCTGAACTTGGTCGACCAGCCAAAGGAGGAGTCCTGCGGCAAAACCCAATTGCAAAAAGCCGAACATTGCGCCCGCCAAACGATTTAAAAGCCCTAAAGCCACGGCTTTGAAAACCCGATCGAGGAGCTTACCCAAGAACAACATCCCTACCAAAACCAGCACAAAGACGGATAAAAATCCCAGGAATGGCAGCCAAGCGGTTTGCAAGTCAAATTGCTCGGCCCAAAAGCTGGCGGCACGGTGCATCAAGCGAAAGCCTAAAAATAAAGCTAAATAAAGGGCTAAAAAGGATGTTACCGACACGGCAAATCCCTTCATGGCTCCCCGAATGGCTCCCATGACCAAAAAAATGGCGATCAGGTAATCCAGCCAATTCACTTAGGCGCCAAGGAGGTTTTTGATGGTGTCGGCAATGGCTTTATTATCGGTTTTACCGGCGAGTTTCTGGATGGCCACCGGCATTACCTTTTTTAAATCGGCCATGCCTTGGGCGCCCAACTCGTTAATGATGGCTGCAATTTCGGTTTTCAAAGTTTCAGGATCCATCTGTGCTGGCAAATAGCCTTCAATCACTTCGAGCTCTTCTTTTTCTATTTGAAACAAATCCTCCCTGCTCTGTTCCTTGTAAATGGCCATGCTGTCGCGGCGCTGTTTTACCAGCTTTTGCAAAATCTGCACCCCCTTGGCCTCGTCAATCACCGCACCTACTTTTTCAGTCTGTGCTAACAAAATGGCCGATTTAATGGCACGCAAGCCGCGCAACTTAGCTTGGTTTTTCTGCTTCATCGCCTCTTTAATGGCGTCGTTGATGGTTAGTGAGAGCTCCATTGCTGATTTTTTCCTAAAATTACATGAAATAAAGCCATTTTACTATGCGATTTTGTTTGTTGCTTTTGGGGATGGGCGCTTTTGGGGTGCAAGCACATGGTCAAATCACGGCTAAAAAGGCAGATCAACTGTACGGAACAGCCTCTTTTTACCATGATAAATTTGAAGGCAGAAGAACAGCGAGTGGCGCTATTTTCCGGCAAGACAGTCTCACCGCTGCACACAAAAGCCTGCCGCTCGGCACCCGTGTTTTGGTAACGAATCGCGAAAACACGTTAAAGATAGAGGTGGTGATCAACGACCGCATGTCGCACCGCTCCCCACACATCATCGATTTGAGCAAAAACGCTGCCCGCCAATTGGGTATCGGCCGCCAAGGTTATGCCATGGTGAGCATTGAGGTGATTCCATTACTACCGTGGCCAAACAACCCCTTATTGTTGGAACCAGAGCCCTGAGACCGCGACTTTTGCTATCAGTCCGCTTCTGGCCTCCCTATAAAGTTACCCTGCCGGTATTTGAGGGTTTCGGCATTTTGCAAGAGACTATCGACCAAGGCCATGGGCGCATCGATCAATGGATTAAGATCTGGCTGACCAGCTTCCACCCAAGCTGAATACCAATAACTGCCCACCGCGAGTATCGATTGACGCAACCGGCGCTCTACCATGCCATTGAGTTTATCGTTGTAAACCGTAGCGTAAGTGCGACTGTAGGTCTTTACTTGCCGGTTACCCCGCGGCTCGAGTACCTGCCAATCCGCTTCAGGAACGGTTTGCCGAGTTTCCATTTCCATGCCTAGAACGGTGTCAACCGCGGCGGCGCTTTGTAACACCACTTCCCAAATGCGGTATAGTGGACTTTCAATCAGGGGAGCTGGCCCTACAATATAATCATAATGCTCGTTGAATATCTCTGGGATACGCGATTCGAGCAAGCCATGGATGCCGTGTTGCCCGGTCAATTGCCCGTTGTAATTGAGTGTGGCATGCAAAGGCACATGGGCGTCTGCGATGTAATGCCCCAATTCAGCTGCCGTTTTAAGGATACGTTGTTTGTCTTGCTCCTTATAAGCCTCCACCAAACGGTAATACATCCACTGCACTTGCCATGGCACGATACCATAGGCTTTGAGTGTATCTTCGGTGTACTTGCTTACTGCTTCTTGCCAGCGGCGCGGTAGGCTGTCAAAGGGATGCGTACCGTAATAATCGAGGTCAATGTAATGCCTCGGAGCCTCTTCCGGATCGCTGGTGCGGCGCTTATCAGGATCCACGGCATGCTCGGTGAGGTAATCTAGGTGGTAGCGGAAAAACGGAAAAATCTCTTCCGGCAGCGTGAAAACCGCCACACGATTGATTTGCTGATGTGCCCAAAACCCCCAACTTCCCGCCTCTGGCAACAGGCATCCCCAGCAAAACAATAGCAATAACCCCTTTTTCATCTTTCAAAAATAAAGCGCTGGAGGCCCCTGCCCAAGCAGAAAACAAGTTAGTTATCCACTGCTAAAAACGACAAAACCGGCACGTGGCCGGCTTTTCGTTTTTCAAATATTCAAATATTCAAGATTCTTGAAAACGCAATTTGTTGATACGCTTGATGGGCCCGGGACAAAAATCCTGGTGACAGCTTACGCATTGGGTCAACATGGCATTATAGCTTTCCTTGTTAGCAGCTTTCAACAAGTCTTCAAAAGCTGTTTTGAAGTCCTCGTTGTGCTCATAAAATACCTCTACCAAAACGGTAGAATCGGTTGGCTCTAGCTGGTGAAACTCCATGAAGCGGTAAAAGGACGAATCAAGCGCTTCGCCCGCCTCCACTTTGCCACGCATGGCATTGCTTTGCTCGTAAATAGCGCGCATCATCAAAGCCATGGGCTTGGCATCGGCCACTTCCGTTTTAACAGACTTGGTTGCCGTTGCTTCCTTTTGTTCAGTTTCACCGCAGGCTGCCACAAGCAGCGCCACTGCCATCGAAGCCAAGAATAACTGCTTCATCATTTCAAAATCACACCACGGGCTTCAAAAACCAGCTCTTTTGTGCCTGCTGTGATGGTTTCAATTTCTTCTTTCGATTTTCCGGCGTCTTCGGCATAATGACGAAGCGATTCCATGGTGGTTTCTTCTACCATGGCAATGCCATCCATCACCACTTCGCGGCCAGAAGCATCTTTAGGAACAAAAAAGGCATAGTCCTTAAAAGTAATTCGCATGGTTTCGCCATTACCCAAGTCCACCTTCATCCAGCAGCCCTTTTTCTGACATACTTCTTCGATTGTACCTACAATCTTCACCTCTTTTTCTACCGCATCTCCCATCAGTGCCACAAGCTGGGCTACAGGAACAGCATCCTCTTCGGTAATTTCGTCTCCGTAATACAAGAATTCAACTTCTTCAACTTCAACGGTCTCTTTTGGAGCTTGACTACAAGCCATGGCGCCACAAACGAGCGCTAAAAGGAAAAGTTTTTTCATTTTTAAATAGATTAATGGAACAAATTTACACAATTCAGGAGGAAAACAGGGTCTTTGCACACAATCTTTATGAAAATCGTGTACGCAGGGTTGTGAATTAAAAAAGAGTATCTATATTTGCACTCCTGTTTTCAGGCAAAGAGAAACATAGAATAATGGCAAATCATAAATCCGCTCTAAAAAGAATCCGTCAGACCGCTGTGAGGCGCCTGCGTAACCGTTATCAGTTAAAAACTACCAAGACGATGATCAAGCGTCTGAGGGCTGCTGTTAATAAGCAGGATGCGGAAAAAATGTTCCCAGATGTGATTTCACGCATCGATAAACTCGCGAAGAAAAATATCATTCATCGCAACAAGGCGGCTCACCAGAAGTCAAAACTGGCGAAGTTGGTGAACACGCTATCTTAAATTGCGCAATAGTTTTCAAAAAATAGGGAAAGTCCAACTAGCTAGTTGGACTTTTTTTATTTTAGGCCATGGAAAATGATGTACATGACTTCCGGCCATCTCGCGCCATCAAACTGTGGGCATCGGAAGACCGGCCCCGTGAAAAATTTATAGCCCTCGGGCGCGAAGCGCTGAGCGATGCGGAATTGCTGGCCATTTTACTTGGCCATGGATATAAGTCGGTTTCGGCAGTGGACTTAGCAAGGCAACTTTTGCAGCTTTTCGACAACAATCTTGGGAAGCTGGCCAGTTGCAATTTACAGGAACTCAATCAGATTAAAGGCATTGGCGTGGCGAAAGGGCTGAGCATTGCAGCTGCCTTAGAGCTGGGGCGTCGACGTAAAATCGTGCGTCAAGAAAACTTGATCTTTAAGTCGGCTTCTGGTATTTATCAAGCCTATCGGCATTTGTTCGAAGATTTACTGCATGAAGAATTTAGGATATTGCTGCTCACACGCTCGCTTCGGCTGATTACTGAAAAACGCATCAGCATTGGCGGAATCAACAACACGACTGCAGACCCGAAGAAAATTTTGCGTGAAATGGTGTTGTATCAGGCCAGCGCTGTGGTGTTGATGCACAATCACCCTTCGGGGAATTTGATACCTAGCGAGGCCGACAGAGAAATTACGCGGCGAATGGCCTATTTGGCGAAGCAACTCGACAGCCAGGTTACCGATCATTTGATTTTTGGAAATGATGGCTTTTATAGCTTTGCAGAGGAGGGCGAACAGAGTTTGGTCGCAGCTTGAGTCAATTATTTGAATCCTATTGGATATTGCCATTCAAGCTCGTATATTTGGTTTATGAATAATATAAGTATGAAGAAAATTTTACTTGCAGCTTTTTTGACCGTGACCGCTTGGTCGGTTCAGGGTCAAATTACTTTGCTTTCAGCTGATACAGTTTACACTGCTGGTCCTGCCACAGAATTTGAAATCGTAGCATACGCCAACGTACGCAATAACAGTGAGGTTCCTGCCAACTTGCGTTGGGTAAAGCTCCACAATCAAGTGACCACCGGCTGGTTAAGTACCATTTGTGATGTGAACTTATGCTATCCTGATGGCACTGATAGTGCTAATTTCACTTTAGCCGGCAATGCAACCGGCAATGTAGATGGTCATTTTTACCCTAATAACGTGGTAGGAAATGGCACCATGCGCGTTCGGATTTTTGAAGTATCAAATCCGAGCAACAGCGTCGTTGTAACTTTCATCGGCAGTACCACTGGTGCTTCTGTAAATCACTTGAGTAAACCAACTTTGAAGGTTTACCCGGTGCCAACCGACCATTATTTATACTTAGAAACCAGCGCTTCTTTTGAGAATGCGGACATTGAAATTTACAATATGATTGGCAAAAAGGTGGCTCAGTTCAAAAGCAGCGCGCTTAAAAGTCGCGTAAGTGTGGGGCATTTACCAAAAGGACAGTACATCATCCGTCTGAATAACGGACAGGATGTGCTCATGAAGTACTTCACAAAAAACTAAAACAGTTTCAGGCGGTTAGCTGCCAAAATGTTAGCAAATTAAAAGAGCCCGTTTTCGCGGGCTCTTGTTGTATACAGTAAATTACTCTTTGATTTTTTCTACCCGAAGTCCCACATCGTGGATGCCGTGGAGTGGATTTACACGCATGTGTTGCTCCAACTCGAAGCGGTAAATACCGAGTTCTTTAAACTGAATGCCTTCTTTGAAAGGCACTTGGTATTCATATAAGTCGCCCAAGCCACTGCCTAGCCAATGGCCATCGGGGGTGGTTAAGGCGAAGCTTACCCGAGATACGCTGCTGTCGCCAGCAGGACTCGCGACTTTTACCCGGAGGTACAAGTTCTGCCATTCGTAATCGCCCGTATGCCGAAGGTTGAGGTACACATTGCAGCGTGAGCTGGTATCGGTGATGTTCACTTCAACCGTTTTAACATCGTTATACTCCCAAGCCTTCCCTTTTATGGGGTAAAACACGTCTACGACGCGGTTGTCGTCGCAAGCCTGAATCAATGTGGCTCCCAAAAGCGCTATGCAGAATCGCCTTGTCATGAGGCCGGGCCGCTTGTGTCCGGGCGCGGACCGCGCGGTGGTCTTCTGCGGTTGCGGTTTTCGTTGCGATTGACGCTGCCTTCGCCTTGCGGTTCGGATGCACCCGCCTGGTTTTCAGGGCGGTCTTCGTTAGCGGGGCGGGGTGTTCTTTCGGGACGCGGTGACCGGTCTGGGCGGACTTCCCCTTCGGGACGAGGTGCCCTTTCAGGGCGAGGGCCTCGGTCGGGGCGCTGTTCTGCTTCAGGACGCGGTGTTCTTTCGGGACGAGGTGAGCGGTCTGGGCGGACTTCTCCTTCGGGACGAGGACCTCGATCGGGTCTTGGCCCACGGTCTGGGCGGCTTTGGCTACCCTCTGGATCAGGTACGCGCTCTGTGCGTGACTCTCCATCGGCGCGTGGGGCTCTCTCGGGCCGCTGCCCTCGATTGCGATTGCGGTCATTGTGCTCGCCTCGCGGCTGTTGCGGACTACTAGTAGGTTTGTCCGTAGCCCCTTCTGCACTGCCAGCAGGAGCTGTTGCTCCTCCGCGGCCTACAGTTCGACTGCGATCACCACCGCGTTCCTGTGGTCTTTTCTTCTTTTTGTTGCCGGACCTCTGACTTCCATCAAAACGGTCTAACTTATCTTCATTATGAACCTCAAAATCAGGCTCAACATAGGCATCCGATATACTTTCAATCACCAAAGCCTCCAAAGTAACAGGCTTCACCCCTTCTTTATTCAGCGCACGTACTTCAACGGCCTGTTCAATCGATAAAGGCACCGCATTCAAATCCACAAATTCGCCTGGTTTGCCTTGGATTTGATACCACATTTGACGCTTAAAAATATCCGTTTTAAGCAATTCGTAGGTCGCCGTTTCGGTTTGAAGTGTTTTAGCATCCTTTGGGAAGGCCTGCAAAGCGTCCATATATGTTTCAAGCTCGTAGTTCAAGCAGCACTTCAATCGCCCACATTGTCCGGCCAATTTCGCCGGATTCAAAGACAAATTCTGATAGCGAGCAGCCGATGTAGAAACCGATTTAAAATCTGTTAACCACGTACTACAGCACAACTCTCGGCCACAAACACCCAAGCCGCCAATACGCGCAGCTTCTTGCCGCGCGCCGATCTGGCGCATTTCGACCCGGGTTTTGAACTCTTCAGCAAGCATGCGAATGAGTTCGCGAAAGTCCACGCGCTCCTCAGCCGTATAATAAAATATGATTTTTGACCGGTCGGCCTGAAACTCAACATCCGTGAGCTTCATATTGAGCTTGATGCGTTTGATGACTTCGCGGGCACGGAACGACACTTCTGCCTCTTGCTCTCGCATTTCTGTCAACTTCTGCAAATCCTGCTCCGTAGCTTTACGGTATATTTTGCGGACGGCAGGATCTTCCTCCTGCACCCGGCGGCGCTTCATTTGAAGGCGAACTAATTCGCCTTTGAGGGTCACCTGACCTACGTCGTGGCCATGTTGAGCTTCTGCCACCACCCAGTCGTTCTGATACAGATCGAGCTGGTTGGTGTTTCTAAAGAACTCTTTGCGGTTACTTTTAAACCGCACTTCAACATATTCATATGACTTTTGCCCCCAAGGAAGGTCCAAATTTGAAAGCCAATCATGGACATTCAAACGGTTACAACCTCCACTGGAGCAATGGCCTTTATCACCACAACCTGTCGGTGAACACCCTCCACTACTACAACTTACACATCCCATAATGGCGTTTCAACGTTTAACTTTTCAAATATAAGAACAAAAAGCGTCGAACGATTGGCTTATGCGTTTGCAGTTGCTACTTTCTTTGCGTTGGCCAACAGGCGCTCAGATTCATTGGCCAAATTGTGAAATACGATTCGCACGTTGGCGTTGCGCTCGATGTAATAAATGCCTTCGTTAAAAATGCGGTTGAATTCACTCACATTTTGCTCATTGATGAATGGCGAAAACTTGGTGACGAAGTCTAATTCCGCTCCTTTCAGCCGCAGTAATTTGGCTGAACCAAAGCGCATCAAAAAACACTCTCGTAAAATATGCAAGCCATAATGAAGCAAGTTTTTTTGACCTTCGCGACCCAATTCATTCGTTTTTTCGATCCAATTTAAGATTTCAGAGCCCTTCCCCGTAAAAGTAAGGCGCATAAAATCCATAAACAGCTGTTCGTTGATACTCACTTCGTGTCCTAGCATTTCGCGCGCTAGGCGAGCGTTACCTTCCGACAACATGGCCACACTTTGAGCGGCTTTCGGATCTAACTCAAACTTTGATTCGAGGTGTGCTGCAAGGTCTTCCACCTGCAAACGCGGTACTTTTACAAGTTGCGTACGCGAGGTGATGGTGCTCAGTAACATCTCTTGCCGCTCTGCTACGAGTAAAAATAAGGTATTTTGCGGCGGCTCTTCAATGATTTTAAGCAGTACGTTGCCCGCATCTCTCAAATATTCAGGCAGCCACATGACCAGCACCTTAAATCCTGCTTCAAAAGGCGCAAGCCCGAGCTTCGATATGATATCGTAACACTCAAATTTGCTAATGTTACCCTGTTTGTTCTCGGCCCCATGCGCCAGCATCCAATCGTTGTACGACATGTACGGATCCGCTAAAAAAGCTTCCCTAAAATCCCTCATATGCACTGCGCAAATATTCTTCTCGGCGTCATTCCCCTTATTTACGATGGGAAATGAGAAGTGTAAATCGGGATGGATAAGCTTGTTGTACTTCTGGCAAGACGAGCAAATGCCGCAAGAATCCTCCTCTGAAGGCGATTTACAATTCAAATACTGCGCATAAGCGATGGCCAAAGGCAGTTTGCCGGAGCCCTCTGGGCCCAAAAACAGCTGTGCATGGCTCACCCGCCCCTCTTTGATGGTGTGGATAAGCTGCTGCTTGAGGCCTTGCTGCCCAATGATGTCGGCGAATTTCACTTTGCAAATTTCCTTAAAAATAGCGTATGAAGCTCAAGGGATTTGAACAAGTAATTCACAGTGCGTTAAAAAACTGAACTACTCGCTGATCCGCATAGCTGTAGGGCTGCTCTTTAACGGTAAAGCCAACGTGCCCACCGCGCTCCGTGATTTCGAGTTGGAGCTGGGGAAAAGGCCCTTCGGGATAACAGGTAGCAGGTAAAAAAGGATCATTGGCAGCTTGGAGAAGCAGCGTTGGCACCGCAATATGGGACAATACGAATAAACTGCTGGCCTTGGCATAATAGTCGTTGGCATCTTTATACCCGTGAAGCGGCGCCGTGAAATAGTCGTCGAATAGTCTCAAATTATGGGTTTTAGGTAGTAAATCGAGCCGGAAATGACCCGGAAAGTTTTCTGCCTTGGCAAGTACTTTGGCTTTGAGTGATTTTAAGAAGTTGTGAGTATAGGGAATAGCGGCTGGTCTTGTGAGGTAATCGGAGCCCGCTGCCAAGTCTAACGGTACAGAAATAGCCACGGCGGCCCGAACCGCCTTTGGTACCGACGCCCCCTGCTCTCCTAACCAGCGCATCACCAAGTTACCGCCTAAGCTAAATCCCACCAAGTAAATCGGCAGCGTGCTCAAACTTTCGGCGAAGGCTACCACCGTTTGTAAATCGTAGGTTGCCCCGCTATGGTAAAAAATAGGCAGTTTGTTGAGTCGATTGCCGCAGCCGCGGTAGCTCCAAGCCAACACCTCATAACCCGACGCAAGCAACGCTGCCGCCATGCCCAGCATGTAGGGCCGTTGTGCGTGCCCTTCGAGACCGTGACAAAGCACAACCAATCCTTTCGGATTTCTCAAAGCATAATAGTCGTACGCCAGTTCATCGGCATCCGGAGTAGGGATCCAACCCGAAGCAGGCACAACATCCACAGATACTTTTCTGAAAAAAGAAGGCCAAATGGTTTGAAGGTGACCCCCCACTAACCAAAATGGTGGTTCAAAGTCTTTTTTAAGTGCTGACATGCGTATTCGGAACTGTTTGCGACTTCATTTTGTAAGTATAAGCATCATTATGGAAACAATCAACAAAGGCCACATTCAGGACGATATCTTAGCCTCGGGCGTTACTTACGCCAGCTACCGCAACCACATAGACGACCTCCTATCAGAGAATAAAACAACTGGTGATGACCATTCTGAAGACATGATCGCGTATACGCGGATGAATGTTCAACGGATGAAAAGAATTGATAAAACAGCGGTTATTGCGTCCGAACTATTGGCACAGCTCAGCCACCTAAAGCAACCCCAAACTTGGCTGGTTATTAGCGAGGCTTGGTGCGGCGATGCAGCTCAAAACCTGCCATATCTTCACCAAATGGCCGAAATCAATCAGGCCATACAACTAAAAATTGTATTGCGCGATGAAAATTTAGAGCTCATGGATCGCTTTTTAACCCACGGTGGGCGGTCAATTCCAAAGCTCATCGTTGTTGACAGCAGCAGCAAGGAGGTACTGGCCGATTGGGGGCCACGTCCTGCGGCAGCACAAACGCTTTATAACGATCTTAGGGCACAGCAACTGCCCTACGCTGAGTTCAGCACTGCTTTACACAAGTGGTATGCCGACAATAAAGGGCATGATTTGCAAGCAGAACTTTTGGCCCTACTCCAGAAAATTCGTTAATATCTTTGGCTAATGAAGTCAAAAATGAGCAGTACAAGCTAGGCTTTGCTATTTTTGGACTAGAAATGTGCCTTTGAAAACACTTTACCTCCTTCGCCACGCCAAATCCAGCTGGAAGGGTCCTCCCTTGGCAGATTTTGATAGACCTCTAAACAACCGTGGGCAAATAAATGCTCCGCGCATGGCGAATTACGCTTTTGAACAGCAGATACATCCCGAAATAATTGTGAGCAGCCCGGCCCTGCGCACGCGTCATACGGCTGAATACTTTCACAATCGTTTGCTGCCCCAAACCGAGCTGTTGCTAGAGCCAGATTTATACGAATGCACAGCGAGCGAGCTCTGGCACATCGCAAAGCGCTTTCCGGATGAACTGAGTAGCGTGCTTTTGGTTGGACACAATACCTGTTTGGAAGAAATTATTCGTTGTTTTAAGGCCGATTTGGTCAAATTCCCTACCTGCGGCTTGGCTACCATACAATTCTCAGTAGCTCGCTGGCAAGACCTAGCGCCTAGCCTCGGCACCTTGACAAATTTGGCTTTTCCCAAAATGCTTTCCCCATGAGGGCCGCCCTATTTGCTTTGCTTTGTTGCTCCTTGTACACTTCTACCCAGGCACAATCTAAGGTAGTGAAGCTGGTGGATAGTTTACTGCATGCGGACTTGCGCTTTGTGCCCACCCCAATCTTATTCCGAAGTCCAGAAACAAGTTGGGGACTTGGGTTAAGCGTGGGGTATTATTTTAAAACCGACAAGAAAGCACGTACTTCGAATACCCAGTTTCAAGTCGTTCGTACTTTCAATCAACAAACATTACTGCGTTTATCTGCCGACATTTTTACCTCAGAAGAGCGGCTATTTATACATTACTATTCAGGATATAAAAAGTATTTAGACCGCTTTTATGGCCTTGGGCCCAATAGTTTAGAAAGCAATCGGGAAGATTTTTCCTTCAGCAGCTGGGTAACGGCCATTAGTATTTTAGGCAAAGTAGCTCCGGGGGTTTTTACAGGCCTTAACCTGCGGCATCAAGCCATGTACAGTATTGCGCCTTTGGAAACCAATGGTGCGCTGTTAAGTGGCCTTATTCAAGGAAGTACCGGCAGCAATACCATCGGATTTGGGCCAGAGTTTCGATTCGACACGCGTGATAACGTAATGAGCCCGCTTCAAGGAAGCTTCATGAGTGCAATATTCAGGTACAACCCCAAAATGAATGCGGCTAACCCGACGTATCAAACCTATTTGCTCGACCTGCGTCATTATTTACCTGTTGGCGCGGGTCATGTGTGGGCGAATCGCTTTTTCAATCAAAATCAAACCGGATCACCCCCTTTTCGTGAGCTTGGACTGGTGGGCGGCAGTGACCTGGTGCGTGGTTATTTTCAGGGGCGATACCGCGACAAAAGTATCAGCGCATTGGAAACAGAGATGCGTTTCCACGTCTGGAAAATGCTTGGCGCAACTGTTTTTACTTCTGCCTTTCAGGTGGGCCCTACGCCCAGCAGCTTATTACAAAACCGTTGGAAAGGTGCCTATGGCGGTGGTTTGCGGATTTTTGTAAATCAAAAAGAGCGCATAGTATTGCGGATGGATGTTGCCAGGACTTTCGAAGGCCATATGGCATTTTACCTCGATCTGAACGAATCGTTTTAAGCAGAACTGCTTAGCTTTGCAGGATGATCATCATTGACGATACCCTCATCTCGGAGGAGCTTTTAGCTAAAAAATTTGTGTGCGACCTCGCTGCCTGTAAAGGTGCGTGTTGTGAAGAAGGCGACCTAGGTGCCCCGCTTGAGATAGATGAAATTGATGCTATTGAAGCTAATTTAAAGGGTATTCGTTCTTTTATGTCCCCCGAAGGGCTGCATCTCTTAGACGCAGAGGGCTTTTATGAAGCCGCACCAGGAGAGGAATTGGTTACTACCACCATCAACGGCCGGGCATGCGTATTTGCTATCCAAGACGATACCAAGACTTGGAAATGCGCCATTGAGTTGGCCCACAAAGCTGGAGAAAGCGATTTTTTGAAGCCTATTTCTTGTCATTTATACCCTATACGCGTCGAGAAACTAAAAAACTATGAGGCCTTAAACTACGACCACTGGGATATTTGTGCCCCTGCTTGTGCCTGCGGCGATCGTTTGGAGGTTCCGGTATACAAATTCCTGAAAGGCCCTTTGATTCGCAAATATGGTGCAGACTGGTTCGATGCCTTGGAGGCAGTAGCCGTAGAACTTAAAAAAGACCCATCATAAAAAACCCCCAAGTCTGTAGTCGACTTGGGGGTTTTGCTTCTTGGCCGATTCTTTTATCGGATCACCGTAAAGGTGCCATTCTGGTTATATGGCTTTCCATTTTTACCAATGAAATTCACCACATAGATGTAAACGCCTGGATCAACTAATTGCAAGGTTCCGCTGTGAGCGCCATTCCATCCTACGGTGAAATCAATGGTTCTAAAAATTTGCTCGCCCCAACGGTTGTAAATCTCAAAGTTGTAGCCAAATATTTCTTCAATAAACACACCTTTAGGTTGTAAAATACGATTTACACCCTGTGGCACAAAGGCAGTTGGCATAAACATACGTGGCTGCTGAATCACCTCTACTTTATTGGACAAAACTGTATCTAAGAGACCAGCAGGATTGGTTACGCCTTCCACTGCTTGGATTAGGTAGCTGTACAAACCATCATTGTCAGTAAAGTTTTTGATATCGTCGTTGTAAACGATGCTATTGGCACCCAGCGTATTGAGTGGCAAAAAGCCTGGGTCATACTCGGGGATGTAACGGAGCACTTCATAGCGATCTACGCCTCCCAACCAAGTTGCGTAGTTATTCCAACGCAAACGATTCGTGAAGTCTATTTCAGGGACCGCTTGGAGGAAAATGTTGTTTGAAACATTGGAAGTGTCATATAGTTGATCGCAAAAATCATACACAAAAATGGTGTAATAATAAATCTCTTCGTCAGACGCAACTTCGTCATCTACATAGGTGAATTGTAAGAAGCCGCCGTTTACGGTCATGTCAGCAGGGGTAAATGACGTTATTTCTCTAAAATCGGTGGCAGCTGTTGAGCGGTAAAGCTCAAAACGACCCGCATCGGCAGCGGTGTCAATTACAAATACCACATTGATATAACCAGAAGCCGTATCCACCGTTACTTTGCGAATATAACTGTATTCAGGCTCCCTAATTACACGGGCAGTTACACAAATAGGATTCGAAAGGGCTGTAGTATCGTTTGCTGTTTGATTTGCTAGAATGGCGTAACAGTATAAGGAGTCTTGCACTAAATTGTCGTTATCGGTGTAGCTGTTGCTCGGCTGACCACCAGGCACAGTAGCCAATAGCGTATACGGGCCCCCTGATGCAGATCTAAAGATGTCGTACGTACTAACATCCCAGCCGACGTAGCCCGTCCAGTTGAGAACGATAGAACTAATACATTGATCAAGTCCCCCAATGAGGTGAATGGTGCTGTGCACGCCACTAATCAGACCTGTATTTCCGCAGCTATCCATGCCTGCAATGCCATAGTGTAAGGCGCTGTCGTACGGATTGTGTAAACTAGTAGTGTCATACCAGTAAGTGTTGTTAAACCCGTAAATAGTATCAAATGGAATCCAAGCTGGAGGTATTACACTGTAGTCTAAACGATAAAGGATGTAAGCAATCACATCCGGACTTGGCCCGGGCAACCAACTTAACACAGGACGGCCCGTGATGCTATCGACCGACACGTGGTGGATACGTATGCTATCTGGTGAAAAGTTATCCTCAAAGAGGTCACCGTCAATAGTCGAATAATAACGGTTTCCGTTGGTATCTAACAAGGCGACTCTGTAATTGACCGTCTCCCTGCAAACAACCACCGGCTCGTTGTACTCGTACAAATTTTGCACGGTGTCAACAACCTCCCAAACGCCTGGGGTAATTGAAAATACTTCTCGCTCGATTACATAAATGCCTGTAGCGTTAGGGAAGTAGCCTCGGTTATGCACTTCGGCTGTAGAATCCCAGCGCAGTTCTGCTAAACCTGCGGTGATGTTGTTGTTTAAATTCAAACGAATGACCTTTAACGTATCTGTTGGAACTGATTGTGCTGAATCGCAACTCGATATCGTTCTCATGAAATAGTAATAATCATCTAAGGTCAAATCTGCAGTTGCATCTACAAATGTGGTTTCACTTAACACGTTCGGGCTTGCAATTAAAGTATAAGGCCCCGCTGCTGTTGTAGCTCTATATATGTTGTAAGCCCTGAAAGAACGTCTTCTGCGATCTACTGATCTTTGTAATTGAACAGCAAGTGTTTGGGTTGAAAAGTTAAAGCTATCAATCGGATCCACTGTTAAGCTATCGTAGTCAAGGTCAAAATGTATTGTGGTTGACAGATTATCGTTAGCTGCTGAAATACCGCGTAAGCTTGGTGCAGGAAGTATGGGTAAATCTATGATGTTAAACGTATACACTTGCACTTCCTTGCCAACTACGGGGCAATTTCTATCGGTAGCGATGGCTGCAAACTGGTAACTAGACACGCCAAGTCCACAAGCCGCTGCTGCTCCAGATACTGACAAATTACCACATTCTGGCAGCCAAACCAAACGGCCACCCCCTTCGAAACTTGC